>ERZ772910.888-NODE-888-length-16403-cov-3.530401_pt1 | contig 16403 bp, 16 predicted proteins | sample MGYA00511357_ERZ772910 | MGnify/ENA primary metagenome ERZ772910 (study PRJEB29015, sample SAMEA2738096) | human oral metagenome | biome: human oral; feature: human-associated habitat; material: saliva | place: China | collected 2193 ... | reverse complement strand
TTAAAAGATAGTGAGGGAAATAGTGCTTTACATATAGCTTGTCAATACTTTTCAGATTATGATGAAGAAAATGCAGATAGGTATTTTAAAACTATAAAATATTTATTAGAAGCTGGGTTAGATCCAAATGAAAAAAATAATGATGATGAAACAGCAACGGATATTGCTATAAAAAGATGTAATAAAAAAATAACAGCTTTATTATTAGGAAATTATGATGAAGAAAATCCAAATGAACTATTAATTCAAACAGGTGGGTTATCTTTACACAGAGCGATTGAGAAAAAAGACTACGAAGCTGTAAATGCTCTTATAAAATTAGGAACTGATGTTAATGCTTTTTCAGAGGAAGAAGATACACTTTTTAAAGAAATGACACCATTAGGAATAGCTTTCTATATGTTTGATGAATACAGTGTAAAAGCTTTATTAGAGGCTGGAGCTGATGTTAATCTAAAAACAACTGCAGAAAATACTGCTCTTGGAGAAATTTTAGGATATATGAAAGATAACTATTTTAGTTTTGACAAAATACCTCTTATAGAAAAACTTTTAAAACTTTTAGTAGATAATGGTTTAAAAATAAATGATACTGTGGATAGCAAAGAGAATACAGCTTTTATAAAAGCCTGTAAATCTATTGACGAAAATAATTTAAGTAATGGAAAAACATTAGCAGCTGTTGTAGCAAAATTTCTTTTGAAAGAAAACTGTGATGTTAATTTAACTAATTTAGATGGTCAAACTGCTTTAATGTTTTTATGTGCTAGTCGTGATGTGGAATCTCAAGATTTACAAATTCAAGTATTAGAAGCAGGAGCTGACATAGAAGCTATGGATAAAAATGGAGAAACTCCTTTAATGTATGCAGCTAGAAATAGAAATCTAAATATGGGAAAAGAAATGGCTGAATTATTATTTGATTTTGGAGATCCAAAGCTAGAGCATGTAAACAATGAGGGTAAATCTGTATTAGAAATAGCAACAGACTTAAATAATGAAGAGTTTGTAAAGTTTTTACTAACAAAAATGTAAAAAGGAGTTGTAGAGAATGGATAATAGCATGATTTTTTTAAATGCTTGTAAAAATGGACAAAAAGGAGTTGTAGAAGCTTTTATAAAAAAAGGTGGACTTGATTTTAATAAAAGAGATAGTCTTGGAAATAGTGCTCTTTTCTATGCTTGCATGAAAGGAAGTAAAGATATTGTGAAACTATTATTGAGCAATGGAGCTGATAGCTCTTTAGCTAATAACAATAGTATGACTCCACTTCATGCTGTATCAAAAAGTGGAAATAAAGAAATTATTTCTCTACTGTTAAATGAAGGTGCCGATATTAATGCAACTGATAAAGAAGGAAGAACTCCTTTAATATATACTCTTATGGAAAATAAGACTGAAGCAGGAAAATTACTATTAGAAAAGGGAGCTGATAGCCAAATAAAAGATAATCAAGGTCGTAAGGCAATTGATTATGCTACTTCAAATGGGCTACGTGACATTATTACATTGTTACTGAAAGATGAAAATAATGATAATAAGAGTAATTTTGGAAACACAGCTCTTCATCAAGCTTGTTATAGTAATCAAAGTGAAGTAATTAGAGAACTTTTGAAACAAGATGAAATAGAATTAAATGCTGTGAATGATAATGGAGAGACAGCATTAATAATAGCAGCAAAAGAAGGAAACTTACTAATTGTTCAATTATTACTAAAAGCTGGAGCAGATACAAAACAAAGACTTTTAAATGGAAATACTGCTTTACATTTTGCAGCAGAAAAAGGAAGTGAACATATATGTAAGGCTTTATTAGAAGCAGGAGCAGAGATAGATGCTCAAAATGAAATGGGAGAAACAGCATTACTAATAGCTGCAATGGAGGGATATAATGATTTTGTAAAATTATTGCTAGAAAATGGGGCAAATGTTAATATTGTTGATAGTTCAGAAAATTCTCCTCTATTTTATGCTTCTGAAAAAGGCTATACAGAAATTGTTGAGATTTTATTACATGCAGGAGCAAATTAATTATTAAATATAATATAAAAAACCACTAGATAAAAATCAGTGGTTTTTTTATATTTAGTTAGTTTTGCTATTTCTAAATTCTGTTATATATCTTTTGTGTCTAGCAATAAGCTCAAGAATTTTTATTTTTGAAAACTTAGTTCTTCTTGATTTATAAATTAGAGAAATAAAATTTGAAAACTGAGAGAAAATATTAACTTGATTTTCCTTATTGTGTATCTTTAGTTTAAATTCTTTTAACTTTTTTGAAAATTCTTCATCATTCTCACTTACTTCTAATTTAGCAAGCATTTTAGATAATAGAGGATGAATTTCCTTTTCTTCAAGTATATTTTTCTCAATTTCAAAAGCTAAATCTCTTTTCAAATCATCTAAACTCATATATACAGAATATATTGGTGCAACAGAACATCCGAGTTCTTTTGCAATATTCTTTGCTGTAATAGCATCAGAACCTTCTTTCTTAAAGAGTTTTATAGCGACTTCTAGTATCATTTCCTTCGTATAAGCACATTTTCTAGCCATAATAGTAGTCCTCCATTCAGAAAAAATCTATTATTATTTTATACCATTTTTTAGAAATAATCAATATTTAATTATTAAAATTTTTGTCTATAAAATCTTTGATTAACAAAAAGTCTGTTTCATTAGGATGAGCATCAGCTTCTAAAATAATTTCCTTCATATTAGGAACAAATTTATGAATAATATTTAAAGGAAATTTAGTGAATTTTTCTTGTAAGTCTTCAGATACTCTACCTCTTGCTAAAACTCCATCAACAAAATTATTCTTTTTAGAGCAAAGCTTTCTAAGGTTATTAAAACATTTTTTAGCGTGTTCAGATGTTAAAGAAGCGGCTAAAGTTCCTATAAAAAACAAGTTTTTATTAGCTAAAGTATTAATAAATTTTTTAGCTTCTGAATTAGCATTAGCCTTATCTATCCAAGTTCCTACAATTATATTGTCAAATTCATCTAAGTTTATACTATCTTTTTCTTTAACAGGAATAATTACCTTTTCCCCATTTATATATTCAAATGCTTTTTCACAAACCATTTTCGTATTTCCAGTTTCTGATGAATAAATTATTAAAGTTTTCATTTTTACCAATCCTTTTCAAATTTTTAATTGTTTAATAAAAATAAGTGAGTTACATTCCAGATTTTAGAATAAAAATTAAATAGAGTGAGCCGAGTAATTGTCGGCGTGTTTGAAGCTGACTTGTCAGCAAGTTTTGCCGAAATTACAGCGAACTCTTAATTTTTATTCGTTAAGAAATCTGGCTAGTAACGAACTATTTTTATTAACTTAATAGTTAAATTCTAAATATTTTGTCACATATAGAAAGTGTAGACTCTCTATGTGATACCAAAATAACAGTTTTATCCTTAGCTTCATCAACTAATGATTTTAAAATTATAGCTTCATTTAATATATCTAAATTAGAAGTTGGCTCATCTAGTAGGAAAAATTCTCTATTAGCTAAAAAAGCTCTTGCAAGACCAATTCTTTGTCTTTCACCACCAGAAAAGTTTTTTCCACCTTCTTCAACTATGCTATCTAACTTATCTGGTAAAGACATAACATAGTCATAGAATGAAGCTTTCTTTAGGGCAGTATAGATTTCTTCATCAGTGGCATCTGCTTTTGCAACTAATAAATTATCTCTAATATTTCCAATAAATAAGCTAGTAGATTGTGTCATATAGTTAAATTTTTGATAGAGTTCTTTTAAAGGAACAGACTTTACATCCTTTCTATCTAAAATAATTTTACCTGAATCTACGTCCCAAAATCTCATAATTAATTTTAAAAGAGTAGATTTTCCACAACCACTTGGACCCATAATTCCAGTTAATTGTCCTTTTTTAATTTTTAAAGAAAAATCTTTTAAAATTTTATTATCACTATTTGTATAAGCATAAGAAATATTATCTATACTTATGTCATCAATTTCTGAAATATCTTCACTTGAAAGAGCAATATTATCAATTACAGCAGGTTTTTCATCCATCAGATTTAAAACTCTTTCTCCAGAAGCGAAAGTTTGGGCAAGTATATTTCCAAGAGCAGCTAGATTAATATAAGGGGCAAAACTTCCAACTTGTAAAACTCCTGCTAAGATACTAGCTTCAATACTTACCAAGCCTTTTGAAACTAAAGAAATACTTAAAAGTAATTGAGCTATAGAAAGTAATATTATTGCTGAGTCTACCATCATTTGAACTTCAGAAGCTTTATTTCTTAAGTCTTTTTGATTTTCTCCTAGAGATGAAGTTATTTCATCTATTTTCTTTAAAACTTTTTTACCTTGAGAATATTGAATGATTTCTCTTATACCTTTTAATTTATCTAAAAATTCATCATTTAATTTTCCTAGTTTAGCTCTAACTTCTACACCAGATTTTGCAGATCTCTTATGAGCTATATATGGAACTACAATTCCTACAATAAATTGAGCAAATAGCATATATAGTGCATAGACATAATTTAATTGAAAGAAATACAAGAATAAGAAAATACTTGTAATAGTTGCAATTAAAACTGGTGAGATAGTATGAGCATAGAAAACTTCTAAAAGCTCAATATCTGATGTTATCATAGAAATTAAGTTTCCTTGATTTTTATTTTCCATTTTAGCTGGAGCAAGTTTTCTCATAATTTTAAATAATTTAACTCTAATATTTGCTAAGATATGAAAAGCTATATAGTGGTTAGCAAATTGCTCTAGATAGTGTAATATAGCTCTAAAAAATCCACAGAACATCATTGCATAAAAATATGTTTGAGTTGAATAGCCACCTAGAAAAACATATTTAAGACTATCTTTTGTGGCAGGGATAACACTTAGGAAAGCATAAGCACCAAAAAGTGTTATACAAAAAGAAAAGATAAAGCCAATTACACCTGTAGAAACTGCAATAGTCATAAATTTCCAAAGAGAGTCTAAAAGTTTTAATAAGTTAAATACTATATTAAAAGTTGATCTATTTTTCATTTGCTTCACCTCTCTTAGTTAAATAAGTTTCCAATTCTTCCTGATGTTTATACATATTGTGATAAAGCTCTTTTTTTGCATATAAATCATTATGTTTTCCACTTTCGATAACTCTTCCCTTATCCATAACATAGATACAATCAGCATTTTTAATAGCTGGTAATCTATGACTTATATAGATAACAGTTTTTTCTTTAGATAAAGAATAAATAATATTTAAAATAATTTCTTCTGATTCAATATCTATATTTGAAGTAGCTTCATCAAATATATAGATAGAAGCATTGTATAGTAATGCTCTTGCAAGAGCAACTCTTTGAGCTTGTCCACCGGATAAGTTCTTTCCTTGACTTTCTAAAACAGTATCTAGTCCCTTAGCTTTTGAGAAAATATCCCATAGTTTAACAGTCTTAAGAACTTCTACCATAGTTTCATCTGACAAGTTTTCGTTTGCCATACTTAGATTATCTCTAACTGTTCCAGAGAATATATGTGAATCATGAGTAATTTTCAGAATATTTTTAACTTTATCTTCTAAGTTAATGTTATGTATGTCAATATCATCAACAAAGATTTTATTTTCATTAGATTTTAATTCTCCAGCTAATACAGAAACCAATGTAGATTTTCCACAACCTGAATGTCCTACAACGGCTGTTAAGTTACCTTTTTTAAAAGTCATATTTATATCTTTTAATGATTGAGTACCATCTGGATATGTAAAACTTAAGTTAGATACCTTAAATTCTCTTTCATTTTTAAACTCTTTATCTCCTATTGAATTTCTTTCAGGAGAATCAATGAATGAAATTATATTTTCTGCTGCTGATACACCTGTCATAGCAACATGGAAAAGTGAAGTCAAAGTTCTCATTGGTATAAAAAATTCAGGTGCTAACATAAATATAAATAACATTGGGAATAAGGCTAAGCTTCCATCTATAAATAATTTAATAGAAGTTATTATTGCAAGTATAGTACCTGCATAGATAATCCAATTAATTGCTGCAATAGAGAGAAGTTGCATTTTTAAAACTCTCATAGTTTCAATTCTAAATTCTTCTGACATCTTAGCAATCTCTTCTTCTCTTTTTTTATCTGTCCCATATATTTTAAGAGTAGTTAAACCTTCTAAACTATCTAAAAATAAAGTTCCTACATTCATATATTTAGCAAAATATTTTTTTTGAATTTTTTTAACTTTATTTAAAATAATGTATAGTGACATAGGGATAGCTAAAGAAAAAATAAGTAAAATAAAAGCAATTTTTAAATTAAAATATGCTATTGAAAAAAATAAGATAAAACTAGAAACAATACAATAGAAGAATTGAGTTAAGAAACCTCCAAAATACACTTCTAATTGTTCAACATTATCAACTGACAAATGTATCAATTCTTGTGTTTTAAAAAGTTGAGAGTAAGCTAAACCAAGTTTTAAAGTTTTTTCAAATATAAGCTTTCTTAGATTTCTTTTTACATCTACAACTAGAGATCCTAACATATGAGCAACTTTAATCGTTGAAAACTGTCTTATAAGAACTATAATTAATATTGAAATAATTATGTACTTATAAGAAAATGAGAAATCTTTATTAATTAAATTTACTAACAAAAAAGCAAAGATAAAATAAAAAAATATATTAGCAATAAGCTTTACACAGGATAAAAAAGTTGTTATTGATATATATTTCTTTATATTTCCTGAAAAATTATATAATCTTTTATCAATCATAATAAATAAGTCCTTTCTAAAAAATATAATGTATAGAAAAAATTTCATTATTACATAGATTGGAAAGTAAAAAACAGTTCATTGCTAGCTAAATTTCTTAACGATGAAAAATCAAGAATTCGCTGTAAATTCGACCAACTCGCTAACAAGTTAGCTCAAACATGTCGACATTTACTCGGCTCATTCTATTTGATTTTTTATCTAAAATTTCCATTCGTAACTCACTTATTTTTTTACTTTAGGATTGAAATTTTAATTTTGTAACAGCCCAAAAATTAGTGTGATATCTTACTATGGAAGTTGTTAAGTAAACATATAAGGAAGGAGTGTTTATGAAAAAAATCAAAAATATAATTTTAATGTTATTTGTATCTTTAATTTTAATATCTTGTTCAACTGCACCTTTAACAGGAAGAAGACAGTTGAAGATGGTAAGTGATGAGGCTGTAGCTCAATCTTCTATATCACAATACAATCAAATGATAGCTGAATTAAGACAAAATAAATTGTTAGCAAATAATACTGCTGATGGACAAAGAATAAATCAAATTGGAAGAAGGATCTCTAGAGCTGTTGAAGAATATTTAGCTGCAAATGGAATGCAAGATAAAATAAAAAATTTACAATGGGAATTTAACTTAATAAAGAGTAAGGATATAAATGCCTTTGCATTACCAGGAGGAAAAATTGCTTTCTACACAGGAATATTACCAGTATTAAAAACAGATGCGGCTATAGCTTTTGTAATGGGACATGAAATAGGTCACGTTATAGGTGGGCACCATGCAGAAAGTGCAAGTAACCAAAACTTAGCTGGATTCTTAATGATAGGTAAAAAACTTATAGATGCTGTGACAGGAGTTCCTATTATTAGTGATGATTTAGCTCAACAAGGACTATCATTAGGGCTTTTAAAGTTCAACAGAACTCAAGAATATGAAGCAGATAAATATGGAATGATATTTATGGCTATGGCAGGATATAATCCACAAGAAGCTATAGCTGCACAACAAAGAATGATGGACTTAGGTGGAAGTCAACAAGCAGAAATACTATCTTCTCACCCTTCTACTCAAAATAGAATAGAAGAATTAAAAAGATTTTTACCAGAAGCTATGAAATACTATAAGAAATAAAATAAAAAGGATGCTATATTTCCATGGCATCCTTTTTAAATTTACTCATTATAGTGTAGTCCACATTGAGCTATTTTTAATATATTATTTTCAATTTTGTAGACTATCCTATTATAATTATCAATTCTTCTACTCCAATAACCAGAAAAACCATATTTTAATGGTTCAGGTTTTCCTATTCCAGTATAACCATTTCTTTCAATATCTTTCAAAATTTTTTCAATTCTTTTTAGAAAATTTCTATCTTTTTTAACTTGTTCTAAAAATTCTTCCCAAGCCTCATCTGACCATTCTTTAATCATCTAATACCTCTGTAATTTCATGAACAGTTCCACCTTTATTTTCCAATTGTTCTATTGATTTTTTTAATCTTTCTAAATTTTTAGCACTATAAAATGGATCTGCATCAACTGTAAAAGGTAGTCTTCTTTCTCTAACAAATTTTTTAGCAAAAATTGTGAAAGCCGTTGTTACTGTGATACCAATTTCATCACAAAGTATATCTAGTTCTTCTTTTAAATTTTTATCAAGTCTAAAATTTATATTAGTTTTTTCTTTATCTGTAGTTATAGCTTTCATCATAACCTCCTCAAATCTTTTTCTAACTAAATTATATTCTTTGTTCAACACAATGTCAATATATTTCATTACATTAATATTATTAAAAATAAAAATTTTTAAAATTTTCTTGACTTAGAGTTAACTCTAAGTGTTAAAATAGATTTATCTTGAAAAAATGAGTTATTATTAAAAAAGAACTTAGACTTAAAGTTAAGTTTAACTAATTAGGAGGTAGGAAATAATAATGTATTTAGAAAAAATCAATTCACCAGAGGATGTAAAAAAATTAAATATCGAGGAAATGAAAGTTTTAGCTGAAGAAATAAGAGAAGCTATAATAAAAAGAGATGCTATTCATGGAGGACACTTTGGACCAAATCTAGGTATGGTTGAAGCAACAATAGCCTTACACTATGTTTTTGATTCACCAAAGGATAAGTTTGTATTTGATGTATCTCACCAAACATATCCACATAAAATGCTAACTGGAAGAAGAGAAGCTTTCACAGATGAAGCACACTATGATGATGTTACAGGATATAGTAATCAACATGAAAGTGAACATGATCACTTTATCTTAGGACATACTTCAACTTCAATAAGTTTAGCTTTAGGACTTGCAAAAGCTAGAGATGTTAAAGGAGAAAAAGGAAATGTTATTGCTATCATTGGAGATGGTTCTCTAAGTGGTGGAGAAGCACTTGAAGGTTTAGATCTTGCAGGAGAATTAAAAACTAATTTCATTGTTATAGCCAATGATAATGATATGTCTATAGCAGAAAATCATGGAGGACTTTACAAAAATTTAAAATTATTAAGAGAAACAGAAGGTAAGGCAGAATGTAATTTATTCAAAGCTATGGGCTTAGAATATATCTTTGTTAAAGATGGTAATAATCTTGAAGAATTAATAGAAGCATTTAAAAAAGTAAAGGATATAGATTATCCCATAGTAGTTCATATCCATACTCAAAAAGGTAAAGGATACAAGCTTGCTGAAGAAAACAAGGAACCTTGGCACTATGTAATGCCATTTAATATAGAAGATGGAAAGCCTTTAAATAATGATGATAGTGAAGATTATACAGATGTTACAAAAGAATATTTAATGAAGAAAATGAAAGAAGATAAAACTGTTGTTACAATAACAGCAGGAACACCAGGAAACTTTAGTTTTTCTAGAAAAGAAAGAGAAGAACTTGGAGAGCAATTCGTAGATGTGGGAATAGCAGAACAAACAGCTGTTGCTTTAGCTTCAGGTATGGCTTCTAAAGGAGCAAAACCTGTGTTTACAGTAGTGAGTTCATTTATCCAAAGAGCTTATGATCAATTGTCACAAGATTTATGTATAAACAATAATCCTGCAACAATAGTTGTTTCTTATGGTGGGGCTATAGGAATGACAGATGTTACTCACCTTGGTTGGTTTGATATTGCTATGATGAGCAATATTCCAAATTTAGTTTATCTTGCACCTACAACAAAAGAAGAACATCTTGCTATGCTTGAATGGAGTATAGAACAACAAGAACATCCTGTTGCAATTCGTTTACCAGGTGGAAAGATGGTTTCAACTGGTGAAAAAGTAACAAAAGATTTCTCTAAATTAAATACTTATGAAGTAAAACAAAAAGGAGAAAAGGTTGCAATTCTAGGATTAGGAACTTTCTATCAATTAGGAGAAAAAGCTGCAAAACTTTATGAAGAAAAAACAGGAGTGAAAGTAACAGTTATAAATCCTATGTATATCACAGGTGTAGATGAAAAATTACTAGAAGAATTGAAAAAAGATCATAGTGTGGTTGTAACTCTTGAAGATGGAATTTTAAATGGTGGTTTTGGAGAAAAAATAGCTAGATTCTATGGAAATTCTGATGTGAAAGTTTTAAATTATGGACTAAAAAAAGAATTTTTAGACAGATACAATATAGGAAAAGTACTTACAGAAAATAGATTGAAAGCTGACTTAATTGTTGAAGATTTATTGAAATTATAGAGAAATCTTAAAGCTAGATAAAAAAGAAAGTTTTTTCTTATCACATGTTGACCCTGAAACAGTTAAATTTTTAGTTAATACTAAATTATAGAGGAGAAATAAAATGACAAAAGAAAGATTAGCAGCATTTTTTGATGCAGTGTTAGCAATTATTATGACAATTCTTGTACTAGAATTAGAAAAACCCAGTGAAGTCTCATTAAAAGGATTTTTGGCACTTAAAGAAAATTTTTTTGCTTATACTTTATCATTTTTTTGGTTAGGTATATCGTGGATAAATCATCATAATGAATGGATAGGAGTAAAAATATCGGAAAAAACATTATGGGGAACAATTATGACACTATTTTTTTCTTCGTTTTTTCCATATTCTACAGCAATAGTTTCTAAAAACTTTCATAACACAACTGCTCAATTATTTTATGGCATAATAACAATAGGAGTAACTGTTAGTGTTATAATTACTACAAATACACTGATAGAAGCTAATAAAACAGACAAAAATATTTTAGAAAAACTAAAAAGGATGAATTTTCATCTAAAATATGATTTAATTATAAAAATTGTGGCTTTTTTGATTTCAGCTTTCTTTTATCCACCAGCAATTATGATAGCTATATTATTTCTAACACTAATTTTTGTATTTCTAGCAATTCTTAAAAAAATATAAAATTGAGCCAGTAAATTCTTATCCAGTAAACTATGATGAAACGGTAAGAATAGCAAGGAATGAAAAATAAAGTAAAAAATTTAAAAGATTATGATGTAGTATTTGTAGGTTATCCTATTTGGCATGGTGATTTACCAATGGCAGTTTATACTTTCTTTGATGAAAATAATCTTTCTGGAAAAAGGATAATATTATTTTCTACAAATATGGATATTTTACCAGAAGTTTTAGCAGATATATCAGTTTCTTTTTTACCTACTGATTTTAAACCTTTTTTGTTTAAAATAAATAATTAAATTTAGTAATAGATTTATAAAATTGAAATAAGAGGAGTTTTAGAAGTTATGGAAAAAATCAAAGAAGAAGTTCCTGAGAAATTAAGAATAGCAGTTCTTTTATCATTTATTAGTGGATATATTAATGCCTTTACTTATAATAATGCAGGAGAACTTTTTGCAGGAGCACAAACTGGAAATGTAATTTTTATGGCACTACATTTTGCAAAAGGAAATTTTGAAAAAGCAGTTGAATTTCTGATACCTATTATTTCTTTTATGATAGGGCAAATTTTTATCTATTGTTTTAGAAATTTTTTTCAAAGAAGAGGACACAAAGGATATATACATTCTTCTCTTTTAATGCTTTTTATCATGATAATGTTAATTGTATTTTTACCTTTTTTTGATTATCATTTTATTGTAGTTACACTAGCTTTTTTTGCAGCTATCCAATCAGATACTTTTCAAAGATTGAGAGGTTTTTCATATGCTACTATAATGATGACAGGAAATGTAAAAAATGCTCCTCGTTTATTAATTGAGGGACTTATCCAGAGGGATAGAGAATTATTAGTGAGAGGTTTTTTACTATTTTTAATAATTTTTAGTTTTATGCTAGGAGTGGGAATATCTACATATTTTACTCAATTTGTTAAAAAGAGTGCATTAGTTCCTTTGATTCTTCCACTTTCATATATTAATTATGTGTTATTTAAAGAAGAACATAATGTAATAGATGTCGTAAAATCTAAAATAAGAAAGATTAAATAAGTTATTTATAGAATGATAGTTTATAGTAAATATAATTAGTTAAATTTTATAGAGAAGGTAAAAATGAAGAAATTTATATTAGGATTGTTTTTATTAGGAGGTGTATCAATAATGGGAGCAACAGCTGAAAGTCAAAGCTTAGAGGTAAAATTAACTAGACCAGAAGTAACTTATCTACAAGATATTGTCTATTCTCAACCATTAAAAAGAGATGAGATTGTTACATTGAAGATGGATATTTTAAAACCAAGTTCAAGAGAAAAAGTCCCAGCAGTTATCTTTGTTCCAGGTGGAGGGTTTTTAAGAGGACCAAAAACTAAGTCTATTCAAGAAAGATTACAAATAGCAGAAGCAGGATATGTTGTGGCAAGTATAGAATATAGAAAAGTTCCAACAGGAGTATTTCCTGAACCACTTGAAGATGTAAAATTAGCAATTAGATTTCTAAGATCTAATGCAGATAAATATGGAATTGATACAAATAAAATAGCTATTATGGGAGAATCAGCTGGAGGATATCTAGCAGCTATAACAGGAACAACAAATGGATATAAACAATTTGATAAAGGTGAAAACCTAAATCAAAGTAGTGATGTTCAAGCTACGATAGATATCTATGGACTATCAGATTTAACAACTGTTGGAGAAGATTTCTCAAAAGAAATTCAAGAGAAACATAAGTCGACAGCAGCACCAGAAGCATTATGGGTAAATGGAGTAGCACTATTTGGAGTAGGAGGATCAATAGATAGTAATCCTGAAAAGGCTAAAGCTGCTAATCCAATGACATATATTTCAAAAAATACATCTCCATTTCTATTATTACATGGAGATAAAGATAGATTAGTTTCACCTAGCCAAACAGAAAAATTACATAAAGCCTTAGTTGCAAAAGGAATAGAGTCAATAAGATATGTTGTAAAAGATGCGGCACATGGTGGAGAATACTGGGTACAACCAGAAGTTATAAAAGTTATTATAGATTTCTTGGATAAAAATTTAAAAAATAAAAAATAGTTTAGCTTGACAGTTCCTTTAAAAAAGTTTATAATTTTAGTAAACAATTAAAAGGAGTTGAAATATATGTTAGGAAAAGTAATAACAGAACACGGACAAGTAGTTAATAATCAAGATATAATGGTAGTTCACTTACATTTAAAAGAAGGTGAAACAATACCTGCTCACAATCACCCTGGAAGACAAATATTCTTTACAGTTGTTGAAGGTGAAGTAGAAGTGTATTTAGATGAAAAAGAAACTTATCCATTAGCACCTAAGAAAGTTTTAGAGTTTGATGGTGAAGCAAGAATATCTGTAAAAGCATTAAAAGAAAGTGATATTTTTGTATATCTAGTTGTAAAAAGATAAAAATAAACTAAGACCTCCTAAAATGTTTAAAGAGCCAATTTAAACATCTAGGAGGTCTAATAGTTAACAATTATATATAATAGGAATTATTAAGGTTTTTATTTTTTAGACTCCTCTTTCAGCCATGATAATTTTTATTTCATTTTCATTGATTCCAACCATAGCTTCACCTAAGTCTTCTGAAACTCTAGCAATGATTTCAGGATTATCATAATTTTTTACAGCTTCAACAATAGCTTTTGCTCTTTTTCTAGGATCACCAGATTTAAAGATACCACTACCTACAAATACTCCATCTGCTCCTAATCTTCTCATAAGTGCAGCATCTGCTGGAGTAGCAACTCCACCTGCTGAGAAATTAGGTACAGGTAATCTACCATTATCATGAACATATTTTACTAAATCATAAGGAACTTGTAAGTCTTTTGCCATTACATATAGTTCATCATCACGTAGAGCTTTAACTAAATTGATTTCTTTCATGATTTGTCTCATATGTGACACAGCTTGAACAACGTCTCCTGTTCCAGCTTCTCCCTTAGTTCTAATCATTTGAGCCCCTTCACATATTCTTCTTAAAGCTTCACCTAAATTTCTAGCTCCACATACGAAAGGAGTAGTAAAATTTCTCTTATTTACATGATGTACAGAATCAGCTGGCGATAAAACTTCTGATTCATCAATAAAATCAATACCAATTGCTTGTAATATTTCAGCTTCTACAAAATGTCCTATTCTTACTTTTGCCATTACAGGAATTTTTACTGCTGACATAATTTCTTTTATTAATTTAGGATCGCTCATTCTAGAAACTCCACCTGCTGCTCTGATATCAGCTGGGATTCTTTCTAGTGCCATAACAGCAACTGCTCCTGCTTCTTCTGCAATAATTGCTTGTTCCTTAGATGTAACATCCATAATAACTCCACCATTAAATCTTGTGTCCATTTTTGTACCTCCTCATGTAATATATCTTATATTGACTTTTTTATAGTATAACTGTATACTGACATTATATAAAGTACCAGAATAAAACTTTTTTATGGAGTCAGCTATGATTATTTTAAATTTAGATAATAAATCAAAAATTCCTCTATATATACAAATATATACTGAGATAAAAAATTTAATTCAAACTAAGATTTTAAAGGCAAATGAAAAATTACCTTCAAAGAAAGATTTTATCGATCACTATAATATCAGTCAAAATACTATTCAAAATGCTCTTTATCTTTTGCTTGAAGAGGGCTATATTTTTTCTATTGAAAGAAAGGGATATTTTGTTTCTGATATAGAGAATCTAATCATACAGAATATTAAAGTTGAAAATAAGGCAAAATTCAAAGAAAAAGAGAAAATTCACTATGATTTTTCATATTCAGGAGTGGATAAGAAAAGTTTAGCAAGAACAATTTTTAAAAGAATTACTAAAGATGTTTATGATGAAGAGAATGAAGATTTGTTATTTCAAGGGCATATACAAGGGGATTTATTATTGAGAAAAAGTATCTGTGAATATCTATCTCAATCAAGAGGTTTCAAGGTAGATGCCGAACAAGTAGTTATTAGCTCAGGTACAGAGTATTTATTCTATATAATTTTTAAGTTATTTAACAATAAAATTTATGGTTTAGAAAATCCTTGCCACAAGATGTTTAAAGAATTATTTTTAACAAATAATATCAGTTTTAAAGCTATTTCATTGGATGAAAATGGAATTGTAATTGATGATTTAAAAAAATATGATGTCAATATAGCCTATGTTACTCCTTCACATCAATTTCCAACTGGAGCAATTATGAGTATCAGTAGAAGAACAGAGCTTTTAAATTGGGCAAATGAAAATACTGAGCGTTATATAGTGGAAGATGACTATGACAGTGAATTTAAGTACACTGGTAGACCTATTCCAGCCTTGAAGGCAAATGATATCAATGATAAGGTAATTTACTTAGGTAGCTTCTCAAAATCAATTAGTCCAGCAATTCGTGTTAGTTACTTAGTTTTACCTAAGGCACTTTTAAATATCTATCAAAGGGAACTACCGTATTTTATTTGTCCCGTACCAACTTTAAATCAAAAAATTCTCTATAGATTTATAAAAGATGGCTATTTTGTTAAACATATAAATAAAATGAGAACTCTTTACAAGAAGAAAAGAGAATTTCTTGTAAATACCATTAAAACTTACTCTTCTAAGATATTGAATAAAGAGATTCAAATACAAGGAGCAGATGCAGGTTTACATATGGTAATTAAATTAAATCAAAAAATTAATGAAAAGTTATTTTTAAATGAATGTTTGGAAAATTCTTTGAAATTATATAGTTTGGAAGAATACAATATAGAAGAAATACATAGAGAAAACTCATATTTTCTTTTAGGTTATGCCAATTTAACAAATAAGGAGATAGAAGAAGGAATACTACTGATGTTAAAAATTTTAAAGAAATACTATATATAAAAAATTGACTCAAAAAAATAAAAATGATAAAATCTGAAAAACAATAACGGTATAGTAATTTTAGCAGGATAATACGCAGAAGAAAACGATTGATTTTGTATTCTGTTTGCTGGGAGGGGAATTGTATGGGAGAAACCAAAACTGCCATATATTACAATCACAATTTTTACTATGATTTTTCACAAATTATTAGTGCTGATGATCGGGCGGTCCAGTTTGGAGACGGTGCTTATGAATGGATCCGTATACACCATGGACATTCTTTCGGGCTTTCTTATCATACCGACCGATTATATCGATCCATGCGCCTTTTAGGAATCCGCCCCGTAACAGCTCCTGATGAATTTACTGAAATCGTAGAAGTCGTTGTAGAAGAGTCTGAAATTGAAGAAG
>ERZ772910.885-NODE-885-length-16415-cov-8.827934_pt1 | contig 16415 bp, 9 predicted proteins | sample MGYA00511357_ERZ772910 | MGnify/ENA primary metagenome ERZ772910 (study PRJEB29015, sample SAMEA2738096) | human oral metagenome | biome: human oral; feature: human-associated habitat; material: saliva | place: China | collected 2193 ... | reverse complement strand
AGGCACTCAAAATGCTCGCACAAGAAGGCTGGACAATGATTATCGTCACCCATGAATTGAATTTTGCCAAAGAGGTAGCAGATCGCGTGATTCTCATGGAAAATGGTCAAGTTGTTGAACAAAATACCGCGGCTGAATTCTTCAGTCATCCACAGCAAGAACGCACCAAACAATTCCTATTACAAGCTAAAATGCCAATGGCATTCGAAGATTATTGTATTTAATCAAACCTCTAAATATAAAAAGAGCGGTCAAAAAACACCATGAATTTTGACCGCTCTTTCTATTTGAATAAATTACATAATTGCGTTGTAGAATACTGCCGCTAAAGCCGCACCGATAAATGGACCTACAACAGGAACCCAACTGTATCCCCAGTCTGCTTTGGCTTTTAATGTGCCACCAAGGAAAAGACCTAAGGTTAAACGTGGACCAAGATCTCGAGCAGGGTTGATCGCATAGCCGGTTGTTCCACCTAAGCTTAAACCTATTGCCCAAACTAAAATGGCTACTGGTAATGCCCCGATAGAACCTAAACCAATTGGCGTGCTTTCTGCCGTGCCAGGTAAAGTGATGTTTGCCCCTGCAAGATAGAAAATCACGAAGACAAGTACGAAGGTACCAACAATTTCGTTCACTAAGTTGATTGGATAGTTACGAATAGCAGGTTCGGTACAGAAACAAGCGCGTTTTAAACCCTCTTCTTCGGTGGCTGCAAAGTGATCTTTATACATAATGTAAACCAACAACGCACCTACCATTCCCCCCACAACTTGGGACGCAATGTAGCCTGGAACCAGTTCCCAAGCAAACGCACCTTTCATTGCCACGCCAAGTGTTACCGCAGGATTTAAGTGTGCCCCACTGTAAGGACCTGTCACAACGACGGCCACATACACCGCAAATGCCCACGCGCTAGTAATCACAATCCAACCAGAACTTTGCCCTTTCGTTTTATTTAAACATACGTTGGCCACAACACCGTTACCTAACAGGATTAAGAGTGCTGTGCCAAAAAATTCTGCAAAATAGGCATTCATAAGAGAATCTCCAAATAATGATTAACTTAATGATTTCATTGAAGAAATCTAGCTTTGCAATTCGTTTCGTTGTTTGATCAAATATTGAGATACTCAAAGTGAGCGGCTTCATTATCTAGTTTTAACCAATTAATTCAATAGATAAAACCGATCTATTTTCTCAAAATGAGAGAGGGATCACATTATTTTGTACGTTAACGCAATCGATTGCATATCTTCAGAGAAAAATCTGTGATGCTAATCACAAAACCCAACATTGCTTGTTCCAATTAGATTCGAATTCAATTAAGTTAGGGTCGCAATTTGTTCGTTTAAGCTCAAAATTTCTTCATTCATTTAATGAGAGTGCCAAGCACTCTAAGGAATAGAACCATGACAGACAAAAAATACATCATCGCTTTGGACCAAGGTACCACAAGCTCTCGTGCAGTATTATTAGATCACAATGCGAATGTTGTCGAAATCGCCCAACGTGAATTTACACAAATTTATCCACGCGCAGGCTGGGTGGAACATAATCCAATGGAAATTTGGGCAACACAAAGTTCGACATTAAACGAAGTGGTTGCAAAAGCAGGCATTACCTCAGATGAAATTGCGGCAATTGGTATTACCAACCAACGTGAAACCACCATTGTGTGGGAAAAAGCAACTGGCACACCGGTTTATAATGCGATTGTGTGGCAATGTCGTCGTACCGCAGATATTACAGACAAACTTAAAGCGGATGGTCACGAAGAATATATCCGCAACACCACAGGGTTAGTGGTGGACCCATACTTCTCCGGTACAAAAGTGAAATGGATCTTGGACAATGTAGAAGGTGCTCGTGAAAAAGCGGAACACGGCGAGCTTCTATTTGGTACGGTAGATACCTGGCTTGTGTGGAAATTAACCCAGGGCCGTGTTCACGTAACGGATTACACCAACGCATCCCGTACCATGTTATTTAACATCCATACGAAAAAATGGGATGACAAAATGTTGGAATTATTAAATATTCCACGCTCAATGTTGCCTGAAGTACGCAATTCTTCCGAAGTGTACGGCAAAACCAACATCGGGGGTAAAGGCGGTGTACGTATTCCAGTTGCTGGTATCGCGGGTGACCAACAAGCGGCACTTTACGGCCATCTATGCACTCGCGCAGGCCAAGCAAAAAATACCTATGGTACAGGCTGCTTTATGTTGCTTCACACCGGTGATAAAGCCATTACCTCTAAAAATGGCCTATTAACCACCATCGCGTGTAACGCCAAAGGTGAACCTGAATACGCGCTTGAAGGTTCGGTATTTATCGCAGGTGCTTCAATCCAATGGTTACGTGATGAACTCAAAATCGTTCATGACAGCCACGACTCCGAATACTTTGCACAAAAAGTTCCTGACAGCAATGGCGTGTACGTTGTTCCAGCCTTTACTGGTTTAGGCGCACCATATTGGGATCCGTATGCACGCGGTGCCATTTTCGGTCTTTCTCGTGGTTCTAACCGTAACCATATTGTACGCGCAACCCTTGAATCTATCGCTTACCAAACTCGTGACGTATTAGAAGCAATGCAATCTGACTCTGACCAACGCTTACAATATTTACGTGTTGATGGCGGCGCAACCAACAATAACTTCTTAATGCAATTCCAAGCGGATATTTTGGATGTGAACGTAGAGCGTCCAGTGGTGAAAGAAGTAACCGCACTTGGTGCGGCTTATCTTGCCGGTCTTGCTGTTGGTTTCTGGAAAGATTTGGACGAACTTCACGACAAAGCACGTGTAGAACGTACCTTCACACCAGATAACGATGAAGAAAAACGTGAGCGTCGTTATAAAGGTTGGAAAAAAGCGGTGAAACGCTCATTAGAATGGGCAAAAGAAGACGCAGAATAATCCTTTCTAGCCAATAATAAAGTGAGGTCAAAATCGCTTATGTTTTTGACCGCACTTTAATGCTTATTCCTGATTTATCTACCAAACAGCGAAGCCCAAAATCCTTTTTTATTTTCAACTTTCTTTTGCTTTGCTTCTTCCATTCTTTGTTTGACATAATTTACCCAAACTTGATGGGGCGCATCAAAATCAAATGATTTCATAAAATCATAAGGAATTTTATATTCTGCTAATGGATTTATATCAATCAATTCTTTGGGCGCTATAGGGCTATCAATACCCAAATCAAAACCGTGGATTGCTGCGATTTTGGCATACATTAAAACTTGCGGTTGCAAGTAAAAATCAAAATGTAAAAGTGTGTCTTTTGCTGCTCGTTTAGCAAGCTTAAGTTCGAGTAATTTATCTAAAGCCTCTTGCATTCCTTTTATATTTTTATCTGCTAGTGCCACATAAAATTCATGATCGGGAATGCGCTTTAAATCGCTACGGGCTTTTTTCTCATCATTTAAGAACGTGAGTGCGCGCTCTTTTAATAATTGCCAATCGCCACTTAACGCCAATAAAGTGTTCGCATTAAAAAAAGGTCTCGTATCAGTTCGTTTATAGGGAACTGAAATATCCACAATTTCATCACGATGTTTAATTAAATAATCAATCAACTTTTGATTATCTGAAAGCAAAATCATAAAAAAGAAATTTGTATTAATCCCGTTGTAAGCCCATTGAAAATCATACTTAGATAAAATACCTAAGAAACCTGCAATAGAAGCATTTTCTTTAAATCCTGAAATATCATTTTCTAATAAATGCTTAGAGGCTAATGCACGATGAAAATCATTTAAATAATGAACTAAAGGAAATACATTTCCTGTAAAATTTTCTATAGGAATTAAAGTAGCAAATAATTCTTTATGATTGAAGTTAACATATTCCTCAACTCTAGCTAGAGTAAAATTCTTAGCTTCATCATAGGTTTTAGCAATCTCACTACCTAAAAAAACCTTATACTTTTCCATATTTACACCTCTTACGACTAATTCTTATTAGGAATCTTCACTGGTAATAACACAACTTTACTATTTGATTTATCTACACCAGCTATAATTGTTTTAACTGATTTACTATTCTGCTCCGCATTTTTTATTGCTAATTTAGTTGGATCATTATTAGGTAATTTATCCAAAACTGCATTTATCCATTCACTTGACAACTGATTGGTGTTTCCTACCCCCTTAGAACTCACCTGAATTGCCCCATTAGCTTTTATTTGTTTACTATCAATAATGACTACTGAACCATCTTTGCCCACTAACACATGATCAAAACCATTATTTGAGCCATATTTTCCGCCTTGTAATGGTTCATAACCTGAACGTTTTGCTAAACCATGAATTAACGACTCTGTTTTTCCGCCTTTAATATCACCATTTTTGACAATGTCATCGATTAAAGCTTGCTCAGCTTTACTAGTTGCTTTTATTTCACAACTTGCTCCACAAACTTTAGTGGCATTGATAAATCCTTTATCAGTTGATACAGCGATATTATCAACTTCATTAATTACTCGATTCAAAACAGTGTGATTAACTACTCTATTTACTTGATTTTTAGTAAAATCAACCACACCGTTTTTCAGTGCTCCCATTGGCTTAACTAACGCCAATCCCGCACCACTTAGCACCACTCCTCCAGTTGAAACACCTTTCATTTTACCTTGGCGGTAACCTTGCATTTCACCCGCGAGTTTTGGATTTTCTTGAAGGGCAAGCGCATAAGCCTCATCCCAATCTTTCAACGAGACCACAACATTATTATAGGTCTTCCCTGGATTTGAGATTGCTTCCCATAAAGACACTACGGTATCATCTAAATTAACAACCGCATCCGCTGTGTCTTTAATACTATCAATTTGACCCTGAGCCTCTGCAAGCTCTAGACCTTCTTGATATTCTTTAGCTTTATCCTCATCTCCATTGAATAAAACCTTGGCATACATTTCAATGTTTTGCTTACGCTCATCACTAGGATGAACATCATCTGCCATGCCATTATTCTCTACCGCACTTTTCGCTGTTTTAGCTGCAATAATCGCTCCATCAGAGCTATCTGATAAACTACCACCAACAATACCTGCTGCTACTTGGCTTAAAGACGATACGGTACGTTTTTCTTCTTCGCTAAGCTTTTCAGGTGATTTATCATAAAGTGTCGAGGCAAGGAAATTAGCCGCCGCCTCTCCGCCCGCAGCACCCGCCGCACCCGCAGCAACATTACGATTGCCCGCATAAGCCTCTACCGCGCCCAAAAGTGCATGAGCAGTCAAATTAAGAGCCGTATTCACATTGCCTTTTGCATCTGTGGTCGCTTTCTTAATTTGATTATTTACCGCAGGTGATAATCCTGAAGCCACCACCTCCGCTGCCGGTCTGCCGGCTAAAGCGGTGCTGATAACATTTAATGCTGAATCAATGACAAGACGTTGACTTCCACCCGTTTCCCATTCTTTAGCTTCGCGACTCGCTGTCTCAAAATTATCTCGTGCTTGTTTGACTAAAGCTTGGTTAATTTCGTTGTTGTTTTCTGCCTTGGCTTTTTCTGCTTCTTCTAACGCAATTGCGGCTTCATGACGTTTCGCTTTCGCTTCTTCGCCAAATTTATTAGCAAGCAAACTTCCTGCTTCCGCGACATTTGGTCCAAATTTCTCTGTCACCTCACGTTGGAAATCAAGTTCTTTTTGAACATCATCTTTATTAAAACGATTCTCTAATTTACCACTTTGGCTTTGTGCACTCTCTGTAGTGATCTCAGTTTTAATCGCTGCAATCTCTTCTTGCACCGTTTTACCTGTTCGTTTTAATTGCTCAGCTTCATCTTTAATAGTGATATTTTGTGTATTAATACCACTTTTTGTTGTGCTAGATTGACTATCGGAATCTTTACCATAGCCCATGCCATAAGAGAATTGGAGAGACTCCTTACCTTCAGCCAATTTCTTGGTGTTCTCTTTTCCATCTACTCCTTTAGAATTAACAGTTGTGTTACCATTTTTATCGGTATAAAGCAGATTACCATCTTTATCCGTGGCTTGTTTTGTACTTTGAGCTGCACCATTCTCTCCAAATGGTGTTTCAAAGTTAGCCGATACACTACCACTCACACCAAAACTGCTGCCACTATAATTTGAGTGGTTTTCAATATCTGAATGAGTCAGACTACTCGTGCTAAAATGGTTTTTACCATCTTCTTCTGCTTTTTGTGTAGAAGTAATCAATGCACCTTTAAGATCGGTATGCTTATTAACATTAATATCATAACCTTCATCACCAGCATAAATTCCTGCCTGTTCATTCACACTCGCATGATCAGCATTGATTTCTACACGTTTGCCTTTGTTTTGGTTGATAAGTTATATTCATCATTCATTACATAATCCTTTATCTGAAGTAGAATTCTTTCTGCCACAATCTTCTACCCATATATAACCTTTTATTTCCATGCATTTAAAAAAAGCATCCCAATTTTTTTGTTGTAAATGGGGATCAGCCTTTGGTAAATGATCCATTGCCCAAGCACTCCTCATACTTAAATCCCCTTTTCTTAATCCACAGCTTACCAAATCATCCATTCTTTTCACGGAATCCGTATGTCCAAAGCTATAAGGTTTTTGAAATTTAGCAATTGGGCTATATGGTTTACCAAAACAAATTGTTGTCATTCCATAATAACAATCGTCTTTTGCTGAATAACATCCTGTTATGGTGGATATAAAAATTAGGATAAATATAACTTTTTTCATTATCTTACCCCAAACAACAAATTCATAATTTCTATAGATAAAGTGTACAATAAAAGAAGATCTCATTAATTATGCATATTTTTTACTTTCTACTTTGCTATTGTTCTTTGTTTTCATTTTCACAATAATACATGACATGTACATTTCCTTTATATTTCATACATATTTCCCTTCCATTAGCCTCTTTGTACATTTGATTAAGATTATGCCAAGCCCCATCTTCTGAAGAATATAAAAGGCAAGATTGAATAAAAATAGTCATAAAGAATATAACTAAAATTTTCATTATTTCCATCCCTATAGCTAACGCAAGGTGCGTGAACCAAAAATTAACGCACGCTACCTTGCTAATGAATTAATTTTCTTTCTCTAAAAAAAAGTGCAGTCAATTTTTGAGAAGTTTTAAAGCTCTTTGAAAATTGACCACACTCTGTTTAAATAATAAATTCAATGCGTTATAAGTTACACTTTCCATTATCCCACTTAGGATCTTGATAGCCACATTCAGCGGGAGAAAGATATATATACCCCTTAGTATTCATACATTCATCAAGATTTTTATATCTTTTGTCATTTATTTGATAGTTTTGCGGATAGTAGTGTAGATTTATATCACCATACTTTCCTCCACAAGAAACAAGATCTTTCCATCGTTGTTTTGAGTTTGTATGTCCTAGTAGTTCTTTTTTTTGATACCCTGCAATTAATGGATATTCTTTCCCCTTATCAACACAATTAACCATTTGTGGAGTATAAAAACATCCGTTTGAATACCAACATCCGTTTAATATAAAACAAAGAATAAATAAGGTGTATTTCATTTTATTTACCTCCTATTTTCATCAAAAGTTCAAACATATCTGATGATATTACATCGAATAAAGCAAATAGCGCGGATACCGGAATTACAATAGCAATTGTTACTTAGTAGGCTATTCATTACATATCCCCTTATCCCATTTGGAATTTTTATAACCGCATTCTGCGGGCCAAAATCTTTTATATCCTTTCCTTTCCATACAAGATTGAAATTCTTCGTATTTACCAGTTTTATTAATGTAGTAAAGTTCTTGATCTCCATATTTACTACCACAGCTAACAGCATCTTTCCAACGCTGTTGCTGATCAGTTTTACCTATACTATAAGTCTTTTGATAATGAGCTATTGATGAGAACACTTCTCCTTTTTTATAGCAATTACTTGAGACAACCTGAATGATTGGTCTAAAACATTCACCCTCAAAAGAATATAAACAACCACTTATCAAAAACACTGACATAATTAATAAGATTATTTTCATATTAATTACCTCCTAATTTAAAAAGTACTTCCATCATATCCGAACTAATTAGATCAGATACAGCAAATGGTGCGGAAATAGGAATTGCTATTTCTGTTGTTCGATCTGATAAAAATTGTTGGATATTATTTTTCTGAGAAGTATTACCTTGTTTGTCATACCATCCCCACATTTGTCCACCTAATAGATCGTGAGTACCTGCAAAAGATTCAACCAAATGATCAGAGATATTACCTGGTTTATAAGGAGTGATTACTTTTCCGTCAGAATACCAACCGCCTTCAACGGATTGAAATCCACCTGTAGGACCATATAAGTCTTTTGCCTTTTGATTTTTATTTGGATCTATAGCATCATCCAATGACAATCCATTTTCACCTTTAAATACAACTAACCCATCTGCATTTTTTTCACAGGAACCGACTCCTTGAGTACAAATTGCATTGATATCAATTCGAACACCACCTAATTTTACTCCATCAAAATAACCGCTATCATAACTATCATTACGAAGAATTTTCCCCGTCTTCGCATCTTTAATACCTTTAAATAATCTTGAATTAGCTAAAGTCTCCTCTCTCATCTTCGTCGCGGCTAATTGCAAAGTTCCTTGAGTGATTGCAACATCCGGTGAGCCAGCGGCAATACCAACCACTGTTTCAAGCAAACGTTTTTGATACTGCAATTTATAAATTTCTCCATAAAGTGCGGTCTTTTCCTCTTCCGTTTTGGCTTCCTTGATTTGTTTTCTCAATTCAGCCTGTTTTGGAAGCACATAGGCATCAATCATTGAGAAGGCATTTTTACGAAAATCTTGAGTAACTTTCACTTGAATGTTGAGCTCTTTCATCACTTTGTCTTTATCAAAATGATTTTCCAACTTGCCGGAATGCTGCTCTGCATTATCCGTAGTCACATCGGTTTTAATGCTATCTAGCGTCTGCTCAACCGTTTCACCGGTTTTCGCCAGTTGTTCCGCGTGGTCTCTAATTTCAATATTCGAAGTATTAATACCACTTTTTGTCACACTACTTTGACTTTCTTTATCTCGCCCAATACCTAATCCTGTTGAGGTTTCCAAAGAATCCCAACCTGTAGCAAGTTGTTTTGCGTTGTCTTTGCCCTGCGCATTTTTGGCTTCTGTGGTCAATTCTCCTCGGTCGTTTCTATAAATCAGATTGCCATCATCATCCACCGCCTGTTTACCACTTTGTGCTTGACCCTCTTTCCCAAACGGTGTGTCAAAATTCGCTGCCACACTGCCGCTCACACCAAAACTACTTCCGCTATAGTTTGAATGGTTTTCAATATCTGAATGAGTCAGGCTGCCGGTACTAAAATGGTTTTTACCATCTGCTTCTGCCTTTTGGGTAGACGTAATCAATGCACCTTTAAGATCGGTATGCTTATTAACATTGATGTCATAGCCTTCATCACCGGCATAAATTCCAGCCTGTTCATTCACGCTTGCATGATCAGCATTAATTTTCGATTTATTGAAACTACCACCTGCGGCAAAACCATAGCCTACTGTCACACTACCACTTGCATTCATTTGTTTACCATGGTAGCTAGATTTATCTTGCAAACTCTCAATATTCAAGTTTTCAGCATTAAGTTCTACTCGTTTGCCTTTTACTTGGCTACCAATAATATTGGCATCACCACCTGCATGAATCACTGTTTTACTTTGGCTATCACCTACATGGCTTGCGACATAAGTGGTTTCATCACCATTGCCATAGCCTTTTCCGTAATTACCACCTACTGTAATACCTGCAGCAACACCACTGCCAACTTTAATAGCAACTCCTGCATTAAAGCCAGAAGATTTATTGGTACTACGTTCTTGGTGGTTTTGTTCTGTGGCTTTAATATTGACTTGGTTATCTGCAATCAATGTTGTGCCTTGCTTACCTGAGATGTCTGAACCTTCAATATTAATGTTTGAATCCTTTCCAGCACCCGTTGCCACAATATTCACCTTGCCGCCCGCATTAACTTGAGATTGGGCTGCGGTTTTTCCTTCAGTATGAGTACGTGATTCGCTCTTTTGTTGGCCGTAAGTGATTTGCACCCCTACTACGGAATCCACATCGCTATTACTCATTGCTTTTTGAATAGAGTCGCCAGCTTTCATTACGCTATCAGCTGCCCGATAAGCATCAAAACCAGCATTAGCTGCTGCCATAGCATTCACACGACCATGCTTACTTTCACCTACTTGTCTAGTTGATTGCACTGCACCTTGTACTGCTTGAATAGCAGAAATAACAGGGGAGGTAATAGCAATAGTTAAACCTTTTTGCTCAAATTTTTGTTTGGTATTGGTTTCATATTTGTCATCTGCCGCTTTAATATCAGCTTTTTTCGCCAGAATATTCACATCGCCTTTAATGGCACTCACTGCACTCGCTGTTTGAGTATAAGTGTCTTTAGCAATCATCGTCGTATTGCCGTTTAAGCTGCCCACTTGGCTACTTTGTGCATAACGCTTCGTTTCGTCACTTTCTGCGGTTTGCTTTTGAGAACCAAAGGTAATACCAATACCACCACTAAGCGCTCCAGATCTTTTTTTGCTGTAATAATCATCGGAGTAAACTCGGTTCTCTGCCTCGTGTATATCAATATTATTTGCTTTAATAACCAATCCATTTTCAGCTACAGCATTTGAACCCTGAATATCGACATTACCATTATTCGAATGAATATAAATTTTATCTGCATCTAAGGTTGAGCCCTCTGCAATATCATAATTATGATTATGACGACGAGTTTCGCCTTTTGATTGGAATACACCATGCTTAGTCCATTTTGTTGCCTCTGATAAACGTTCTTGCTGACGACTTTCATGAATATTAATATCACCTTCTGAAAGCACGCTCATTGTGCCATTACTGACCGCAGAAGCCCCGCGCATTTCAATAGCATTTTTACCAACAAAACGAGCATCGCCTTCAATATTAAATTCTGACCCAATCTCATTATTCTGGTTGAGTTTATAATAGTTATTACTGTCTTTTACAAAATATTGTTTATTTTCAGTTTCTACCGTACCAACATTAAGCGTATTGCCAGCTTGAATATCCGCATTCCCTTTCACATTAATCTGTGCACCTTTGAAGGTAATATCTTCCGTGGCTTGTAATAACAACTGCCCTGGATTATTTTTCTCTCCTACATTAATTGCACCAACACGATTAATCGTTTTATGCTTAAAGTGTCGATTATCTGCTGTTTCAGAAAGTGTGCTGGCAATGTTGATATTTTTCGCATGACCAACCAAATTTTCTGTGGCGTTAAGTTCACCCCCTAAATTATCTAGGCGATTTTTCGCAAACAAATAAAGTTCTCTGCCTTGCAGTTTTCCACCCAAATTTTCAATATTATTGGCACTTAAGTGGGTAAGGTTACGACCTGCTATCACGCCACTATTTTTCATATCGCCTTGCGTATTGATAATCACATCATTTGCAGAAATCACTGCGCCACGACTGTCAATATCCGTATTACGCCCAACAATATAAACTTGTGGTACAAGTACCTCTGCTTTACTACCATCTTTGAGTGTAACTTCACGTTTAACCATCCACACCATATCAGATGTCAGTTCTTTCATCTGTTCTGATGTTAATGCTACACCTGGAATCAAATTTAAACGCTTAGCATATTGTGCACCATTATCCATCAGGGCTTTATATTGATCATAATCTGATAAATACCCATCAAGGAAACGTCTGCCTGTCAGCTTATTAACTTGCTCGTTCACTAAGCGTTGCTCATAGAAACCATCACCTAAACGTTTAAGCAAATTTTGAGGATCATTGCGTAATTGCTTAAACATATAGTCAGAACTTAGCCATTTTGATTTCTGTGTAAAACGTGGATCTGTTTCAACCAAAAACTGTCCTGATGCTGCTGGGTTAATTTTATAAAGACTTGCTTGTGGTAATGAAATATCCGGTAGGTGTGTTTTTATACCAAGATTATCTTTATTTTTTACCACACCAGAGGTAAGCACTGCTAAATCAACACGATTTGTATTGAGATCTGTTTTTAAAGGTGTTTTCTGTTCAAGAGATACTCCTTGAAAATCAGATTTACTATTAACGGTTGTCCCTGTTTTTTCGACAGGTTCACCAATTGTCAATAGTTTCAAACCAAAACTAAAATCTTGTGTTGGATGAACATCCGTAAAATTACTATAATAATGATAGTGCTTATGTCCCTTTCTACCACGTTTGCGTTTCACTTTATATTCTTGAACGAATAGACCTTCATCAGTGATATCAATCGTACCGTGTATATCATCATTATTTAATTTTGAAATTGCACCACTTAAACGTTCATTTGTTGATTGAGTAAAGACCTTATCGTCAAGTAATAATTTTTGGCCTACAAAAATTTGACTTTGGTTATTATTCAGATCTTCACCTGAAAGGTGTAACTCTCCACCAATTAATATTTTTGCTGGATCCTGATGTTCTATTGTTGAAGTAGTTGTTGTTCTAGTATAACGCCATTCTTTCCAACCAAACCCTTCAATACGAGTCCCATTGTTTAACTGGAAATATGAATTTGGATTACGACTACCATTATTCAAGTTATAGTAGCCGTCAACACCACCACGATAACGATGTGAATCACTTCCTAACGAATATTCATTAATCCATTCTTTTTCTACTTTTTTACCTAATCTTAGGTGTAAATCTTGGTTTAAAAGATGATGTGTCTTAATCCAACCACTTCCTAAAGCTTCAATGGTCGCACTACCGTTATCAATACTATTTGCATAACCAGTTGCTTGATTATTTTCATTTAACTGTCCACCAATATAGATATTACCTAAACTCATAATAAGTGAATGGTTACGGTTTACTAAATTACCGACACCTAAATCAAGTCTCTCACGAGCAGCAATTGTCGCTGCTGTTCCATCAGTGTTCTCAAGATTATTTAAATTATTTGCTTGAATGGCAAGATGACTACCATAAATACGTGCAGTACCGATATTATTGACATCATTGGCTTTAATCACTGTGGTGTCACCATCTATTAAACCAAAGTTATCCAGTTTATTGGCTTGAATGCGAGTGTTTATCGAGGAAATTTCTGCATTAGCATTATTTTGAATAGTCGCGCCTTCAACTGATGCTGAATTACCTACCACAAGGTTAGAATTATTAACAAAATCACCTTTTGTTTTAAAAGTAAGATTATTACCTACACCAAAGGCTTTATTAAGCGTAAAGCTATCATTTAACTCAATACCCAAATCACCTTTTGTTCTAATCGAACCTTCATCCGCTAATGTTTTGGCTTGTAATGTTGTGCCAATCACCGATTCAATTTTTCCTAGTGCATTATTTACAACCAAGGTTAAATCTGGATTTACAATATCAACTCGACCAGCCGATAAAATCTCACCTTGTTGGTTATCAAGAGATTGATTAACTGTAATATTTGCTGATTTTCCTGCATAAATACCACCAGATTGGTTTTCAATATGCTCTGCATTTATTACTAAATTAGTTGTTTGAATACCTTGAGTAGGGGTATCTTGTTTAGCTTTTGTATTTTTATTATTTACATTTGTAACATTTAACACTAAACGATTTGTTGCACTAACCAAAGAGCCTTTATCACCTTCAGACTGGTTATCCATCTTGGTCAAATTTAATGTTGCATTCACACTTTGAACAATGCCACCTTTGTTATTTAAATTTGTACCAGATAATGTTAAATCCTGAGATGAAATTACACCTTGTGCATTATTTATTGCAGCAGAAGAAATCGCTGCTGTTTTCGCTGAAATATCACCTTGTGTATTATTCAAATTTTGGGTTTGAATCGTTAAATCAGACTCTCCCTGAATCACTCCTTTAAGGTTATTTAAATCATTTGCAAGCAATGTCGCACGAGAAACAGATGAAATAATGCCATCTTGGTTGTGTAAATTTTCTGTCTTTAATGATAGTTCACCTTGGTTATAAACAATACCACGCTGATTATTAAATTGATTAATTGATAAATCTGCGCGATTTCCGACAATTAACTTCCCTTCCTCATTATTAACTTGCTGTGCAGCCAATAAAACCTGTCCACCTAACATTTCACCTTTTTGGTTATTCAAGGTTGAAGTACTAATATCAAGACTATTTTTTCCAAATAAATAACCAGATTGAGACTCTATATGTCCTGCATTTGTGTTAAGTTTCACACCTTGATTTGACCAAATCACACCTTGATTATTTTGAATTAATGGCGTTTGAACAGAAAGCGTACCTTCTGCGACAATTTTTCCTTCAGTATTGTCTAATCCCTTTTGTACATTTAATGCAAAAGCTTCGGCGCCACGTTGAATCCAACTGCCCTGATGATTATTAAGTTGAACACTATCCACCACAAAATGATCAGCATTCAAATGTGCATTTTCAGTTGAAATAAGATTTGGGTTGCTTAATGTTGTTTTTCCTTCGCTATATAGCGTTGTTTTATTCAGATTTAAAGCTGATTGAGCAGATTGGAGAGCGATGCGATCTCCACTTAATTGACTATCAGATAAATCAACCATTTCCGCTCTCACATTAATCTCACCACTCGCTAGATGTTTTGCTTTGGATGAAATGGTCTTTTCAGCTGAAAGAGTAAGATTTGCACCTTGTGCATGTTGAGTATCTAGAGAACGAATCTCACCTTGCGTAGTATCCTGTACCGTAACGCCAGCAGCAACTAAAGCACCACTTTTTACTTCAATATTTTTTGCCTGATACTGAATATCGCCCTTAGCAACAGTTTCACCGGTTTGAGTAACTTTATCCTTAGCTTGAACAAAGCTCCCCCCTTGATGTGAAACAATTGAACCATGCTGCTCTACTCGAGTTTGTGAGCGCAATGCAACATTCCCCTGTTTAGTTTCAACTTTACCTTTATTTTCAATAACCTTTTCTGCATTAAGATCAGCTTGGTAAGTTGCGCTAATTACCCCTTCATTAACAATACGTCCTTGACTATCAATCTTCACATCACCCGCTGATGCACCAATATGCCCCGCATTGCGTACACCAAGACCTTGGCCGTTATCCACTAAATGGATTTTTTCAGCATACATCCCACCTAATTGGCTCACATCCACACTGTAGCTTTGGTTTTCGCCTTGGGTATCGGAAGTGTGGTCGGTTTTATCGGTGATTTTATCGCCCACATACACAACTGAATCATTGGTGCGGTCAACGTTGTTTTTACCCGTGGTAACTTTAATGCCTTTCTTCGACCAAACACCACCATTGATTTCCGCTTTCTCAGCGATAATATCGGTGTAATCAGATTGGCTGTTATCCATCCCTTTTTGGCCAACAGTCACCTTACCGCCTTTTACGCGATAGCCTTTCAACTCACCATTTTCTACATCAGCTTTACCGGTTGTCAGCGTGGTACGTCCAGCATTAATCACACCACAACCATCACATTGGATACCGCTTGGGTTGGCAATCACCACATCTGCTTTTTTGCCTGCGACTTCTACATAACCTTTTAAACGGCTTGGATTCGCTGAATTGACCTCGTTAAGAATGACTTTCGCTTCACCGCGAGCAAGATTCGGGTTACCTTGCACCCAGCCAGCCATTTGCGTTTGTGCTGCTTTACGAGCGTTGTTTAACACTGCTCCTTTTTCTGCAACATCAAATTGCGAATATTGGTTACGCGATACTCCAGCCTGACTTGGTGCTTGAATGTTTACTTGTGGAATACCATTACCTGTTTGCAATACTGTCGGCTGTTGATTACCTGGTGCTGATTTATCCGCACGAATAGCCATATCTTCAGCTTGAACTGAAGGTGAAAGGAACACAAAGCCTAATGCTAGCATTAAGCTAAAATGGATAGGGTTGAGTGAGAGTGCGGTTGAAAACAACCCTGTTTTTGCCTGTTCTGAGCTCATATTCTCACTTTGTGCTTTACCCTGTGATTTGGCAAGTTCAGAGACCACAACAAGTTGATTTAATACACGACTAAAAATAACTTTGTAATGACGTTTATTCATTTTCTCAATTTCCTTTAAATTTTAAATTCTGTTTAATTTCAATTAATCTGATAAATACGTATTAAAAACGGTAACTTACATTAAATCCGGTAGTCACATTACTGGTTCTAAATCCTTCTGGCTTTTTAATCGTTTTACCTACGAAATAATCATAGTTAATTCCCCATAATTTGCCTCTAAGGCCAATCACCCCACCAATTAGACTACTTCCTACTTGAAGCTCATCTTGACTAGAATGTACTTTACCTTGGTCAATCCCTAAATAAAGCTCATGTCCTTTATTAGCAATATCCCAACCAAGTTCATTACGCCATAACCAACCTTTTTCACCCGAAAGCGAAAGCTCA
>ERZ772910.884-NODE-884-length-16417-cov-2.886200_pt1 | contig 16417 bp, 16 predicted proteins | sample MGYA00511357_ERZ772910 | MGnify/ENA primary metagenome ERZ772910 (study PRJEB29015, sample SAMEA2738096) | human oral metagenome | biome: human oral; feature: human-associated habitat; material: saliva | place: China | collected 2193 ... | reverse complement strand
GCTAAATTTTTTGGCTTTTTAGCCTAAGAATTCGCGCTTGAAATACTCTTTTGGAGCTTTGCAAAGTGGGCAAGCGCCTGGAGCTTTTTTGCCTCTATGAACGTGTCCGCACACCTCGCAAACCCAGATATCTTCTTCGTCGCTCTCAAAAAAGCCCTCTTCATCAAGCATCTTTTTAAGCTCTAAATACTCTCTTTCATGCTCTACTTCAACCTTGCCGATCGCGTTAAATAGCCTCTCAACATCTCTTAGCTCTTCTTCTTTTGCGATCTTTGCAAAGTCTGGATACATCGTCGTATGCTCGTAGTTTTCGCCAGCTGCAGCGTCAAGTAAATTTTTATCCATCTTATCGATCGGATCGTTCATCATCTCGTGATATTTCTTAAATTCAGCCCTTGCGTGCCATTTCTCGTTCACAGCTGCCTCGTAAAAGTGTCTGGCTATCGCGTGATAGCCAGCTTCTTTGGCTAGATCGCCGTAAAGCTCGTATTTGTTTCTAGCTTGTGACTCGCCAGCAAATGCCTTCATCAAATTTACAGCTGTTAAATTTTCAGTCACGCATTTCATCTCTTCGCCGCAACAGGTTAATGTGCCGCCGCCAACTTTTTGAACTTCGATCTCGTTGCCGCATTTTTCGCATTTGTATGTTTCGTACTGTCTCATTTTGACTCCTATTTTGATAAAATTTGAGCGGATTATAACCAAATAATCAAAATATGTAAATAATAATTTTTCTACAAAATTTTCGCATCCAGTTAATCCATTACTTAAAAAAGATATTACGCAAATATGTGATATGATAAAAGAGAATTTTATTATACCAGATTATTTGAATGAAGAGTTAGAAAAAAGAGTTCGTTTAGCAGTATTAAATACAGCTTTGTATGATAAATTTGCAAAAAGTTCTTATGCAGAATTAGTAGATGTTGCAGATATGTTAGACATAGTGTATCTTCCAGGTATTAAATATAAAGATAAAATAGGAGATGAAAACAAATGATATTCTTATACTGTTTAGGACTTATATGGTCTGTACTTGGAGTTATATGGGGAGTTATTGCAATATTTAAATGTTGGACAGAATTACATTCAAATATGCAAAGATTAGTAGCTGTACCATTAACACTAGCATTCACATATACTTTGATACGTATGTGCATGTATTTTTGGGGTAAATTATAAAGGAGAATGTTATGATAGGAAAGATATTAAAAGATACTTTAATATATGAAGCTAAGATGGCAGGAACCAGAGTAGCTCATCATATAGGAACTCATAAAATTCCTTATATAGGAAAGAACGGACTTATGGCAGAATTAGTATATAGCTCAAGATTTATTCCTGGGTATATTGTAGAAAGAGTGAGTGCTAATAGGAACTTATTTAAATTATTATTCTAGGAGAAAGATATGAGAATTCAGAAGTTTATATATGGTAATGTTAGCTTTACTACAACTGGCGATTTATATACTAATAAAATGTCAGAGTTGCTAGATAAAGTTATGAAAGCTATACGTACTAACATAACAGAAGCGTTTGTAGATGTGAAAGCTCAAGCTAGAGTTAGTACTAATAAGAATGGAGAAAGTACTGTATATTTCTATGTTCGTTATGAAGATGTGGATAGAAATAGAGAAGTGTATGATGTGATTAAAAGTACATTAGATAAAGAATGTAAGAAAATATATGATGATGCTGTGGCAGCAGCTGCTAGTGCAGGAAGTTCTTCTGGAAGTTCTGGAGGAAGTGGAGGATTTGGAGCTGTACCTGTAGGAGGCTCAAGTGGGGGTACTTCTCCCGCTCCTCCGTCGCCTGGTACTGGGGGATTTGGAGCAGTGCCAGTGGGAGGTGGTTCTTCATCTGGTACTACTACTCCTACTGTTCCTACTGGTACTATTACTGGAAACTTAATTGCAGATTATGCTATAGTAAGATATACAGCTGAAACTATTTGGTCTGATATGATTGAAGACCCTATGTGTGAAGTGAGACTTAAAGATAGAGTTACGTATAATGTAAATGATACTGGAGCTTGTAGCATGTCTGTTAATAATGCTCCTATAATATGGAGTAAGAATAAAATGGAGCTTATCCGTAAAACAGTAGATGTAATGTGTAATCATTTTATGGATAGTCCAGAAGGACAAACTGATTATGAAACACTTACATTTACTATGAATATATTGGACTGGACTAAAAGCTTTTCAGAAAAAGATATGGAACATAAAGATTGGTGTATTAAATACTTCATTAATCAATTAAAAGAACTTAATCATGATTATGACGATATATTTAATATGGATATAAAAATAAATAATGATTATGACGCATCTAATGGTACTATTACTGGAGTACTTAAAGTGCTATATCAGACCAAGGAATACAACGTCGTATAGAAGATATTAGACGTGATAGACAGGCTATTAAAATAAAAGATAGAACAGAAGATACTAAATATAGACTATTGGATATAGATATAGCATTTAGTAATGGAAAGACTCTTGAATATAGGACTGATGCAAATGCTCCATCTATGAGTAAATTCTTCTATAAGAAAGATGGACAACCTGGAACTCCGTCTACTGGTAAACTTAGTGATAAGTTAGCTGGAGGACTTGGAACAGGAAGCTCTGGAGGTTCTGGTAAAGGGTTTGGTAAATTTAAAAAAGCAGCTGATGCTAGAAAGGCTGCTGAAGCTAATAAAGAGAAACCAAAGAAAAAATGGATGAAAGGCTTAAAGCTTGGTTAGGAGAGATATATGAATAATGAGCCATTGTTAATTGTAGTGTTCTGTATTGTAGTATTAGGAGTTATGTTAATACAAGGAATATGGATAATAGTTCATTCAGTGACACACATATTTAAAAATATTAGATATGGAAAAATAGAGATGTTTTATGTAGTTACAGCTGTATTAGGAACATTTGCAGAAATAAAAGGAATTAAAGTAATAATAAGTTTATTTGAAAGATTTGTAAAATAGGAGGTAAAGAATGTGTAGTATAACAGTTCCGTCAACTTTGATAAGTAGTATATTTTGGATATTTATATCATTAGTAATAGCATACGTATTTATATTATTTGTTAAAACGTTATTAGAGGGAATAATTAATAGTATAAAAGCTAAAGAATGGAATTGGGTTTTATGCTTTATAGTATTTTTAATAATAACGTGTGGTATATTAATATGTTTACTTGCTAAAATTGCAACAGAAATGGGATGGTTAAAAATAATTTATATTTAGGAGTATTATGGATAAACGTGAGTTACTTCAAACAGGAACAGGACTTATAGTAATAGGAGTATATATTTATATAGCACATACTTTCGTATTACCAAATTTCTTTAAACACATTTCAGAATCACTTTATAATACGCTGGAGATGTGTGTTTTAGTATTTGATATTGCTGTTTTAGCTCTAGGTGTCGGATTTATAGCATTCGGTCTTATGGCGTAAATAAAAGACTTCCCCCTCTTTATTAGAGGGGGTTTCTTTTTTTTATCTGCTATAATAATCTGTTCCTTTATCTAATTCTGATAATTTAAGTCTGTTTGCTTGCACTTCTGTATTTATATACCAAGCAAATTCTTTAATGTTATCTTTAGTTATAGGTCTATTAAACCAGAATGTATGTAGATATGATGCATGTTTCCAATATGCTGTAAATCCGCTTTCTACTACTTGGAATAACTTATCCATAGTAAGAGCAATCATTCCTATTGGACTATATTTGAAACTACCAGGTAATACTTGTGCTCCAGTAAGTCCATCTATTTCATACCAATACATATATTTAGGAGCTTTTTCTCTAGAAAGCTCTTTCTTAGTTTCTCTATATACTGGTTTAGCTTCAGGTACATTATATTCTACCACTGTTTTACTTCTAAGATTATTAGTATTTGTTTTTATTTCAGCTTCAAAATTATTTGGAGCTTCGACTGGTGCTACTACTTCTTCAGGTGCACTTTCTAATATTTCATCTACTTCTTCATCAATCGTATTTGGTTTTGCTTTACCCATCTTAATACCTCCTATATATTTATCTCTTGATTTTCTCTTCTATCTAATTCTTCTCTAGCTATCTTAGCCATTTCCAATATTTCCATCAATTTTTGTATTACTTCCATTTATTTTTTTAACCCCCTTTGCCATACGCTACCATTAGTATCTCTATTAAGTTCTCTGTATATAAGGTCTAATACAAGTAATATCATAGGTATACCAATGTAGTCATCTATATTATCCTTATCTACCATAAGCTTATGTAATTCTTTTACATTGCTACATATCCATTCTATATCATTCTCCATAAATCTATCTAAGAACTTTGTTATAACTGGATGCATTAATTGATATGTAACATGACATGATTTAAGCGTAGGGTCTATAAACGATGCTGTATTAAGCATATCTACTAATGTTATTCCTGTATTAAACATAGTAGTAAGAATCAAATGGTCGCTTCTTTCTCTTAAATAAAACTTTATAGAGTAGCTATATTGTGGAATATAGTTATCATCGTATTCGTCATTAATCAGATTTCTTAAATTAAGACTGTAATCAAATATAACTGCTCCAGCAGTAGTAACTAGCATTTCATCCCCTTGTGGAGGATTTTCACTATTAAGTTTAAAGTCTTTATTTAATAACTTTTCATATATGCAAGTTTTATAATTTATAAGAGTTCTGTCAAACCCATATGTATTAGTTAAGAATAAAGTATTCTTATCATATCCAAACTTGAATATATTTTTATTTTGTTGCATCAAATCATTTGCGTAGTGGTTAAATACAAACTGAGCATGATTGTATATCTCAGCGGTGTTATCTTTAGCATACGTTCCTATATCTCCTATAGTAGGACTAAACCCAAGTATATCATATTCAACGCTATAAAATGCTTCTACATATTGACTTTGTAATTCATCTATAACAGCAAGTATGTTATTATTAAGATTAGCTTGGTTTTCTGGAAGTATACATTGCATTCCACTTCCCACTTTAGATGCATCAAATATAAATCTGTTTACTATTCTTTCTTCTAATCCTTGCACGTCAAATATAGTACTTTCGCTGTATTCTATTATGAAAGCATCTCTATCTATAAGTTTAATTGGTAGTACCTTTGTTACTTTAAAAGGCTTTGCTAAATTCTGATGAGATAATAATACGATATGGTCGTTTTCTTTAGGTACGATAGTATTAGGAAGAACGATACTTTGCTTCATAGTTAAATTTATGCTAAGAGCTCTTTCGCTATCTTTTCCTCTATCGTCTATTTCTGTTTCATCTCCACGACCATATAGAGAGAAACTACTTATCTTATCAAATCTCATAGTCTTCTTATAATCCTGTGTTAAATTCAATACAGATGTATAAGTAGTCTCATGTTCATTTATACTATAATAGTCAACTATAATAGCTCCTTGATTTATCAGTCTTGTAAAAGGACTGTTGAGCATATTCTTATTGACTAATCCAGTAAGTAATTCTTGTGCTTCTTTAGTAGGTCTAGAGCTAGCTGGTGCTAAGTTCTTATCTACTATAGTAGGCTGTAATCCACTAATCCTCGAAACCTTTGGCAATCATACCAGCTCCTTTCTTTAACGCGTCTCCTCCTCTAAGTTTGTTAGCAACTCTTACTATACTTTCTCCATCTTCTACGATGCTATAAGTAGTCATAAGAAGTCCTTGTACGAAACCTTGATAGTTATCAGCAAGCACTCCTAATATATTATGATAGCTTCCTAAGAACGCGTGTAATGCATCTTCTTCTGACCTGAAATTAGGTATTTCATTTTTAATATCTTTATCAGTTACTTCACCAGGAGTAGTAGGTTCTTCCATTTGTAATTGAGCTCCTCCCGCTCCAGCTCCTACGTTCATTGATTTTTCAGCATCTTTTGCAGCAGCTTCTTCTTGCTTAGTCTTTTCAGCAAGACCTCTTCCTTTTTCATTATCATTCTCTCTAGCTTTCTTTACTAAGAACTCCATACCTTTCTTAATCACATTAAGAGTCTTATCTATAGATTTCTTAGCATTAGTTCCTCCAGTACGCATAGTTTTAGTAAGAAGCGAACTCCCTTCAGTACCTCTTCCAAGATAATTAAATACTTGCGTACAGTAATCACTGGCTTCTTTCTCTTTACTTTGTCCTCTTATCCAAGCAACGAATTTGTCTCTTTCATTTGCTTCAAATGTAATTTCAACTGGGTCAAATCCTTTAAGTAATGTTTCTACTATAGTGGCAGAACTATTATTACTTTTTAAGAATCTATTTAGTTTATTCTTATTTCCAAGTCCAAACATATTAGACCCCCCATCGGCCAATGCAGAGAAAGGAAGCATAGCTCCATCTTTAACGACTCCTATACCGCTTTTAATAGCCTTTACTAAGTTAAGAGTAAATATATGTTTAGCATTGTTACCCATGCTCTTAAATCTATTAAGAGTATTTTCTAAACGTGAATATCTATTCTTATACATTACTTTAGTAAGCACTAATGCAGCATTATATCTTGCAAGTATAATGTTATTTATTTCAGCAGCTCTTCCAATAATCTTCATTCTTTCTTCAGTGTTTTCTACATTATTCAATACTTGTCCAAGTTGTTCTATAGAAACTAAGTTTACTCCATTAGGAATATTTCCGCTAGAGTTTAATATAATTCTATCATTAGCTTGATTAGTAACTACTTTACCAGTACGAACATCTAGTCCACACATATCTTTTACATACTCATCCCAAGATTTAATATACTTCAAACATTGAGCCATTCCCTCCCAATCTATATTATATAGCTTGATAGTAACTTTACCCATACGATTTATCTGTTCTGCTCCTCCAAGGTTAACAAGTTCATTCATCTGTTCTCCAAGTAGAATAAATCTTTTATCGTACTTCATAAGTTTAGCCCACATATTCTTTAAGTTCTGTCCCATCTTTTGAAAGTTCTGTAATAGCTTTGGATATAAGTCACGCCATTGTGATTGAGCCATTTTAATACCAGACTTAATAGCACCTTTTGCCATCTTAGCTGCTCCCACAGTTCCTCTTACTCCAGCTGCTACCCCCTTAAAAGCCATAGCTACAGCTCCGTCTTCTAATCCAACATCGAATGGAGGCTCTATACTTTCAATAGAACTATAGTAATCTTCTAAAGATGTATTATTTTGATACGTCTCCATATCCATTCCAGATATATTTATTTTAGGCATTTCTTCAACCTCCTTTTATTGTTTATAGTATAACAGGGGGTTGTTTTTAATAAAAAAGATAAGCTATTTTTAGCTATATATATATAAAGTATATCAAATAAAATAATATATATAAAATAAAAATAAAATCATCTTATAATTTGCATATGTGTAAGATGACGAAAGGATGTGAGTTAATATGCTAAAATTATGGGAAAATATGATAAATAAAGGTGCTGAAAGACTTGTAGAAACTAAAGGTATAGTTAAAGCAGTTGAAATAACAGCTGATATTATTTGTGAAGTTGGTGACGATTTTGCAAAGAATTGGTTTAAGACTAGATTAGAGGTTATAAAATTAGGAGCAGAAGTAGACACTGCTCTTGGTAATAAAACAAATGTCAACTATAACATAGCTGATGCTATTGGTTCGACATTTAATCATCTAATCAACACAGCGGAAGGAGGTAACATATTAAGAGTAGCAAAAATATTTGATAAACATCTAGGTGACATAATCTAGGTGTTTATCAACAAAAAATAACAGGACTTCACATCTTGTTATTTTTTTTTGTATTAGGCGTAAATAAATGTCTTATCCCAATACCATAATTAGTATCAGGATAACTATATATTATTAGAATATAACACAGCAGTAATAGCAGATAAATATCACCATAAAGGAGGTGATACTATGAGTTTGTATTTGTTAGATATGGATAAATTATCCATTGATTTACGAAAAGAATCTGTCTTGAAACACTTTAATAAACAAGACAGAATCAAAATTGGTAATCTTTGTAATAATTTGATTCGTTATAATAAAAACGGTAAACCTGAATTAAATTTGGATTATATTCAAAAATTTAAAGACAGTAACCGTGATTTATTCGATTCTGTTATTAGAAAGACTAATACCAGAATTATTAATTAGTATTAAACATAGCATCAAACATAGCATCAACCAATATCTACTATTACTACTTGTAAAAATAATGAGTGCCGTCTCATTTTTTTTTACATTAATTGTTGTTATGTAATTGTTATCAGACAACGACCTGTTTAAATAAATATAGAAAAGGAGAGATGATAAATGGCTACACAACAACTATCGCAAATAAAAGATAAGCTTATGTATATTGATAGATATATGAAAGCTGGACGTTTTACTTTTAGTTTACTTACAGCGGATAATAAAGATTTAGCTACTATGCATGAACTTATATTGGATTATGGTACAGATGATAATGGTAATGCATATGGGTCTAAGAATGGGTTTCCTACTGATGCAGATGGAACTATAAAGATTCCAAGACCATCTATATTCGTAATAAACGAAAAAGGAGAAAGAGTTAATATAGAAACAGAATCTGCATTACAGATAAGAAAATTCTTAGATAATTTCTTTGAAGTAAGTACCAATAGAACTAAGTTTGGAGAACCATCTATGTGGCTTAAGCTTATAGCTAATGATGATGGCACTACTACATATGGAGAAGAGAATACTAAGAAATTCTATGATTATACTGTTGCTAATAAAGACCAGCTACATCCATATATATTACAGACATTTAAAGATGGTAAAAGAGATATCCTTATACCATTTATGACTGCTAATCATATATTCTATGATGTATCTAAAATAATAACTGGAGAAAAGATACGTACAGTAGAAGATACTTTTAAATTACTTCATACTATGATAAATACTATTGGAGATAATATAAAGTTTAATATCACTACTATAGAAGCAAGAATGAATGATACTATGAATATGCTTAAAGAGAAATCTGATATACAAGATAGAGCTATAGCTGCTTTACAGCAAAATATAAATGACATGGGAAGCTACTATTTAGAAGTTTCTAATAAGCTTACTAATATAATAGAGAAAGTAGGAAAGTCTTTTATTAAGAAACCATTCTTTGTTAAAAGAGGAGAAATACTTCGTATAAAGTTTAATCCAGCTAAGAAAGGATTTAAACCAGCTATAGATACATTTGAACGTGCTGCTGATATTTATAGTAGTTGCTTATTTATAACAGGACAAATAGGAACAGCGGAAATATTCGTAGAAATAGGTCCAGGTTCTCATATAGGATTTGACAAAATTGCTTTCTTTATGGATAAAAATACATCACATGAATTTAGTCAACCTAATATGCGTATAGCACAAGTAGGTACAGCTATGCCTGATAATATAATATCGTTTGCAGAACAAAGTGCTACTGGAGAATACATAATACAATTTAATTACGATATAGGTATAAACGTATGGACTAAATATATAGATTATATGGAAATAGATACAAATATACCTGAAGAAGAGTCTAAGCGTATAATGGCCAATGTACAAGCAAATAGAAGTAGAATGAATGATATTGGCGTATTACCTGTATTTAATAGCGTAGTATGTAGAACATCTACTACATATTTAACAAAAGGACTTGCACTTGGAGATAACTGTATATTAGTGGCTGGAGACCACAAGTATAATAATTTAACTAATTTCGATTATTCTGAGAATGCTGATTTTAAATGGACTCCGTATACAGCATACACTCCAGTAAGAGAACAGCTTATAATCAATACAGATAATATACTTTATAATGCTTTTAATAAGACACTAGAAATTAGTTGTGGATATTGGAGACCTGGAATAAGTTTTGATATAATGGTATACAAACCTAGCTCTCCTAATACTAGAGTAGTTACTACAGAAAGTCCATCTGGTATATTTAAAACTAAGACTAAAGTAAAATTAGACAGCTCAGAAGTAGCAAGAGGTATAATGAATATAGAAACAAACTTCGCTTCATTAGCAGTAGAAGAAGGATGGCTTTTTGATATAATAGCTACTGCACCAGGATATAAAACATCAAACGTGACAAGAGGTACATTTAGATTTAAGAGATAAGGAGGATTAACTTATGGAATATAGAGTAGCTGTAGTAATACAGCCAAAGAATACTACTGACTTAGCTGGTACTATCGTATTTGGAGAACATATTAAGGATTTAGGTACTGTATTATGCATGGTGACGCCTGAACACGATGTTATTCCGTTTGCTGATAACGACCAGCCAAAAATAGATAGAATGATAAAGAACATTTTAACAGAGGGAGATTTCCCATCACTATCAGATGCTACATTTATGAAGAATAGTACAAACTTACCTCCATTTGAGTTAAGTGGAGACCCATCTATAATGATAGTAAAGAAAGGCGGAGAATCATTCGTTCATAATGATATAGAAAAGTATGTAGAAACTCTTAATAAAATAACAGAAGATGTAGAACCATATGTGATGCATACTAAATATGAAAATGTAGATAGAATAAATATGCCTTATCTTACAGACGAAGTAGTATTCTGGAGATATAAGGAAAATATCTATAATGAAAACAAGTATCATTCTTTAGAAACTCAAATAAGATATTTATTAGACGTAGTTTGTAAAGAATATGCTGACGACACTGATAGATTCATTAATATAGTAAATAAGTTTTATGCTTGTGGTTGTGACCCTAAGATATTAAATTGGCATAAGCTTAATCTAAATCAAATCAATAGAGATGATAAGCTTATAAGATTATTTGGAGAACTTTCTGATAAGAGACATAATATAGAAAATATAGAAGACACTCTTAATGGACTTAAGGATGACATTACTGAGGGATGTTATATTCAACGTATGCGTCTAGATAGAGGGGGAGACAGATTTGTAAATATAAAGATATACAGTAATTTTAAATTCCCTAGAATAAGAGGTATTATACTTGGATATGACGGACGTAATATATGTGCTGCTAGATTTGATGCTACTTCTAAAAATGGTATTCCGTTGTATGTAGCAGTGGATACTTGGGTAGGAGATAAAGATAATCCGCCTATTATAATAGCTCCATCTGACAGTTCTTACACTATGACAGTAGACACAAGAGCTCAGTTTTTTCTTATAACTGATATACCAGAATGTGTATACGAAGTATTAGACCAAATGAGATTTACTATGGAAGAAGCTATGGCTACTCCATTATCTACTCAATTTAATGGAGACTTTATAAAGAATGCGAAAGAAACTCTTCTTTATAATATAGGAGAAAATACAGTCGTAGCTCAAAAGCTTTCTATAGTAGGAACATTAGAAGAAGATTTAAGAGAATCTTATATGACTTCATATAGAGTGTCGCACAGACTTCCTCAGCTTATAGATGATGTGGATGATGAAGAAATGTTTATAATTGGAGATATGGAAGATATTAATTATGAACAGCTTATAAACTTCAGAGTATACGACAACTCAAATAATGGAAATACTATATTAGATAAAACTATCACTTATAAAGAATACTTAGCTATGGCAGGAGGATATCCATTTAGATACCCTACTGTATATGATGATGGTATAGATTACACTGTAGAAACTTCATTTGTTAAGAGAGACGGACATCAAATACCAAATACGATTACATATACAGTTCATACTAGAGTTCCTAGAAGTGGGACATCTAGAGTACTTACTCCAGATTTAGAAACTAATAGAGAGCAAATTCACTTAGTAAAGTCTAATGGAGATATGTTTGAACGTGGAACTGTAATAAAAGCTATAGTGTTAAATGGAAATGGTTCTAAAGTATATGATGGTACTATTAAAATATCTGAAGAAGATATTAGAAATGGATATGCAAATCTACCTTGTATTAATACTTTATCTGGAAATATTACGATTAATGTACAGATAAAAGAGCCAAATAAATTCCAATCTAATACTCAAACTATTAATATAGATATGAGTAAAATACTTCCAGCTGCTAATTATGATATTACTGCTATGGAATTATGGAAAGATGGAAATATGTATATCAATAAGAATACTATTCTTAGACAGCTTATGCAAACTTCTGGAATTACAGGAGGAGCTTGGTATACTGATATAGACAGATATTATAGTGAATATCCAGTATCATTTGGACTTAAGTATAATTGTGGAGCTCCTAAAGTAGAAATAACTACAAGAATAATCGGAGTTCCTGGTATGGAAAACTTATCTTGGACTAGAACTATAGATAGAACTTTGGCAGATATAAATACCAATGGTATAATAAGAAATAATGTAGCTATACTTGATAATGAGTTTAATTCATTACCATACAACTATCACTACGATAGATTCTTAAGATTTAACCACTACGATACAGATGGTATAAATGCATTCACTCATAATAATCCAGATGTTATCATTCCGTATGGAGGAAATTATGAGTTTACGATTAAATCGTATGATGCGTTTGATAGTGTAAGAAAGACTGTAACGTATACAGTTCCATCTGTATTTGATTCTAAGATGATTAATTCTTCTATAATAGAATCTGATTTATGGAATGATTTGTTTGAAACAGTAGCTACTGAAGATAATATGATATCTAACTTAAAGCTTAATGTGGGAACTAAATATGCTCATATGGAATGTATACTTATGATGGAATTAGAAGATAATGTACCTAATGCCGATACTAAAATATTTTCGTTCTATGTAAATGAGCATGGAATGGTAACTCAAAATCCTACATTAAATTATGACCAATTAAACAGACAGCTTGATAAATACATTTTATATGATGCAGATGATTTAGAAAATATATTAAGTAGACAAAACTTCACAGTATGGGTACGTCCTAGAAATGAACAAAATACTCTATTTAATGATTGGTATAGAGGAAGAGTTAATAATACATTCCAAAGATTTGATAAAGTGATAACTAGAGCTGTTCCTAAAGAGATAGGAATAAATAAACTGGTATCTAGAGTTTATATGCCTCCATATATAAATTATGTGGATGATGAATTACTAGAAAATACATTTACTACAAACGTTCCTAATAATAAGAAAGAAGAGTTTGAAATCACATTAGAAGTTATCAACTTAGATTCTAATGAAGTTCTTGCTACTAGTACTGCTACAGTAAAAGAATGGGAACTTGTTAATAACAGAATGGCTTATGATAAGCTTAAATTCCCTAAAACTGTAAATAATTATAAAACAGTAGTTACTATGAAGAATAAGAATGACACTACTTGGACTAGTGCTAATGCTAAGAAAGAGAACACCGTGACTGTAGAACGTACTGAACAACCTTGGTTTAGCAATGCCAATCTTGATGTAATACCTATAACTAATCTAGATATCAGACAAAATCCAGGAGCTTCGTATCCACTAGATACCACATTCTGGGTACGTATTGAAAATGATGAGGGAGATATGTTATTTGAGTATAATGGAAAGATAGATGCTGGGGATATTTATAATGGATACCACAGAATATATGTTCCAAATAAACCAGAGGGAGTATTTACGCTTTCTGTTATAGCTAGAGAGCCAAATAAATATCAAAGTCTTATATTCAGAAGCTCTGCAGAATTTATAGATAACATCCAATACGCTAAAATTATGTATGATAATAGTAAGGATTTATCTCTAGTTAAATATGAGCTTAATCAAGGACTTTCAGAAGACTCTATAGCGTATATAGAAAAATTAGTAAGAAGACATCATCCTACTAGAAAGATATCTAAAGTTACTACTATAACTAAAGGAGAAAATCCTGTATCTACAGATTATACTTCTTTAAGTGATTTAAAGACAGTATCTTTATCAGCTGGTATTACTATTAAATTAGAATTGGCTGAAAAAGTAGCTGGGGACTATCCTTATATAGATGTATTCTTTGATGGTACTACTGCTTCTAATATACCATTAGATGAACATGGTAAAGTATTGGAAGAAGCTCTAGTTAATTGGAAGAATGATTATAAATGGCAATGGGATTTAGATATATTCAACAGAGGATTTGATGTAGAAGAAAAGGATGCAGATGGACATGTATTATCTAATACACATTACGATTCATTGAGTGCTCTTAAAGCTGCTACATTTAATAATACTAATTATAAATCTATAAAAGTAACTGGAGTTCAACCTAGACCAACTACTAAAGATTTATACTTCAAAGTAAAAGATACTACTATGCTTGACTTTGACATACAAGTTAAGAGAAGTCCTGAATACAATAATACTACTGGTCAATATAAGTATAAGATTACGAATACTAGAGAACGTAATGAGAATGATTTAAAAAATATGGCAAATGCTATAGCACGTTTAGTAAGAATATCTAATCCAGATTATGTTCTTGATAAATTAGAAACTCCTAATGGAGATGTATTGTGGACTTATGGTTCTGGAATACCTAGTAACTTTGATAGATGGAAAGATGGAGAGTTTGATGCTAATAATCTGTTATTATCTGTAAGACAGGATAATATCGTTACTATTAACATGGCATTCAAATTTCCACAATATCCAGAATTGAATTTTACATCTACGAAAGTATTACATAGTACAAGAGTAGGAGATGTTGTTAAATACGGTAAAATACGTGAACTTACTCATAGGTACAGACATATGAGATATTATGACGAAGTTCACTGGGGTGATTCAAATACCAAAACGACATTGCAGAATAGCACTGGGGGATGGGATGTAATACATGATTACGATAGAGCGTATGGACAAAGCGAATTAGACTTTCCAGCTATATCAGTAAGTGAAGAACATGATCCAACTGGTGATAATGATAACATATATGCTGGATTTGCTGTGTGGACTGAATTCACTGTAGATAGAGAAGAATATAACTTTGAAGTTACTACCAAATTTACAAAGTTAAGTTTAGTCGATAGTAGATTAAGAAATCATACTATGGTTCAATTTAATCTAACCGGAGCTAGTATAGATAAAAATTCAACTGCATTTTCTGATAAATCTAAAGTGTTTGTAGTTGAAGATAATGGTTCTATACCATTGGCTAACGCTACAAAACCAGCAAATTCATTTCATGTATATGTTCCTAATAATGGAATATTGAACCAAATGGTAGATATGAGTAAATTTGATAAAGATACTGATAAAGTTTTAGATAAATACGAATATACTACAAATGGATTTAGTCAATATTCTGGTAATGAAACTACGGCACCATTTACTGGAGCTACGTTTGGCACTCCTATGGCATATCAATCTGGAAGCAACAGCATAAAGTATATTAATATTACATTCAAAGATAATATAATACTACAGCCAAAGATATTAAGTATGGTTACTACTAGACAGTTTGATGGAGATGTCGTTTTGTACGATAACTCTAACGAGTATGCACTTTTATATCCCATGCAGCCAATAGATTCTACTACAGATAATCCTAACGACCTTATGCTTAAAATAGCAATTTATATACTTGCTAAATATAAGCATCATGTTGAACACTTAATTTATGGCGATGATAAGGATAAGTATAACACGAATGATATTACACCGTATAATTTATTCGTTTATTTAGAGTATCCTACAATGATACCTAAAGATATAAAAGCTACTACTGTAATAAAATTAGATAGTCCATACGATACTAATTGGAATATAGAATCTCCGCTTGAAAACAACCATTCTACCATAGTTAATAGTGATTATAATAACGGTAAAGTATTCATAGTAAATACAATACAACGTAAATATAGAGCTAATGCGAAAGCTCTTATAAATGATCTAGAGTCAGCAGAAGTTAGAAGATTAGATCCTGACGCTGTGACACTATTAACATCCGAAACTCCTATCGTTGCTAGTGCGGATAAAAAGACTATAACTATAGAAACACCTCTATTCAAAATGGGAGAAATGAGAACAGCCTGGGATGTATTTACTAAAGTATATGCAACACCAGACTTAACTAAGATGGATGATTATATCAATTACGGAGATTATATAATGGCTTATAATCTATATAAATATAATGGTATAAAGGTAAAAGAAATACGTCCATCTGGTGATTTGGAAATAGCTGGCACTAGAAATATGAATGATATAGTATATAAAAGTATGAAAATAAAACTAGATAACGATCCGTTGGATGCTGTAATGTATAGGGATAATGCATACGATATATGTAATATATTCACAATAGCATCTACTATCAGACGTAGTAGTGGACAATCTGAAAGAAGTCGTATACATCCAGTTAACACATTATTATCATTAGTGTTCAAATACACATATGATGATAGTAATACCCGTAAAAAAATATATGGTGACTTCTTTGGACCTAATGGAACATATATGGTTAATAACGGAAACTGTCCATTAAAAATAAATGCACCTGG
>ERZ772910.883-NODE-883-length-16420-cov-4.209960_pt1 | contig 16420 bp, 10 predicted proteins | sample MGYA00511357_ERZ772910 | MGnify/ENA primary metagenome ERZ772910 (study PRJEB29015, sample SAMEA2738096) | human oral metagenome | biome: human oral; feature: human-associated habitat; material: saliva | place: China | collected 2193 ... | reverse complement strand
AAATGATAGAGAAGAGACTGAGCCTGTAGGAGGAATAGATTTTTTCGGCACGGTTTTAATCCCACAAGCCAACAACACTTATTACATTTGCGATTTAGGAAATGAAAATTCCCTTTGGCCGCTTGTCCAGCCAAATATAACCACTTCGCGAATTGCCATCAAACCGCACACTTCATATGTTCTTCATGTGCCTTATGTAGTAAATCTCACAGGGGAAGAAATCTATAGAACTCCGATTACTGATACGACGTTTGATTTGCTTGTTTCTCGTCTACCTGTAGAAAAACGAATTCGAGTGTCTTTGTAGCAATTCTTACCACTCCCACTACAGATCGTGCCACCCCTCCCACTACGGATGAATGGATTGTTAGCTGCCTCCCAGTTTGCGCTAAAATAATACCTTACGTTTTTGAAGCGCAATGGGAGGCATCATGGGTCTTAAGTATGAAACCGCACGATACGAGGCATCATACGGGACAATTTCACAACTTCCTTCTCCAGAGACCCCAGAGGTGGCCTTTGTGGGTCGCTCAAACGTAGGAAAGTCTTCCCTCTTAAATAAACTTATTGGACGAAAACAGCTTGCACGAGTTTCAAGCGTCCCAGGTAAAACTGCTAATATCAACTTCTTTGACGTTGATGGCGTCAAATTTGTAGACTTGCCTGGATACGGATTTGCACGAGTTTCTCGCCAAGAAAAACAGCGCTGGGCAGACCTTATTGGTGGCTACTTTGAGCAAGAACGTAGCTTTAACCTGGTTATTAGTCTTGTTGACATCAGACACGAAGCTCAAAAGCTTGACCTGCAGATGATTAGCTTTCTCCAAGAGGCTGAGCTGCCCTTTGTAGTTGCGTTTACCAAGGCAGATAAGATCGCACGTGGCAAGCAAAACCAAGCCGCGGCCGCCCTGCGTAAGGCATTCCACATCACCCCTGAACAGGCCATTATTACCTCATCCGAGACTGGCCTGGGCATTGACGAGTTGCGCCGTCGCATCGAAGACGCAACTATCTAGGAGCATCATGGATCCAATCCACCAGCAAGAGCAAGAGCACCTCTCCCACGTTTATCAAAAGCTTGTTGAGATTCGTGAGGATTTGGACACAACACTCAATACTACGCAAAAAGATGCAGCTAGAGACCTTCGTCAGATGAGTGAAGAAATTCGCCCGGACTTTGGCGGAGCGGACGAAACCATCGAGACCCTTGCGGCCATTGAGACGCTCAACAGCGTTATTGATACCTACAACCAGTACCACGATTTCACTGTCGAGAAACTCGGTCGAGTTGAAATCCTCTTGAGGCAGCCTTACTTTGCTAAGGTCACACTCAAGATGCGACCTGGTCGTCCTTCTCGCGATGTATACATTGGTGCGGCGGGCATCACGGACAAAGACCGCACGCCGCTCATTGTTGACTGGCGCAGCCCTGTTGCCGAGACGTATTACAACCAAGAGATGGGAACTACGTCGTACCAGGTAGACGGCAAGAAAAGAACGGTTGAGCTGGAACTTCGCCGACAGTTTGACATCACGCGCGACAAGCTGAACCTCTACTTTGACACAACGGTTGCCATTGAAGACTCTCTTCTGCTTGCCGCACTAAAGCGTCAGCACACCGAGAAGCTGCAGGCCATCACCGCAACTATCCAGCGCGAACAAAACGTTGTGGTTAGGCACGAAGACGTGCCCGTTCTACTGGTCAACGGCATTGCAGGCTCGGGCAAAACGTCCGTTTTGCTGCAGCGTATTGCGTACCTTCTGTACCAGCAGCGCACCACACTTACCGCAGATCAGGTGTACCTGTTCACTCCTAACGAGATGTTTGGTCGCTACATCAACACCGTTTTGCCTAGCATGGGTGAGCACAATCCGCAGGTATTTACCTGGGATTCTTTTCTCAAGGCTTTGGGTCTGGCTGACCACGCATCGGGTGCCCACAACAACCCCGAGTCTCTTAAGAAACTTGAAGAGCAACTTGCCACACTTGAGCTCTACGAAGACGACTTCAAGGCCATTTCTGTTGAAGGAACCACGCTTATCAAGCCAGCTCAAGTGGCTAGTTCTGTGGCAAAGTTCTCGCAATTTCCTGTGGGTCCGCGCCTCATTGCACTTGCCAAAGACGAGCTCCACACCCGCCTTGAGCGCAGACTTGGCCAGATGGCTCACAACGACGAAATTCAGGAAGAGATGCTCTCCCTTGACGTTGAGCAGCAGCTTGAGGTCTTTGGTCGCACCATCAGCCCTTCCGACGAGGAAGAAGTTCTGGCGCGCACCCGCGAGTTCCTCAACTGGCGTTTTGCCTCTGCACACGAGGTCATCGAGTCCGCTTCCTGGCTGCGCATCGACCGCATTGGCATGCGCATGCTCAACGCCTCCGCGCTAAGCGGCGCCGAATGTGTTTACCTGCGTCTTCTTATCACAGGCGCTGGCGAGAAAAACATCAAGTTTGTCATGATTGACGAGGTTCAAGACTATACCGAGACGCAGCTTATGGTGCTTGGAAAGTACTTCTCGCGCGCTCACTTTTTGCTTTTGGGTGACTCTAACCAGGCAATTTGGGAAGATACCGCAACGTTTGAGCAGATTGAGAAAATCTTCACCGCAACACACGGCGAGGGTGCTGTTTCTACCTGCAAGCTTCTGACCAGCTACCGCTCCTCTCCCGAGATTACCACACTGTTTACCTCGCTTTTGAGCGAAGAAGAGCGCGGCCAGACAAGCTCCGTTCAACGCGGCGGCAAAAAACCCGAGTTCTTTGAGGTAGTCGCTGACAACAAAGATACTGAGCGTGCCGAGTACCTGCAGACTATGAAGTTCCTTATTGAGCAGGCACAAGAGTTTGACGGACTAACCGCCATTGTGTGTACCGAGAAGCCTCGTGTTCGCTGGCTGGCCAAACAGCTGGAAGGGGTTTTTGCAGAGAGCGGAAACGGCGTCGCGGACGGCGCGACCGATGGCGTTGCGGACAACGGTGCGGCGCAGGCCCAGCTGTGCACTGGCGTCAAAGTGCTCACCAGCCACGACTCCCTCCCCGCGAAGGGCGTTGTTCTTCTCGACCTTGCACTAGCAAAGGGTCTTGAGTTTGATCAGGTCATTGTTGCCGATGCGCAAGAGGAAGTATATAAACCAGACGGAATTTCTCGCCGCAGGCTCTACACCGCGCTGTCCCGTGCGATGCATCATGTGATGGTGGTCTCTCAGGGAAAGATGACTCCGCTGCTCAGCAAATTGCTTTAAAAAAAGCAATTTCTACCTGCGATTTTTTTGAAATTTACTGATTGAAGACGGCTAGTTCGGGTAAATGCTAGTCATCGATAACATTTACCGTTGGAGGTTAGTATGTCCGAAGAATTGATTCCTGGTGTCATGAAGAACATCGACGCAAAGACTGTAGTAACCCTTAAAGACCAGGTTGCATGCCTTCCTGGCCAGGTCATCAGCAAGACTCTTGCGCAAAACGATGCCGTCAGCGTTACCCTCTTTGGTTTTGGCGCAGGCGAAGAGATTGCAAGCCATCGCGCAGGTGGCGACGCATTTGTCACCATTCTTGAGGGTCGCGCAAACATCACCATCGATGACGACGTCTACACCCTTGAAGCTGGTCAGTCTATTGTGATGCCACTTGGTCACCCACATGCACTTCAGGCTCCAGAAGAGTTTAAGATGCTGCTGGTTGTTGTGTATCCGCAGAAATAATTTATATATTTACCTAACAATTCTGCAGAATTCTGCATAATTCCGCAGCTATTTTCTATTTGACCAGGTGGACAGCGCGTCTGCCTGGTCAAATACTATCTCTACACTGACGAATAGTATCTCTGCCTGGTCAAATACTAGCTACTTCTGACCTAATACTCTGTGTAATTACAATACACACCACATAACAGAATGGGTATACTATTTATGTCTGTGCAATCAGCAAAATGTTAAACCTAAAGAAAGGTGAGCTATGAGCCAGATTTTTGATGTTCACGCACGTGAGGTCCTCGATTCCCGTGGCAATCCAACCGTTGAGGTTGAGGTTGTTCTTGACGACGGCTCCTTTGGTCGTGCAATCGTTCCTTCCGGCGCTTCTACCGGTGAGTTCGAGGCTGTAGAGCTTCGCGACGGCGACAAGAGCCGTTACCTGGGCAAGGGCGTTCTGAAGGCAGTCGAGCACGTCAACACTGAGATCCGCGACCTTGTTATTGGTTGGGATGCAGAGGATCAGCGCGGCCTTGACCTCGCTATGATCAAGCTTGACGGCACTCCAAACAAGGGTCGCCTCGGCGCAAACGCTATTCTCGGCGTTTCTCTTGCTGTTGCTCACGCTGCAGCTGCTTCTGCTGAGCTTCCACTTTACGCTTACCTCGGTGGCGCAAACGCTCACACTCTTCCTGTTCCTATGATGAACGTCCTCAACGGTGGCGTCCACGCTGACAACAACGTTGACTTCCAGGAGTTCATGATTATGCCTGTTGGTGCTCCTGACTTCACCACCGCTCTTCGCTGGTGCGCACAGGTTTACCACACCCTTAAGGACACTCTGAAGTCCCAGGGCCTCAACACCGGTGTTGGTGACGAGGGCGGCTTTGCTCCAGACCTTAAGTCCAACGAGGAGCCACTTGAGCTTCTTTCCGAGGCTGTTAAGGCTGCTGGCTTTGAGCTTGGCAAGGACTTCCGCTTTGCTATGGACCCAGCTTCTTCTGAGTTCTATAACAAGGAGACCGGCAAGTATGACCTCAAGGGCGAGGGTCGCTCCCTTACCTCCGAGGAAATGGTTGCTTACTACGAGGAAATGGTTGAGAAGTTCCCAATCGTCTCCATCGAGGACGGCCTTGCAGAGGAGGACTGGGACGGTTGGAAGATCCTTACCCAGCGTCTGGGCAAGAAGATCCAGCTCGTCGGCGACGACCTCTTTGTTACCAACACTCAGCGCCTGAAGAAGGGCATTGAGGTTCACGCTGGTAACTCCATCCTCATCAAGGTCAACCAGATTGGTACCCTGACCGAGTCCCTCGAGGCTATCGAGATGGCTAAGCGCGCAGGTTACACCGCAGTTGTCTCCCACCGTTCCGGTGAGACCGAGGACACCACCATTGCTGACCTTGTTGTTGCAACCAACGCTGGTCAGATCAAGACTGGTGCACCTGCTCGTACCGAGCGTGTTGCTAAGTACAACCAGCTTCTCCGCATCGAGGATGACCTCGCTGACGGCGCTGAGTACCTGGGCATGGACGCTTTCTACAACCTTCGCTAAACCCGCAGGTTGTGCGCTAGACGGTGTGCGACCGGTCCAACCGAGCTGCAACGCCGTTTAGACTGCTAGAAGCTACGAAGCCGCATCTCATTTGAGGTGCGGCTTTTTTGTGCGCGCGGGTGCTGCGCGGGCGGTGCGGCGCGGACGTCGGGTGCGAGTGAGGTGCGGATCCGGGTGCGGCGCGGGTCCAAGTGCGGCGCGGGTGTGGGTCTAGGAACGGCTGCGTGAACTGCGGGTTTCTCGCCGCACGCGATAACTTAGCGGGCGCATGGGTTCCGTAGACGCATCCGAGCCTAGTTTGAAACGCCCGAACACACCTATGTCAGATAATCTGCTGAAAACGCGTATACATTTCGTGCAAAACGCTTATCTCATGCAGAATATCGTTATTAGATGTGTTTTTTATCCTTGATTTTGCAGATTATCTGACATAGATGTGTTTGCTTAAGTCTGAAATTTAGGGTAATTAAATCTTTGATATATCTTCATTCATAATTATGTATATCAGATAGAAATTATGCATAATAGTGAATTGAGCGAATGCGATTAAATTCAAATCCTATAACCAAAGCCGCTCCACAATATATTTGGGCTATTGAGTCTGGTTTTATCTGCAGTTTTTTGAGGATTTTCCGTCAGTCGATATAACAGTACCGCAGCTGCCTGCCGCGGTTATACTTGATATGTCAACTCTCAAGAATCCGAGGCGCCATGAACACCACATCAGAGCACGTAATTCGCACAATCCTGGTTGGACAGTCGGGCGGGCCGACTGCGGCCATCAATGCATCGCTTGCGGGTGTTGTTCGCACAGCTCACGCCCATGGCCTGCGCGTACTTGGCATGCGCAACGGAATCCAGGGGTTTCTTGAGGGCGGCGTCGTTGATCTGGTGGAAGCACTTGAACTTACAGCGTCTGAATCCGGATCGTCCAACCACGCATCCACAAATCCTGGCGAGAAGAACCTCCAGCTCCTAAGGAAAACGCCATCAAGCTGGCTGGGTAGCTGCCGCTTTAAACTGCCGGAGCTTGAGCCTAATCCTGCCACTTGCTCGAGCCGTGAATCTGCAGCCATCTCCCCTATCTACCAGCAGATTGATGCGCAGCTCAAGAAATACCAGGTAGATGCCGTGCTTTACATCGGCGGAAACGATTCCATGGACACAACGGACAAGTTGTCTCGATACTTTGCCCAGGTAGACAGTGCCGTTCGCGTTGTAGGCGTGCCAAAAACCATCGACAACGACCTCGAGGGCACCGATCATACCCCTGGCTTTGGCAGCGCGGCGCGATTCGTTGCGTCCGTAACCGCCGAGCTCATCCGCGACGGCGGCGTCTACAACAGCAAAAACGTCACGTTTATCGAAGCCATGGGTCGCGACGCAGGCTGGCTCACGGCGGCTGGTGCACTGGCGCAAGATATTTGCGGAACCGCCCCAGACTTTGTCCTTCTGCCCGAGATCCCGCTTGATGAACACGCGCTACTTTCCGCCATTGAACAGCGACTTCGAGAGAAAAACAACGTAGTCGTGGTAGTCAGCGAGGGCGTCCATCACGCAGACGGTAGTTTCCTTTTTGATGCAAATTCTGTTGCAATTGATACGTTTGGACACCTTGCAGCTCAATCCGGAACAGCACAATACTTGTCGCAGCTAGCCAAGGATCAGCTGGGCGTAAAGTCTCGCGGTATTGAACTCAATACGCTGCAGCGCTGCGCTTCGCATGCTGCTAGCAAGGTTGACTTGGACGAAGCCGAGGCGCTAGGCACTGCGGGAGTTGAAGCAGTTCTCCAAGGTAAAACGGGTGTTATGGTTGGCATCCATCGAACTTCAGATAAGCCTTATGCTACGAAAATTCGCACGACCCCTGTCGCCGACGTTGCTAACAAGGTAAAGCTTGTACCTCGAGAAATGATTTCCAAGGACGGCTTCAATGTCACCGATGCCGCCCTAACCTACCTGCGTCCTCTTGTCGTGGGTATGGAGGAGCCGATTTCTACCGACGGACTTCCCCGTTTTCTTGCGGAGTTATCGTAGGGATTCGTTGCGGGCGCGATAGTACCGTGCGGATGCGACAGCGCCGCGCGGACGCGCGCGATTCGTTGCGGACGCGTGCGATTCGTTGCGGACGCGACAGTGCCGCGCGGACGCGTGCGACCCGTTGCGGATGGGTGTGAGCCGCGGCTCACTACTCCCCGAGGAACCTTACCTCTGGGTGAAGCTCGACATCAAACTGACGCTTGACCTCGGCTTGAACGTGTTCAATAACTGCATGAACCTCAGCAGCGGTAGCGTTGTCGTAGTTGACCACAAAACCAGCATGCTTATCGGAAACACCAGCGCCGCCAAAGCGATAGCCCTTAAGACCAGCATCGGTAACAAGCTTGCCTACAAAGTGGCCCTCAGGACGCTTGAAAGTTGAACCAGCGGAAGGCAGTTCAAGAGGCTGCTTCTCCTCGCGAGCGCGCGTGAACTCTTCCATCTTTTCGCGGATCTTCTCGCCATCAGCGCGATGAAGATTAAACGTGGCGGAAAGCACAATCATGCCTTCATCAGCGATTCTGCTGTGACGATAACCTAGGTCAAGCTCGGATGCGTCCAGCGTAGCAAAAGTGCCGTCGGCCAGAAGAACACGGACGGATTTAAGCACGTCAGCAATGCAGCCGTCGTAAGCGCCTGCGTTCATGAAGCATGCGCCGCCCACAGAACCTGGGATGCCGCACGCAAACTCCAGTCCAGAAAGGTCCAGCTCACAGGCCATCTCGGACGCCTCTTTAAGGCCGACGCCGGCCTGACAGGTCATCTCGGTATCGTCGATGCTTACGCCGGTGAGACCATCGGCAACAGCAATGATCACACCACGATAACCTGCGTCGGAAACAAGCAGGTCAGAGCCGTAGCCAAGGATAAAATAAGGAGCTTCTGCGTCTTTAACCGCAAGGAGAACCTCTTTAACCTCATCAGGGTCATCAGGGATGACATAGAGATCTGCGGGTCCACCCACTTTAAAAGTGGTGTGCTCACTCATTGGCTCGTCTACCAGGACGTTCTCTTCTCCAACAATCGAGCAAAGCTTTCCGGCCAGGCTTTGTAAGTCATAGCCACTTTCAGACATGTAACACGCTCCTTAGTAAGTTACTTTTTATAGTTTATCGCAAGCGAGAAAAACATGGAGTCGAGGAAGATAAACGCCTTATGTCTCAAAAATGTTTTTAGATTTCTATTGGGTTATTTTGGGGTTATCTCTCATTTCTGTCGAATAAATGTCCATCCTGTTTTGCGTGTTATCAGCTGTTAACTCTGCTATAGTACTTATCGATATGTTTCAGAAATGGTTGCAATTACCTACTGGTGGTAAGGTGGCCGAGCTTCAGGGTTTATAACAGCCCAGTTCAAAGAGCCATCAAGTCCGCGACCCGCAAAGGCGGTTAACCTGGTTAAAGTCCAGGACCAACGGTACAGTCCGGATGTCAGAAACGGAGACTTTTATGGCTTCATCCCACTCAACCCACGCAACAACCGCATCTTCTAACGGCTGGTCTACCAAGAGAATTGCTATTCTCGCCATGCTTTGTGCAGCTGCTGCAATCAGCACCATGGTGCTTCAGTTCCCGCTCATCCCGGGTGTGACGTTTTTGAAGTACGATCCATCGGGCGTCTTTGCCCTGCTCGCAGGCGTAGCTTTTGGCCCTGCCGCGGGCGCGATTGTCTCGGTGCTTCCCTACCTTCTACACCTCACCACGGAGTCCGGAATTTACGGCACTATCATGGCAATTCTGGCAACGCTTACCTACGTTTTGCCTGTCTCGCTGATTGTGTACAACCGTTCCGAGAAGATCAAGCAGCTGGTACTTGCCCTGATTGTGGGCAGTGTTGTCAGCGTTGTTGCCTGCATTCTTGGCAACCTTGTAGTTACGCCAATCTACACCGGCATGAGTGTAGAAGCAGTAAGCGGACTAATTGTTCCCGCACTTCTCCCCTTCAACGTGGTGAAGGTTGCTATTAACAGCATCATCTTTGTAGTTATCATGCGCTCAGCTACCTCACTCTTTGAGAGCATCAAAGACGGTGAGTAATCTGGGCAACAATTCCCCTGATTTATACACGTCTGAAAGCACCGCACAAACTCAGGACCTGCCTGTAGCTGCGACGCTTTTGGACGTGACTTTTGTGCACGCAAAAGGCGTGGTTGCCTTAGACCACGTCTCGTTCTCTATTCCCGCAGGTAAACGTACCTGTATTGTTGGCGCAAACGGTTCGGGCAAGTCTACCGTTGCTTCAATTCTCTCTGGCCTTACCGCCCCTGACGAGGGAACCGTTACCTTTCTGGGAACCACCGTTGTCAATGGCGGCCAGGTTGACTTTGAGGCATACCAGGCCATTCGCCCGCAGCTTGGCCTGGTCTTCCAGAATCCTGAGGATCAGATTATTTGCAGCGTGGTCGCAGACGATATTGCCTTTGGTCTAGAGAACCTCCAAGTACCTAGCAATCAGATAACACCGCTGGTAGAAGAGCAGATTACCCTTGGGACTCTCACCGAGTTTGCGTCCGAAAATCCGCAGATGCTCTCGGGCGGCCAGCAGCAGCGCGTGGCCATCTCGGGCGCGCTTGTCATGAAGCCGCAAATCCTGATTCTTGACGAACCTTCCGCAGCTCTTGACGTTGTTCATAGAAATAATGTCATGAGACTTGTCGAGAAACTCCGTGCAGCTGGAAAAACTATCGTTCATGTGACGCATTTCATGGACGAAGTGGTTTCTGCTGACCACGTTATTGCCTTAGACGACGGCCGCGTTGCGTTTGAGGGAACACCTGAAGCCCTCTTTGAGCAGCACGAACTGGTTGAATGCCTGCATCTTGAAGAGCCGTTTGCCTATCAGGTGGCGCATGCGCTCAACAACCGCGGAGTTGCCGTGTGCAAATCTCCTTCAGCTCAGCGCGTGCTTGACGAGCTGACGGGGCTTCTCGCCACAGGATCGCGAGGCGAGAAAGGCGGCGTGGCTGAAAGCTGCGAAGCGATGGCCGCGGGTTGTGACGGCGTGGCCACAGCCGACAGCGTGTCCGAGTCAGCGGCGGTTTCTGTACGCGACGTGACGTTCTCGTACCAGAAAACCGTGCTCAAAAACATCTCGGTTGACGTGCAAAAAGGCTCGCATGTTGCCGTGATTGGCTCAACTGGTTCCGGCAAGTCTACCCTGGCGCGCTTGATTTGCGCACTTGATACGCCTGACGCCGGCAGACTCTGTGTAACTGGATTGGATACTCGACAGAAGCAAAATCGCAGAAAACTTCACGGCATTGTTGGCTACGCCATGCAGCAACCGGAGCGCCAACTTTTTGCACAAACGGTTGCAGAAGACGTGGCATTTGGCCCCACTAACCTGGGCCTTTCTGCCTGCGACGTCACAGGCGCTGTGAATGCTGCTCTGGAACTTGTGGGACTTTCCCACAAGGCAGATGCATCCCCTTTTGAACTTTCTGGTGGTCAGCAGAGACTTTGTGCACTTGCAGGCGTTATTGCTATGCATCCAAAGGTGCTTGTGCTCGATGAGCCTACCAGCGGACTTGATCCCTACTATTGCTCTAAGCTCAGAAAAATTATTAACGCCGTTCTTGAGGACGGCTGTACCGTCATTGAGCTCACACACTCGATGGAGGATGCGGCAGAAACTGACCAGATTATCGTGCTTCATGAGGGTGACCTGGTTTTCTCAGGCTCGCCGCAACAAACATTTACTCATTTCTCAGAGGCAGAATTCCAGGAACTTGGACTGGGCATTCCTCATGCGCTTGCTTGGGCGCAACGTCTGTCCCGCGCTACGGGAATCAACCTGGGAGAACCTTTGACTCTGTCTGATCTGGTAGATGCGGTGGTTGCCGCATTGCCGAGCAACTCTGGCAACGCGCGAGCCAGCGCCACACAGACTGATAACGCTGGACACGCCGACAACCTCTCGCAAGGAGGTTACTATGGCGCTTAAGATTTCTGTGGGGCAGTACTATCACGGGGACTCGCTCATCCATAGGCTTAATCCCAACGTTAAATGCCTGGCCGCACTCCTTTTGATGCTCGCAACATTTTTTATCCGCAACGCGCCACAGCTTGCACTGCTGGTAGTAGGCGTGCTCTGCCTGCTGGCACTCGCAAAAATCCCTGTCAAACAGGTGCTTGTGTCAATCATCCCACTTGCCTGGTTGCTCATCTTCCTCTCGCTCTTCAACCTGTTGCTTACGCGAGAAGGAACTGTGCTTGTCTCCTGGTCAATCTTTACCATCACCGATGTGGGAGCATGGAGTGCTTTCCTCTACCCCGTACGCATTTTAGCTGCAATTTTAATGGGCGCACTACTCTTGCTTACCACAACTCAAACGGATCTAGGCAATGCCTTTGAAGCAGCATGCTCTCCACTTTCTAAGATTGGTCTTCCTGGCAAAGAAATTGCCATGATTTTCTCGCTTATGCTGCGCTTTATTCCAACACTTGCGGGCGACGCCGTGTCTATTTCCGAGGCCCAAACCGCTCGTGCAGGAGACGTTGCTTCAGGTTCGCTGCCTAAAAGACTTCGCGCAACCTTCTCCATTGTGGTGGCGCTTTTGGCAAGCTCGCTCAGACACGCCAACAACCTTTCCAAGGCACTTGATGCTCGACACTATGTAGCAGGGGCTTCTCGCACTCGTTGGCATCAGCCAACCTTTGGCGCTCGCGAGGCAATTGCCTTGGGCGTAACTGTTTGTTTTATCGCCCTTATCTTTGTGCTGGCGTAAAACTTTTAACTAAATAATCTGTATTTTTAACGCTCTGTTACAACCCATTTTTCTTTTCTCGACAACCGCCAATTTGACCACCTAAGTAACGTACAATAAAGCCAGTAAAAGCGTTCAAGGCTTGCATTGAAAGGTGGCCCCATGGTCCTGCGCGTCTACGTCCAAAGAAAATCTGGTTTCGAGGGCGAGGCAAAAGCCCTGCTCAAAGAAGTGAAAGACCTTCTTGGTATTACCGAGTTACAACGCATTGACCTGCTCAACCGCTATGATGTTGAGGGAATTTCAGAGGAACTCTTTGAGTCCTGCATCCCCACCGTTTTCTCCGAGCCACAGTCCGATCTTGCCAGCCGTACCATGCCAGAGTTTTCTTCTGAAGGTGCGGCTGTTCATACGTTTGCTGTTGAGTTTTTGCCTGGCCAGTTTGACCAGCGCGCAGACTCTGCAGCTGAGTGTGTGCAGCTCATCAGTCAGGGAGAGCGTCCACTCGTTCGCTCTGCTCGCCTCTACGTGCTGACCGGAAACCTCACAGAGGCAGACGTTGCCGCCATCAAGAACTACCTCATCAACCCCGTTGAGGCTCGCGAGGCTTCCCTTGAGCTGCCCGAGACTCTCAAGATTTCCATTCCAGAGCCTGCTGATGTAGAGGTTCTTGAGGGCTTTAACGCTCTTGACCAGGACGGCCTCAAGGAGTTCATTGCTTCTCACGGCCTTGCTATGGACCTGGCTGACCTCACCTTCTGCCAGCAGTACTTCACCACAGAGCAGCGCGATCCTACCATCACCGAGATTCGCGTCATTGATACCTACTGGTCTGACCACTGCCGCCACACCACCTTTAACACCGGAATTACCGGCGTGCAGATTGATGATGACCTGGTAAAGGCCGCGTTTGAGAAGTATCTCTCCATGCGCAAAGAGCTTGGGCGAGAAGATCGTGCGGTTTCTCTCTGGGATATGGCAACTATTGGTGCAAAGTACCTTCGCGAGAAGGGCGTCCTCACCAATCTTGATGAGTCAGAAGAGATTAATGCCTGTACTGTAAAGGTAAAGGTAGACGTTGACGGCAACGACGAAGACTGGCTCTTCCTCTTCAAGAACGAGACTCACAACCACCCAACCGAGATTGAGCCTTTTGGTGGCGCAGCTACCTGTATCGGCGGCGCGATCCGCGATCCCCTTTCTGGCCGCAGCTACGTCTACCAGGCAATGCGCGTCACCGGCGCCGCAGATCCAACTGTTCCGGTTTCTCAGACCCTTCCTGGAAAGCTTCCCCAGCGCACCATCGTTCGCACGGCGGCTGCAGGTTATTCCAGCTACGGCAATCAAATTGGCCTTGCTACCGGCCAGGTTTCTGAGCTCTACCACCCAGGTTACGTTGCAAAACGCATGGAGATTGGTGCCGTTGTAGGCGCGACTCCTCAAAGCCACGTTCGCCGCGAGCGCCCAGAAGATGGCGACATCATCGTTCTTCTCGGCGGCCGCACTGGTCGCGACGGCATTGGCGGCGCAACCGGTTCCTCCAAGGCTCACGACGCTGGCTCCATTGAGCGCGACGGTGCCGAGGTCCAGAAGGGCAACGCCCCTGTTGAGCGTAAGCTCCAGCGACTCTTCCGCCGTGAAGATGCCTGCAAGCTCATCAAACGCTGCAACGACTTTGGCGCAGGCGGCGTCTCTGTTGCTATTGGCGAGCTTGCCGACGGCCTTGACGTCAACCTGGATGCTGTTCCTAAGAAGTATGACGGTCTTGATGGCACTGAGCTGGCAATCTCCGAGTCTCAGGAGCGCATGGCCGTTGCGCTTGAGGCAAAAGACGTCGAGCAATTCTGCGCATATGCTCGCGAGGAAAACCTTGAGGCAACCATTGTGGCAACGGTCACCGAGGACCCTCGCCTGGTCATGCGTTGGCGCGGCCAGAAGATTGTCAACATCAGCCGCGCATTTCTCGCCTCAAACGGCGCACCTAAATCAATCACTGTGCGCCTGGCCAAGCCTCTTTCCTACCAGCGTACCTGGGCAGGCACAACTCTTAGCGAAAAACTCCACTCGCTGGTACGCGATCTAAACGTTGCATCCAACAAGGGTCTCTCCGAGCGCTTTGACTCCACTATTGGCGCAGGTACCGTCCTCATGCCATTCGGTGGCGCTCGCCAGCTGACCCCTGCCCTTTCTATGGTGGCTAAGCTTCCTGTTATGGGCCAAACCAATACAGTCTCGGGCATGGCTTGGGGCTTTAACCCCTACCTCATGGAGGCCGACCAGTTCCGCGGCGCATACCTCTCTGTTGTTGAGTCCGTTTCCAAGCTGGTTGCTACCGGCTTTAAGTACCAGGACCTCTACCTCACCTTCCAGGAGTACTTCGAGAAGCTTGGTCAGAATCCTAACCGTTGGGGCAAGCCAGCCTCAGCACTTCTCGGCGCTCTAATGGCCCAGGTCAACCTTGGTCTTGCAGCCGTTGGTGGCAAGGACTCCATGTCCGGCACTTTTGAGGACTTGGACGTTCCACCAACACTGGTTTCGTTTGCCACCGGCCTTACCAAGGTAGACAAGATTGTCTCCAACGAGTTCAAGAGCGCAGGTCACAGGCTCATCTCTATTGTCCCATCCTATGACGAGAGTGGTCTTCTCCCCGACAACGAGTCCCTGCTCACTGCATACAAGCTGGTCAGCACCCTTGTCCAATCCAAGAGCGCCCTCGCCATCACTACACCAGGTTACGGCGGCGTAGCCGAGGCTCTCTTTAAGAGCTGCCTGGGCAACAAGCTGGGCGTTGAGCTGGTCCCAGAGATTTCTGCCGACGCGCTCTTCTCGCCAACTTACGGTGCCTTCATTGTTGAGCTGGCAGACGGCGTATCCGTTGACGACGTCGACGGCGTGTGCGTGGCTCCTCTGGGCGTCACCACGTCTGAGTACGTCTTGAGCGCATGTGGCGAGAAGATCGACCTCTCCGAGCTCCAGGAAGCATGGGAGCTCCCACTTGAGGAGGTCTTCCCGTACCGCGGAGGATCCGACGAGGCTGTGGAGAAAATCAGCTTCGACGGTGCATCCACACGACACTCCTATGCTGGTCCAGCCCTTATCGCACCTGCTCGCCCACGCGTCATCATCCCCGTATTCCCAGGTAACAACTGCGAGTACGACGTTGCGCGTGCTTTTGAGCGTGCGGGCGCTGATCCAACCACGCTGATCATTAACAACCTGACACCTCAGGACATTGTTGAGTCCGCAAATGCGCTAGCAGAGTCCATCAAGAAGAGCCAGATTGTCATGATTCCAGGCGGCTTCTCCGGCGGAGACGAGCCAGACGGATCTGCTAAGTTCATCTGCGCGCTCTTCCGCGCACCTCAGGTAACCGAGGCTGTTCGCGAGCTTCTGCAGCAACGCGATGGCCTTATGCTGGGCATCTGCAATGGCTTCCAGGCACTCATCAAGCTGGGCCTTGTTCCTTACGGCGATATCCGACCCATGGACGACACCTGCCCAACACTGACGTTCAACACCATCGGCCGCCACCAGAGCCAGCTTGTTCGTACCAGCGTTGCATCTACGATGTCGCCATGGCTCTCCAAGTGCGCGCTTGGCGACATCCACACCATTGCAATCAGCCACGGAGAAGGTCGCTTTGTTGCCTCCGACGAGCTGCTTGAGACGCTCAAGGCAAACGGCCAGATTGCAACGCAGTACGTTGACGCAACAGGTACTCCGAGCATGGACTTCTCCGTTAACCCTAACGGTTCCATCCTGGCTATCGAGGGCATTACCAGCCCCGATGGTCGCGTCCTGGGCAAGATGGGTCACACGGAGCGCTCCGGTGCGGGCCTCTACAAGAACATCCCCGAGCTCACTGCTGGCGACCAGTTCCAGCCTCTGATTGAGGGCGGCGTCGAGTACTTCAAGTAAGGTGCGCTCGCAGGTTGCAAGCGATTTCTACCCGGTATCCATTTCGTGTGGATGCCGGGTTTCTTGTGCGAAAGCGCTGCTAGTGGACGGGGTTCTCGCCAGGCGGGCGGCACGAGCAGAGAACTTCTGAAATGTGTCTGATGCACACTTGGGTGCGCCTGATTTCTGCAAAGAATCTGTAACTTTTGCCTAAATACGTAAAAGAATCTGTGGATTTGCCTGATTTCCTAAAAGAATCGGTGGCTCAAATACAGATTCTTTGCACTTTTTAGGCAGACTTTTCTAGACGTAACTCTGATTTCAAGGTTGGTTTTATGGACGCTCTCATTGAGCCTGATTTTCTCGCCATGTCTGAACGATTTGCCTGAAAAACACGCCTAGTCTGAGCTATTTGCCGGTTTTTCTCGCCAAGTCTGAGCTGTTTTACTCAGACATGATGCGGTTTTCAGGCTGGCCAGATTTGATGGGCAGCGCATTTGTACTAAGTTTGCGCCTACAGAAGGAAAGTGCTTCTA
>ERZ772910.882-NODE-882-length-16422-cov-3.435877_pt1 | contig 16422 bp, 15 predicted proteins | sample MGYA00511357_ERZ772910 | MGnify/ENA primary metagenome ERZ772910 (study PRJEB29015, sample SAMEA2738096) | human oral metagenome | biome: human oral; feature: human-associated habitat; material: saliva | place: China | collected 2193 ... | reverse complement strand
GAGCAACAATCTTTGCCTCTCAGTCGTTTAGGCCAGTTTCATTCGAAAATGATTTCTTGTGAACGCCCGATAAATCGGACATTCGGGTTTAACTTATTTGATTTGACACAACAAAAGAATTAGCAGACTGCGGCATGCCGTCTGCGGCTATCGGAAGGCTTTTATAGTTTTAAAACGACTGGAAAATAGGAAATTTCATTCGCGTGCTCAGAGCAACAATCTTTGCCTCTCAGTCGTTTAGGCCAGTTTCATTTTCAGGCTTGGAGTCCCAGTAAAAATCGGCCTTAGGATTCGTGCGCCTCTATGCGCTTTCCTTACCGGGCGAATCCTCTCCGGTGAGTTTCTTTATCTGATCCTGATAATACTTGATTTGAGCCTGTTTACGCTTGTCATCCATGTAGTCAGGTCCGAGCTCCTGATATACAGTGCCGTCCTTGAGCATGTGATAGATGACCTTGAGCATTTCTGCTGCGATTGCCACCAGCGCGCGTTTCTTCCCCCGTCTTGCGGCAAGTCTCTTGTAGCGTTCCGAGAAGTAGGTACCCTTTGTTCTTGTTGCACACCACGCACATTCTGTCATGATGGCCTTCGTTGCCTTGTTGCCGTGGTTGGTGTGTGAACTTTTTTTTTTACCTGCGCTCTCGTTGTTGCCTGGGGCCAGACCTGCCCATGAGGTAAGATGCTCTTCTGTGGGGAACACTTCCATGTCTACCCCTGTCTCGGCGAGGAGTTCCCTGACCGAAGAGTTTTGCATGCCGGGCACTTCACAGAGTTGTTCTATACGTCCCTGCAGAGGCTTCATCCGTCGGTCTGTCTCCTTGTCGAGGACTTCGATTTCATCCTCGATGTTCTTGATACTCTTGCGGATTGCCCTAATCATGAACTTGTGATGTTCAGTGAAGTGCCCTTCAACGGCCTCGGCGATTTCCTCCTGCGAGTGCTTAAGGCGCGGATTCGTACATAGCTCTGCAAGTTTCTGAGGGTCAGTCTCACCCTTTATAACCTCGTCTATCACAGCAGTGCATGTTTTGCCACGTATGTTGCTAAACACGCTTGATAACTTAAGGTTGGCATCCTCGAAGATGCGTATCATTCGGTTGTGCTCTGCCGCCCGTTGCTGCACGAGCTTACGGCGGTAGCGTGTCAGATCGCGGAGATCGCGCTGGTCGCGCCTGGGGATGAAACTCCCTTTAAGCAGACCGGCACGCAAAAGCTTACATATCCATGCGGAGTCTTTCTTGTCAGTCTTGTGACCTGGGACATACTTAATGTGGCGTGCGTTAACCACCATGATAGTGAATCCGCCGGGCTCAAGGATGTTCATCACAGGCTTCCAGTAGACACCGGTGCTCTCCATTGCTACATGGGTAACACCCAGTTCCAATAGCCATTCTTTCAATTGTGTCAAAGATCTCGTTGTCGACTGGAACGTACGCGTCTCTTTCTTGATGTCCGTTCCGCTGACTGTTGCCACAATCTCCTTCTTGTGAACGTCAAGACCGCATCCGCGAGCTACGACTTCTTCGAAGGATACTTCGTTCTTCTGTTGTTTCGCCATAGTTGTAAAGGGTTGAAGTTACTGTATCTGTGGCAAAGATACGAAAATTTTCATTCCCTTTGGCGAAAGCCTTCATGTACGTTTCATTTTTATCCATGCGAATCGTACGGACATTGACCTTGTAATGAAATTATCATCAAATAAATATCTAGTATTCTCTATCAATTTTCTTGAAAAATAAAGTCTTTCTCCATATTTATCAGTTCTTTTATTCCAAAGTTTAGAATTTAATTGAGAGATTAAATAAGTATGAGCTCCATGAATTTCTATTCCATCAAAGCCACATTTTTTAGCTCTAATAAAAGCCTCTTCAAAAAGTTTTAAAATTCTATCTAGTTCTTCTTCAGGAACTTCTGCTATTTTATCTTTAAAGCCAGCATGGTGAATCTGTATCATACAAGGTACATCATATTTATGAATTTCATTAGCCACCTTAGTAAGTCCTTCAATAAAGCTATCATTCCAAATTCCAATTTGATTTTCTCTTAATTTTCCACTTTCTTCAACTGCTGAAGCTTCAACAATTATAAGTCCTACACCACTTCTAGCTATCATACCATACCAATCAATTAAATCTTCAGTGACATAGCCATCATCTTTTACAAGAGAAAATCTAACCATAGGAGGTAGAACTATTCTATTTTTTATATGTATATTTTTTATTTTAAAATCTGTAAAAATATTAATTTTTTCCATATACGTCCTTTTAAAAAATATAATAAAGCAATAAGCCAGCTAGTCCTGACGAGATAATTAAAGTGATGCTTCCTATCTTAAAGAATAGCCCACCTATCAGAACAGAGGTAAATATTATATATGATCTGTAGTCTATAAAATTATCTTTAACAAAAAGAGCAACAGCTGCTGCTAAAATAAGTCCTACAACAGTAATTCTTAAAGCTGCAAAAGTTCTTTTTACAACAGGGAGATTACTGAATTTTTTTAAGAATACAACTATAATAGTCATTATTATTATAGATGGTAGAACAACACTAAAAGTTGCAATAGTTGAGCCCATAGTTTGTCCAATTCTATAGCCTGCATGAGTTGCTAAATTTATCGAAATTGGTCCTGGAGTTATCTGAGAAACAGCAACAATCTCCATAAATTCATGGAAACTTATCCACTTATTTATATCAACAACCTCATGTTGCATAAGAGGAAGTATTGCATAACCTCCACCAAAACTAAAAAGTCCAACTTTAAAAAATACTAAAAATAATTTTAAATATGTCATTGGACATCATCTTCTTTTTCTTTTTTTGATTTTTCTTTAAATAAAAAATAGATATTTCCTAATATCATAGTAGCAATAATTATAATGATAGGAGAAACTCCTAAATATCTAATTAATACAGCAATTATAATAGGAAAAATAAAGGTATATCTATTTATATTAGCAGATTTGGCTATTCTGTACACAGAAATTAATATAAGAGCTGCAATAGCTGGTTTTATACCATTAAAAATAGCAACAATTATGGGGTGATTCCCAATAGCCAATAAAATTTGACTTAAAAATAGCACTATAAAAAAAGAAGGTAGAACAGCTCCTAGCATTCCTGCAAACATTCCTAAAAATCCTGCTATTTTATATCCTGTTATAAGAGATATATTTACAGCAAGAACTCCAGGTATAGATTGAGCAATAGCCATTCCATCTACAAATTCTTCTTTCTCTAACCAATTTTTTTTATTTACTATTTCATCTTCTATCAGAGAAAGCATAGCATAGCCTCCTCCGATAGTAAAAGCTCCTATTTTGAAAAATAGTATAAAAATATCTATAATTTTATTTTTCTTCATCTTTAGCCTTCTTTAAATCTAAAATGACTTCTTTTAAAATATCGTAAGCTAGTTCTATTTTACTCTTTTGATTTATAACAGTAGAGCTTCTATCTTTTCTTATGATTTCTATACTATTAGTATCTGTTCCCATAGTTGAAGCATTATTTGCAACTATCATATCAAGGTTTTTCTTTTCTAATTTCTTTAAAGCATTCTCAATGATATTATTAGTTTCTGCTGCAAAGCCAACCAATAATTGATTTTCTTTCTTCTTTCCCATTTCAAATAGTATATCAGGATTTCTAACTAGTTCTATTGTTAAATTTAAATCTGATTTTTTAATTTTTTTATCTTGATATTCTTTAGGTCTGTAGTCTGCAACAGCAGCACAAGCTATAAAAATATCAGTATCTTTAAACTTTTCATCCACCTTTTCATACATATGAATTGCAGAATCGACAGAAATAAATTCTTTAAGTCCGTCAGGAACATTAAGATTTGTAGGGCCACTTACCAAAGTTACTTCAGCTCCTAAATCAACAGCCGCTTGAGCAAGTGAATATCCCATTTTCCCACTTGATTTATTTGAAAGATATCTTATGGGATCTATATCTTCTCTTGTTCTACCACTTGTGATAAGAATTTTTTTACCTTTTAGAGCATCTCTAAAATTATCAATTTTAGAAGCTAAGTTATATCTTTCAATTATATCAACAATTTCTTCTGGTTCTTTCATTCTGCCTTTTGCTTCATAGTTGCAAGCTAGTAGGCCTTCATTTGTATCTATAAATCTATAACCATAAGTTTTTAATTTGTCTATATTTTCATTAAGAATGGGATTTTCATACATATTTACATTCATTGCAAGAGCAAAAAATACTGGTTTTCTCAATGAAACAGCTGAAAGAATTGTTGAAAGCATGTCGTCAGCAATTCCATTAGCAACTTTGCCAATTATATTATATGTTGCAGGTGCAATTAAAACTATATCTGCCCAATCAGCAAGAGAAATATGTTCAACTTCATAGTGAGGATTTTTATCCCACATATCAACATAGACTCTATTTTTTGAAAGAGTCTCAAGAGTTAAAGGACCTATTATGTTTGTAGCATTTTCTGTCATGACTACTTTTACATTGTAGCCCTTCTTTTTTAGGAGAGATACTATGCTTGCAGATTTAAATGCAGCAATTCCTCCTGTAACTCCTACTAAAATGTTTTTCATCTTCTTCTCTCCTTATAATAATTATCTCTCTTTGCAATGAATTCTTCAATTTCAGAAATATCAAAACCTTGAGATTTTAAAGCCATGAAATCAAAATTTGCTATATCATCTAAATATTCAAGATATAAGTCAGAAAATATAGTCATTAATTTTCTTGATTTAGAATATAATTTAGAAAGTTCTTCACCTTTATTTATAAGAGTTGTAATAGACCATTCCATTTGTCCATTTTTAAAATCTATAAATCTTTGTTTTGCTTTGTTAGCATTTTTTACTTCTTTACTCATATTATCGAAAATTTCTTCATTTAATTCATCAACAAAAAATTTATTATCTTCATTTAGGAATTTTATCACTTCTTCAAATTTCTTTTCAGAATAAAAATGTTTTAAATCAACTCTATATTTATATGATTTTTTTTCAGTATCTAAATTATATGAATCTAGAATACTTCTATATTTTTTAGCAACTTCAATATTATGTTTAAAATTTTTCTCAAAAATTTCTAATTGTTTACTACTGATTCTAGCATCTTTTTCTTTTGTAACTTCTTCAAGTTGAGCTGTTAAATAAGAAATTTCATCATCTTTTATCTTTAAATAATTTTGTAAATCTTCTATCTGTTTTAAATACTTATCTTCTTTTTCTTTAAAAAGTAAATCACCTAAACCCATTAAACTCCTCCTTGAGATTTATAAAATTTTCAATAGATTATATCACAAAACAAAAAATAAAACTATTTACTTTTTGTAAAAAACCCTCTCCCTATATTTGTATATTGGATATGCCCATTGTAATAAGAATACAGCAGAGAAAATAACTAACTTTAAAATGACATTGTTTACATAAAAAGCAAGTACTGTTGCAATTACTGAAGAAATACAAATTTTTATGGTTGTTGCAATAATATTTTTTAAATCTAATTTAACATAAAGTTTTACATACATAAATAGTAGTAAAAAGAAGTTTACTCCTGAAGAAATTGATGTTGCTAATGCTAAACCTTTATGTTGAAAATCTTTAATAAATAAATAATTTAAAATAATATTCATAATAATGGCTATAATTGAAAATTTTGCAGGTCTTTTATTGTCCCCCATAGCATAGTAACCCTTACTAACTAATTGAACTCCAACATAAAAGATAAGACCTAGTGAATAGTAAAGTAGACATTCTGAAGTAATTTTAACAGCATCTTCATTAAATTTTCCATAAGAAAAGATAAGTCTTATAACATCTTTTGAAAAAAATGTTAGGACAAATAAACTTGGTATAGTTAGAAAGTTTAAGAAATTGATAGCTGATACTAGTCTTCTATTTGTATCTTCTTTATCTCCATTGGCTGCTGCTCTTGATATACTTGGGAAAAGTACATTGGAAATAGTTACTCCAAAGACTCCAACAGGAAGTAAGTAAACTCTACTTGCATTTTCAAGTGCAGTTATAGAACCAGCCACCAAAAAAGAAGCAAAGAATTGATCGACTATAGTATTAACTTGTCTTGCAAAAACTCCTACAAGCATAGGAATTAATTTTATACCTAGCAATTTTAAATACATATCCTTAAAATCTATTTTAAATGAATAAGATTTTAGTAGTTTTATAAATGGGAAAAATACAACTAAGAATTGTAAAACTCCACCTATTAAAACTCCATAAGCCAATGCATCTATACTAAAATATTTAGTAAGCCACATAGCTGAAAAGATTATAGATAAATTAAAAAATATCGAAGTTGAAGCAGGTATAGCGAAGTATCCAAAGTTATTTAAAATAGATCCCATCATACCTGATAAAGATATAAATAGAAAGTAGAAAGACATAATTTTTAAAAGTCTTGATGCTACCATTTTTAGCTCATCACTAAAACCAACAACTATAAAATCAATAATATAACTTGAAAAAATTATCATCAATACACTTATTACAAAACTAAATAAAAATGTAATATTTAGAACTGAAAAAATATATTCTCTACTTCTTTCCTCTCCTTCTTCTTTTTTCTTCTTATGATAGAGGGGAATAAAGGTATTTCCTAAGGCACCTTCTCCTAAAAGCTGCCTAAAAAAATTACTTATTTTGAATGCACTATAATATGCATCTGTTAAAACAGAGGCTCCAAAAAAATAGGCTACTAGAGTCCCTCTAAAAAGTCCTAGTACCCTACTCACCATTGTTATTATCATAGTATTTATAGATTTTTTTAACATTTTCTTATCTCTCCGTCATCAATGTTTATTTTAGCATCTTTATACAATTCTAAAATAGCTAAAAAAATGTAGATTAAATGTAGTTTATTTTCAGCCTCTAAAAATAAATCATCAATAAGCCAATTTTTAAAATATGTTTTTATCAATATGTTATCCATAATTTCTTTGATATCATATTGTTTTATTAAGTTTAATTCCATAAATTCAGACATATCAACTGAATCAAAATATTTCTTATAGACATCAAAAATATCATCAGTTGTAAGTGAAGTTAAATCATAGTCTTTCGCAATTTTTTTAATAGTTCTTTTACTTTCTCCTCTTGAATAAGAAATGTTAAATTCTTTTTCTAGATTAGCGACTTTAGGAGTTAATTCTTTGAATAATTTATGTTCTTCCAATCTTCTCTTAAGATTTGTTTCTTTTTCTTTATCACTATCTAAATTAAGTAGATTCAAAGTTTTTATCTCAATTAATTCTGAAGCAATTATTATAAAGTCTGATTTTATCTCAATATTTTCTCTTTCTGAAAGTTTTAGAACTTCTAAATATTCATCTATAAGCTGAGAAATATTTATATCAGAAATCATCATTTTCTTTTTTTCAATTAAATTTAGAAGTAAGTCAAAAGGTCCCTCAAAATTATTAACTTTTACTACTAGTTCTTCCATATTTCATCTCTCTTTTAAATAATTTCCATCTATCTACATCAGCTTGAATAGTAGCTTTTAATTCATCTATTGAAGAAAATTTCTTTTCTTCTCTCATAAATTTAACAATTTGTATATACAATTTTTCTCCATAGACTTCTCTATCAAAATCTAGTATATGTACTTCCAGACTCATTTCTTGTTTTAATGTTGGATTACATCCGATATTTACCACTCCATATAGAACTTTTGAATTCTTATCTGAAACTTGTAAAAAAGCTCCATATATACCAGAAGGAGGGTATAATCTGTTATCCATTTTTATATTTGTAGTGGGAAAGCCTAATTGTCTAGCAATTTTCTTACCATGGATAACTTCTCCTATAACTATCATAGGATGATCTAAAAGTTTAATAGCTCCATCAAAGTCAGAATTAGCAATTTTTCTTCTTATAGCTGAAGAACTTACAAGTTCTCCATCTAAAGTTACAGGTGGTAGCTCATTAACTTTTATATTATGAATTTCAGCTAGATACTCTAAGTCTTCCGCTGTTCCAAGTCCACCCTTACCAAAAGAAAAATTGAAACCAACAAAAATTTCTTTTACTTTTAATTTATTTTTTAAAATTCTAACAAATTCCAAGGGAGTGTATTCTAAGAAATTTTTGTCTAATTTTTGCATTATAACAACATCTACTCCTAAAGATTCAAGTAGATATAGTTTTTCTTCATTTGTATTTATATAATCAAACTTTCTTTCAGGAAATAAAAACTCCAAAGGGTGTTTTTCAAAGGTAAAAACGACAGCCTTCTTAGAATTTTCTCTAGCTGCTTTTATAGTTTCATTTATAAGCTTTTTATGTCCATAATGTACTCCATCAAAATTTCCTATGGCTACATAAGTATCATTAAAATCAATATCTGTTGTCAATATATCATTTACTACTATCATTATTTTTTGCTCCTAACTATTTTCTTCTTCTAAAAGATTATTATAAATCTCCTCTATTCTTCTAAAACGATTTCTTATACCAGACTTAGATATATTTATCATATCTGCTAAACTTTGTAAAGAATCTTCTGGATTATTTAGTCTTAACATAGCTGCTTCTTTTAAAACATCTGTCAGAGTATTAAGACCAAGTTTTTCATCTATATACTTTATCATTTTTATTTGATAATTTCCAGTATTTAAAGTTTTGGTTTCATTGGCAACTTCCCAATTCATCTCTCTAATTGTCTTATTTTTTAAATTTTTTATAATAGTAATTTCTTCATATTCAAAAAAATATTTTAGAGCATTCATTGAAACAAGTATATCCATTATGTCTTCTGAGTTTCTTAAGTATACTAAAATTTTATTCTTTTTAATAGTCTTAAATATTTTTTTCTTTTTTGATAATAATATATTATAAATTTTATCTGCTAATTCTTTATTGTCAACAAAAAAATCTAAAGAATATTCTTTCTTAGGATCTTTGATATATCCACAGCTTAAGAAAAATCCTCTCAAGTAGCCTCTAAATATTTCATCATTTTGAATGATATCAAGAAAAGAGAATTTAAAACTTTCTAAAAATTCTTTTAAGCCTTTTTGTTTATACAAAGTTATAACATAAATTCTATGTTCAGTAAATTTTTTTGTTATAGAATATTTTATTCCAAATTGTAAAGAACTAGTAGCCTTGATTAAAGAATAAAGTCTTTTAGCTAAAATGGAATTCTCCATTTTAATTTCTATTCCCTCTTTCACTAAATTTGCTTTATTTTCAAAAATAGACGATATTTCTGCTAAACATTCTAAATTAGTAACAGGAATTTTTTGTGTAATTTCTTGTTTAACATTAGAACTATAAGACACAAGTCTACCTCCCTATTTTGCTTCAGCCCAATTCTTACCTATATTTATGTTTATATTTAAATTTACATCTTCAAGTTTAACTGTATTTTTCATTATATCTGCTAAAATTTCTGAGTATTTTTCAACAGAACTTTCTTCTACTTCAAAAATTAATTCATCATGTACTTGTAATAATAAAGCTATATCATCTTTATCTTTTAAAGTTTCATAGACTTTAAGCATAACTTTTTTAAGAACTTCAGCTGCTGTACCTTGTATAACAGTGTTAACTGCCATTCTTTCTGCTTGAGCTTTTATAGTTTTATTTTTAGAATCAATACCACTTATATATCTTTTTCTACCAAAAAGAGTTTTAACATAACCATGTTCTTCTCCAAACTCTATAACTTTTTTTTCAAAAGTTGTGACTCTTGGATATTGTTCAAAATATTTCTTTATATATTCCGAAGCATCTTTTACAGGTATTTTTAATTCTTTAGCCAAACCAAAGGCTGTTTTTCCATAGATTATACTAAAATTAATAATCTTAGCAATAGTTCTTTGTTCTCTAGTCACATCATCAGAATCTGATAAGTTAAAAATTCTTCTTGCAGTTAAATCATGCAAATCTTTTTCTTCTCTATATGCTTCTATTAGATTTTCATCTTTAGACATAGAAGTAAGTACTCTCAATTCAACTTGAGAATAATCTATACTCATTAAAACTTTTCCTTCTTCTGCAACAAAACCTTCTCTTATTTTAATTCCATCATCTGTCTTTACAGGAATATTTTGTAGATTAGGCTCAGATGAAGAAAGTCTACCTGTTGCTGTTCCTATTTGATTAAAACTTGTATGTATTCTTGAATTAGAATCAACTAGATTAGGTAGAGTATCTACATAAGTAGTTTTTAACTTATTAAGTTTTCTATAGTCAAGAAGTAATCTAGCTATATCGTAACCATAGCTTTCTAAGTCTTCTAAGACCATTACATCTGTAGAATAACCTGTTTTAGTTTTCTTACCACTAGGTAAATTCATTTTTACAAATAGTATATCTCCTAATTGTTTTGGAGAATTTATATTAAACTCTTCACCAGCTTCTTCGTAGATGGCTTTTTCAATCTTAGCAAGTTCTTTTTCTAACTCAGAAGAGTAGTTTTTAAAGTAAGAAACATCTATTTTAATTCCCTTTCTTTCCATAAGTGATAGAACAGGAATTAAAGGCATTTCATTTTGAATTAAGATGTCATAAAGTTCCTCTTTATGTAGTACATGATTTATTTCATCATAGATAGCTAAGATACCTAAACCTATCTTAGACAAGTATCCTGCAAACTCACCAACTAATAGAGTCTCTATATGAGCTTTTCCAAAAGTTGTTTTAAAGTCTTTAGCATCAACATTAGAATACTCTGTAATAGGGATAAAAACATCCATTTTAGTTTGAGAGCTAATTAAATGGTATGCTATCATCATATCCATATACATAGACTTAAAAGTAAAACCTAAATTTAATAAAGTTTTAAAATTATATGAAATAAATTTTACATCAAGTTCAGATATAAACTTTATTAAAGTATTTTTATCTATATTTTTAGAAAGTAAGCCTCCATGATTTAAAGGAAAATATAAATCCTTTTCTTCAGTAGATAAAATTATACCTAATTCTTCATAGTAGATAGAAGCAATTTTTTTATAGTTATTTAAGTATTTTTTTTGTTCATTTAAAAGAGTTTCGTTATCAATAATTATAAGCTCTCTATTAGAAAAATTTATATTAAGTTCTTTTTCGTATTTAATTTCTTTTTCAACTTTTTCTGTTTTTTCAACTTCTTCTACTTTATCAAAAAGTGAAAGTAAAACAGGTTTATGATCAGAATTAGAAGTTTGAGTTTTTTCTTCTAAGTTCAACTTTTTTATGAACATTTTAAATTCTAAAATTTTACAAAGTTCATATAGTTTCTCTTTATCCATAGAGTATTTTAAATTTTCTTCTTCAATATTAATATCTAAATTTGTAAAGATTTTTGCTAGTTCTCTACTTAAAAAAGCTATATCTTTTTCATTTGTAAGATTTTTTATAAGAGAAGGACCAATACCTTCTATATTTTTTAAATCATCTATGTTTTCATATATTTTTTCTAGACTATCATATTTAGAAAATATAGCTAGAGCTTTCTTTTCTCCTATCTTTGTTACTCCTGGTATACCATCACTTTTATCACCAATAAGTCCAAATAAATCAGGAATCTTTTCAGGAACAACTCCTAAGTAGTTTACAACATCCTCAGCTGTTCTTAACATTCCAAATTTTTCACCTTCTGTACCTTTTCCTAGTAAGGCAATAGTTATATTCTTTTCAACTAATTGAGACAGATCTTTATCACCTGTAACAATTATAACTTCTAAATCATCTCTAGCTATTTTTTTAGCTATACTTCCAAGTACATCATCAGCTTCATAAGATTCTATTCTATATCTATTTATATTGAAAGCATCTAAAACCTCTTCTATTCTTGGAATTTGTGCAACCAAATCCTCAGGAGTAGATTGTCTATTAGATTTATAGTCACTGTATATCTCTGTTCTTTTTAGTGAAGATCTTTTCACATCAAAGGCAGCAGCCATATAGTCAGGATTAAATTATTTTATTATACTCAACTTTAGATTACTATAAACAAAGATAGTATTACAATAGTCTATGTCACTGAATTAATAAACTTAATCTAAAAAGCACTTTTCTAAGCGTAGAATAGTGCTTTTATTAATACATTCCAAATGAACATTAAATAAAATATTGTTTGCTGGTCTCATCATTTTGTTTTTTCTATATTTGACTTATATCAAAATATATTACAATTTTTTCTTGTTTTACTTATGTTAAACCTTCATTTATAATTAATTTTCTTTTTATTTTATAACTATTCTATTAAAATTTACTTTCGTATTTTTTACTAAATACCAAAATACCATTAACATTTTTTATTTATTTTAGAGAGAATAATTTAACATTTATTTCAATAGCAAAAATAACAATAGATTCAAGAACATTATTTACAGTGACAAATGATTTAATTAGTAAATTATCAAGTAACAGAGCAATCAAATCTTTTTCTTCAAGTTCTCCTTGAGTTATTGCAGGATATTGTAATCCTTTTTTAATTAAATATTTTCAAATCTCCACTTAAGTGATACTACTTGATACTACTTAACACTACCACACTTTTTTACAAATTCATCTTTATTTCTTTTCATTAACATAGATACTTTTACTAAAGATTATTGTTTTCAAAAATATTTTCCGTTAACATTATACCAGTGATTTTAACTATTGTTATACTACCTTTCTGTGAACTTAGAATAAGAGTTTTTCAACTTATATTTAACTAATTATTCCTTATTATTCATTTAAAAGGCTCTTTAATGTTTTTGTTAGTATATAATATTTATGGCACAATTTATATCATAAAATTCTAATACATAATAACTATTTAATAACATATTTTTTTATAGATTTAACTTTTCACTTATTCTTTACATACCTTGTAAATAAGGGGAAAATTTGTTATAATATCTATGCTAACATAGAAACTATTTTATTTAATTACGAAAAATATTAACAATATTAACAATCGAAATATTTTTTTAATATAATTAATTTAAAAATAAAGTATAATGATAGAATCCTAAATATATGCAATAATAGTCATTACAACCAAAATATTATCTAGTAAAAAGAACGTTAGAAAAATTTACAAAGTACAATCAATGAATTTAAAATGAAAAGATTGAAAATCACCTAAGTATGCAAAAATTACATAGAACAAAAAAATAAAATCTAGGAGGAAATATATTATGGAAAAAGAAATACTTCAATCTTTAATAGCTGCTGGATCAGCTCTTCTAGGGTCTGGCCTTACTTTTTTAGGACAAAGCAAATTAGCAAATATACAATCAAAAATAAATAAACAAAAAATTAAATTCGAAAAAAATCGAGAATCACTAGCGGAATTGAAAGCTTATCAGTTAAGTCTAATACATGTACTAACATTCTTAAAAGAACAAACTGAATTATTTGAAAAAAATGAACTAGAACAAGAAATGTATAGCACACTGAAAAATATTGCAGTACAGCAACTAAATAAGATAATTTATGAGGCGACTACATTAAATAATAAACAACTAGATTTTCAAATAGAAGAACTATCAGAGCTATATCAAGATGTTGATGTTTTTATGTGTCATTACTTACTTAAAGATTCTTATACTGATATTAATAAAGTATACCCTAAAATAGATACCTATGACACCTTAATAAGCAAATCAAAAAAAATTTTAGATAGGATTAAAGAAACAGCTAAAGAAATAGATGAGTAATTTTCTCAACTATTTTCCAGCTATAAATAGAGAAAAATTTCTAAATTATATTAGATAATATTTATGAAGGAGTGAAATAATGAAAAGACAAACTACTAACTTTGCGCTTTTTGTATTTATATTCGGACCTCTTCTAGGTCTTATTATAGGAAATATAATTGGAGATATTAAAGTCGGGGTCGCTATTGGACCATTCTTAGGTCTAATGCTAGGTTTACTATTTAGCAAGATGAAGCCAAAAGATAAAAATAGCGAAGATACTAAAAAAAAGGATAATGAAGAATAATATACTCAACAACAAATATTCTCAAAAATAATAACCGCCTCTGAAAAAGGTGGTTTTTTTATTTCGAAAGCTTTGCTCAACTAACTTAAGTCATAAAAAAAAGAGGTATAGAAGCCTCTTTTTTATCATTTAAAAATTAACGGTTTTACTATACCTCAAACTTTTTTCACTTATGAAAACCTTAAAGTATTTGAACTCCTTATCTGAATCGTAAATTGGGAATTCAAAACTTTTTTTCGTTCCATTTTTCCATATACCTTCTGGTTCACCGGCTATAGAAAAAACACCCTTGTCTTTTTCATCATAAAAATGAATTGAAAGATATATATGTCTAATGTCATAACCAGTAGTATTTTCAAAGTTTCCTATGTAACGTTTCTCATTTCCATCAGATCCACTAACATTTTCAACTTCGAAGTTTTCAGGTTTAAAAGTATCTACTAATATTCCGTATACTCTATTAAATTCTTTTATTTCTTTACCACTTTTCAATATCTTATTAAGGGATTTTTTATTTTTTACAGGAATTTCCACTATTGAATTAATATCTAAAAGTAATTCATAACGTTTTCTTTGATATTTATACCATTCATCTTCTGTGAACGTACTATCCACAAAATTTTCCCCTAATATAGATTTTTCCTTTAATATAGCTTCTTTTGTTTCCTTAAGATTATTAATATATGCGTTAGCAAATTCCTTTAACTTAGGATCTTTAAAGTTCCGGTTATTATATTTATCAATTTCAATTAATTCACAATCTATGTAGTCTCTAAAGTCTTTAATTGATTCTTTTTCTTTATCTTTATCTTTAACCTTATCCTTATCATTTAAGTAAACAATTCCCCACCTATTATTCAATCCTTTTGCCAAAGAGTTTATGAATTCATTATCATACGTCTTGTTTTTATCACCTATAAAATAATTCGGACTTGGTAACAATAGGCCTATTAGTAAAAGTAATAAAGCTAATCCTATTCTTTTTATCATAAAACTGTAGCCCCCATTTCCATAGTCTTTTAAGTATATCAATACCTTTTTTCTATTAATATTCTAGTTATCTTTTGATAGAAATTTTTAAAATAGTTCCTTAGTTTCTAAAATAAACTTCACATTATCCAAATTATCAATAAAAAAGCTAAAATGACTAAATAACTTTTAATTAAGCTTGGTAATTTCATTGTAATTATTTTGATAAGAAAAGTCAAGTTTGTCTGCGATTATAAGTAAGTTGTATAGCAAAAAGTACCAACTTTTTTTTGATATATACTCAAGAAAAAGGATAAGATATACTTTAGTTACAATAATAAGACTAAATATTTTAAAAAAGCTAAATATTAAATTTTTATAATATATTTTTTAATATTTACCCACATTTTGTCCATGTTATATTGTATAATTATCATAGGTAATAATAAAATAAGGAGAATATATTATGAATAAAAAAATTGTTTCAATTATTACAAGTATTATAGGTATTATTGTTTTAGTTGCTGCATTCTTTTTCTATCAGCATTCTGGAAAAAACGATCTAAAGGCAGAACACACTAAATACTTAGCTCTTATCAATGACAATCATGATTTTGATGGAGGTATTAAAAGATTAGAAACTCTTGACACTGATGAAGGCCAAGAAATTTTTAAAAACATAAAAACTGAAATCAAAATTACTAAAGAATTGAAAAACATCGACACAAGTCTTGATAATAAAGATGTCGATGCAGCTAAAAAATCTTTAGAAAAAGTCGATACTCTTACTATAGACAATACTTTCGATAAAGCTATAGAATGGTTAAAAGAAGATATTACCAACTATGACAAAGCTAAAAAAGAAATAGACGAAGATAAATCAGGTAATGTCAGTTCAATTATTGATAAGTATAAATTTAATCATAGTGCGTTAAAAGCTAAGTTAAGCGAACCTGAAGTGAAAAAAGATGCAGAAAACAAACAAACTTCAGAAAATAAACAAACTTCCGAAACTAAAACAAAAGTAGTTTCAGGTAATACTGCTTCTACTGGAGGAGTTGGAGATAACGACGTTATACCAGCAGGCTCTTCATATGTATTTAGTGGTAGTGTAACTGATTCAACAACCTATAAAGAATTCAGACAAACTAATGCTTATCAAACTATCGCAACTAATTATGTTGGATTTAATGCTAGTAACGCCGAAATTAAATCTTGCTTAGAATGGTTAATTAAAAAAGGTAGAGAAGGTGCTCAAACCTTACCAAGTACACAAGAATATAAAACTACTTTCGGTAGATAATAATTTATATTTCAAGTTTAGCGTAAAACTATATTAATTCAAAAACACATAACCTAACATTACCTTGTAAGTTATGTGTTTTTATTAGTAGCTTAAGCCAGTTGAGGAGGCAAAGCTTCCGAAACAAAAAACCACCTGCTATGTGGGTGGAAGAACGGGAGTTAAAAAATTGAAAAATCATCCTTTCTTAATAAAATAAGAGTAGTTCAAACT
>ERZ772910.865-NODE-865-length-16600-cov-3.393412_pt1 | contig 16600 bp, 14 predicted proteins | sample MGYA00511357_ERZ772910 | MGnify/ENA primary metagenome ERZ772910 (study PRJEB29015, sample SAMEA2738096) | human oral metagenome | biome: human oral; feature: human-associated habitat; material: saliva | place: China | collected 2193 ... | reverse complement strand
GCGGGAAGAAGAGCACTTCCTGAATAGCCGTTTGGCCGGTGAGCAACATCACGAGGCGGTCAATGCCGATGCCGATGCCCGAGGTGGGAGGCATGCCGTATTGGAGCGCGCGGAGGAAGTCTTGGTCGATGAGCATTGCTTCGTCGTCACCCTTGTCAGCCAAGCGCATTTGTTCGATGAAACGCTCTTCTTGGTCGATGGGATCGTTCAACTCTGAGTAAGCATTTGCCAACTCCTTACCATTTACCATCAATTCAAAACGCTCGGTCAAACCAGGTTTGCTGCGGTGCATTTTGGTGAGGGGCGACATTTCCACAGGATAGTCCGTGATGAAGGTGGGCTGAATGAACTTGCCTTCGCAGGTTTCACCGAATATTTCATCGATGAGCTTGCCCTTACCCATGGTCTCATCCACCTCGATACCGAGTTTTTCAGCGATGGTGCGGATTTCTTCTTCCGACTTGCCGTTGAGGTCATAGCCAGTTTCTTCCTTGATAGCGTCGAGGATGGGGAGACGACGATAAGGAGCTTTGAAGCTAATCACCTTGCCATCGATTTCTGTTTCGGGCTTGCCGTTCACCGCGATGCAGATTTGCTCCAACATACGTTCGGTGAATTCCATCATCCAGTTGTAGTCCTTGTACTGCACATAGAGTTCTACGCAAGTAAACTCAGGATTGTGCGTGCGGTCCATACCTTCGTTGCGGAAGTTCTTACCAATTTCGTAGACACCTTCAAAGCCACCCACGATGAGACGCTTGAGATAAAGCTCAGTAGCGATGCGGCAATACATCTCTTGGCTCAAAGCGTTGAAGTGCGTGATGAAGGGGCGCGCAGAAGCACCGCCAGGAATATTCTGGAGTGTGGGAGTTTCTACCTCAGTGTAGCCCGCTTGATCCAAGATGCTACGCATAGTAGTGATCACCTTTGCACGCTTGTAGAAAGTTTCCTTGACGTTAGGATTGACAATCAAGTCAACATAGCGACGGCGATAGCGCAATTCGGGATCTTCGAAAGCGTCAAACACTTCGCCATCCTTTTCTTTTGGACTGGGAAGTGGCTTCAAACTCTTCGCCAAAAGGGTCAATTCACGCACGTGCACAGAGATTTCCCCTGTTTTGGTACGGAAGACGAAACCTTTCACACCGATGAAGTCGCCCAAATCGAGGAGTTTCTTCACCAAAGAGTTGTAGAGGGTCTTGTCTTCTTCGGGGCAGATGTCATCGCGTGTGATATACACTTGGATGCGTCCACGAGAATCGAGAAGTTCGAGGAAGGTAGCCTTACCCATCACGCGACGGCTCATCATGCGACCAGCGATGCAAACCTCACGGGGTTCGTCTTCATCGCGGAAGTTTTCGATGATTTCATCGCTAAAAGCGTTGGTGGGATATTCTGCTGCGGGATAAGGGTCAATGCCAAGGGCACGAATCTCATCGAGTGACTTGCGACGAGCAATCTCTTGCTCACTGAGTTCGAGGATATTCATAGGAAATGTGTTCAAATCTGTAAGATGCGCTGTTTCGACACACGCTCATTTCGGCTATGCTGACGGAGCGTTTCACGCGGGTTTTGAGATTTTCAGAGCTTCCCTCTCCCACTATCGATTGGTGCAATCTTAGGCTAATCTAATATTTGTGGCAAAGATACGATTTTCTTTTGAAAGTCTCTGTGCTACACAAGGACATTTCGCGCGATTCTCTACATAGAAATCCAATTTTCCGTCGTCTTTGCACAACTATACTGGGAACGTGCAACTTATTTGGTCAGAAATTCGTATCTTTGCACACCTGTTGCCTCTTCCGCCTTGCCCACGGCGGTGGAAGGAGGTGGCAAAGTGTAGTTGCTAACCACTCTAAAAACAAGACTTTTTTATGTCCTCTTCAAAAAATGTGAGCCTTTCGCTCTTAGTGCTGAGCGTGGTGTTCTGTGTATGCCTCGTGGCATCTAATCTGTTTGAAACGAAATTGGTGCAAATTGGTCCAATTTCCATGACCGCAGGTTTTCTAGTTTTTCCTATTTCTTACATCATTAACGACGTTGTCGCCGAAGTTTGGGGCTACCGCAAGGTGCGCCTGCTCATCTGGCTGGGATTTTTCATGAACTTCCTCGTCGTTGCCATCGGACAACTTGCCGTGTTGCTCCCTGCAGCTCCCTTCTGGAAAGGAGAAGAACACTTTGATTTTGTCTTCGGACTAGCTCCGCGCATCGCTTGTGCCAGCTTCATCGCCTTCATCATTGGCTCGTTTCTCAACGCTTGGGTGATGAGTCGCATGAAAATCTCCGATGGCGGTAAGCATTTCTCCATCCGCGCCGTAGTTTCCACCTTAGTGGGCGAGACAGGCGACTCACTGATTTTCTTCCCCATCGCATTTTGGGGGCTGGTTTCTATGACGGAGATGCTCAAACTTATGGTGGTGCAAATCGCGGCTAAGACACTTTATGAAATCATCGTGCTACCCATCACCATTCGCATCGTAAAATGGGTGAAATATCGCGAACAAACAGATGTATTCGACCACGATGTAGACTATCGCATTTGGAGAATCTTCGATGTCTAAACCTTTTGATTCGACATTTTCTCCCACAATTTCACTTTGACTAGGACTGTTTTCGCGCCTCATCTTCTGCGAAAACCCTAGTTTCTCTATTTCATTTGCAACTTCACCACAATGGGGCAATGCGACATACTGCGCATTGCCCCATTATTTTTTGAGTGAGTCTTGATGAAAAGAGCTTTGTGCCCCTCTTCTTCTACATTATTATCGCCTCATCTAGTTTGAGAAAACATCTCATCTGGTTTGAGAAATCACATCGCGCGACGGCGAGACTTACGAACAGCTCGCTTGTGCTTACTTGGAGAATAGACAATTCCCTCCAGTGCATTGCGACCACTCTTGTCGGTGAGTACGAAGGTGAACATCCATTTTTTGAGACGCGTGCCATTCGGATTGAAGGGCAGTTTGAGTAGCACCTTGTTCCAGCCCTTTTTGAGGGAGAGTGGCGTGGCAGGACGAGCCGTAAAGTTTTCATTCTCCAACAAATCTTCGTTGGTCATTGATGTCTTACCCGAATTCTTCCAAGAAGGAGCAGGGACTTCCACATCGTTGAGCCAAATCTTTGCCCCCATTCGATCCCAATGCCCATTGTTCGGAGCAAGGTCCTTCTCCGATCTGCCATAATTATAGATTTCGATGAGGGCACCTACATCTTGCGTTTTGGGAGAATAGACATACGTCCAAGCATAAGCCGTGGTGTTCTCCTTCGGGTGGGCATAATAGGCTGGAATCGTGCCTTCTCCCCATGTGTGCCTCAGATAGATACCCGCTCCAGTGGCATAACCTGTGGTGTATGTCCGACCTTGATAGATGTAACTACTCTTCAAGCCTTCTGTTTCTGGGGGAAACTTCATCGCGGCATTGCCGTTATTGGGAAAAGCCTCGGTGATAGCCCACTGCACATTCGTTTGGCGCACATAGGGGATGGACACCTGCTGCAAAGTAGTGGCTTTGTGATAGAGAAATCTCCGTTCCCAATCGGCAAACTCTTCATATTCTTCGCCAGATGAAGGGAGCATCACTCCACCCTTTTCGATGTATGCTTTGCCCCCTCCTATCCATCCGCGTTCCGCAGAGGCAAGTGCGTTGGCATAGAAGTTGTTTTGCACCACAATGTCGTCTTGCGTGGGGAGTTTTCGGTCGTTCCACGGACAAGATATCGTACCTGCGATTTCTGCATTCCCACGCGCTGCATAATAGATGCTACTTTTGTAGATGCCCACTAGGTCGGCAAAGACATCAAAGTGGTTCGTATAGTTGTAACGACAGTCGATGTTGGGAATGCCTTTCACGAGTTTTCCGCGTGTGCTCCACATCTGTGTCATGTCCACCTTGTGATTTTGGATAGCCACTCCATTGATGGGATTCCACACAACGGCTTTTTTGCCCAGACTATGGATTTTATCGATAATCGTGTTGAGGAAGTTCGGATAAGTTATCGTATGTTCATCAGCCCCAAAATGAATATAAGGCGCACGCACAAAGACTTTCGCCACCTCCTCAAGGATGGTTTGCAATTCTTGCATGCCTTGCTCGGTCTGCATATCGTGTCCCATGGCACGAACAAAGGCTTGGCTGTGACCGGGCATATCGATTTCGGGGATAATCGTCACACCGCGCTCATAAGCATATTCTTCCAATTCGCGACACTCTGCCTGAGTATAGAACTTTCCAGGGAAGCGCGTCATGGAAGTTGCCGAGGTGAGTTGAGGGAAAGCTTTGATTTCAAAGCGCCACGCTTGATTTTCGGTCAAATGCCAATGGAAGACATTGACCTTAAACTGCGCCAACAGATTAATTTGTCGCTTTAGTTCTTCGATGTCAATGAAAGACCGCCCCACATCGTGCATCACGCCACGCACTTTGAAGGCTGGAAAATCCGTCATCGTCAGCGCTTCCACTTGTGGACTGCCCTCGGTGCCCAACGCCAGTTGGCGCAGCGTTTGTGCCGCTCGCACCACGCCGATGGGTTCAGCCACAGTGATGGTGATTCTATTGGGCAAAATATCCAAACGATAGCCTTCGTTGCCAAATCCTGCCAGAGGATAATCGAAGGTATTGAGCGATTTGTCCATCACAACGCGCACCGTAGCAGCAGAACTCTCGGAGAAGGTGGCACCATGGTCGGTGAGCACCTTGCGAAGTAGCGGAGTATTTGTAGCATCATCCAAACGAAGAGCACGCTGCAAGGCGAAATGCCCTGCCTGCTTGGTGAGTTGTTGCGAACGAGGAAGGAGATGTTCTGTTTTCGCAGGCGAAGATAAGGAGAAAGCACCAGCACAAAGAAGGAAGACTAGCGCAAATGGTATTCTAAACATAAGGAGAAAAATAGTGGAGAGGTACGTACCTATCAAATCACTTAGGACCCAGATTAAACTATTGTTGCCTACAAAGATACAAAATCGCAGGAGGATTCGCCCGTATTCCGCGCGGTTTCTTGGATAGACCTTCTGTTTCTCATAAGAAAGGCACCAGCACCTCAAAAAAATCTCGTATCTTTGTATTATAGTTCAAGCACATACTCACTAGACACTTATGAATATTCTCTTTATTTGTTTGGGCAACATCTGCCGCTCTCCGTTGGCTGAGGAAGTTTTCCGCCAAGAAGTTCAAAAAGCGCATCGCACTGCCGATTTTCCCATCATAGATTCGGCAGGAATGATTGACTATCACGAGGGCGAACTCCCTGATTATCGCATGCGCCAACAAGCGGCAGCACGTGGCTACGCACTCACAAACCACTCTCGTCCCATGACGGCAGAAGATTTTCGCACCTTCGATTGCATCGTTGCCATGGATGCAGACAATCTGCGTCGTTTGCGCGAAAAATGCCCTGAACCAGAGTTGATGAACAAGGTGGTGTTGCTCTCCGACTATCTCACAGCGCATCCAGATTTCACGTCAATTCCCGACCCTTACTACGGCACTCTAGCAGATTTCGACCTCGTGATTGACCTCTGCGAGGATGCTTGCGCGCATTTGCTCACGCAATTATAATAGGGCGATAGACTTCTAGCATAAGGTAATAGACTTTTATATAATAAGGCTATCCACCTTTTCAGACAACATCCCAAACTACTAGATTATACTCTTCTATGAAATCTGTCATCAACTTCCTTCAACAGCTCCAAGCCAACAACAATCGAGAATGGTTTCACGCTCACAAAGAGGAATATAAGGCTGCGCAATCCCGTTTTCATGCCTTTGCCGAAACCATGATTGCACAGATAGTCCAGTTTGACCCCACCGTAGCTGGACTAACGGCAAAAGATGTGACCTATCGCATCCAACGCGACACTCGTTTCTCGGCAGATAAACGCCCTTACAAAGGACACATGGGCTTATTCATTGCGCGTGGCGGTAAGAAATCGGGCTTTTCTGGCTATTATTTCCAGTTGGGTGCCGATGACAATGCCGCAGACTTCGGATCCATTCATTGGGAATCGCAGCACATCGTTGCGCCAGGGCATTACTGCATCGAACCCAAAGCACTGCGCATTCTCCGCGAGGACATCATGGACGGCGAGGGCGATTTCGACAAACTAGTGCGTGAAACAGCCGATAATCGCTTTCAACTCCTGCACATCAATGAGCTGAAACGAAATCCTAAAGGCTTTCCTGCCGATGCACCTTGGAGCGAATACCTGCGATTGAAGAGCTTCTGTCTAGCCTTTGCTCCTAGCACAGAGGAGGTCACTGCAGACGATTTCCCTGAACGCTTGGCACAATATTTTAGCACTACGACACCTTTCCTCAACTACATCAACAGAGCTATAGAGTATGCTCGGGAAGAAGAATAAGAAATTTGTAAAGGCTCGGCAGTACCTTGGGAAACCTCCTTTTAGCAACTCAAGTTGCTTATCGCGCAATTTTGAGCGTCCAGAATGTTTTTCCAACTTAAATTCTCGAATTTTCCTATGCTTCTCTCTTGGAAGTCTTAGAAGAAAAATATACTTTTGCCAGAGTAAAACAGATTTATCTGACAAATAACATTCATACAACCATAAAAAACAGACAACATGAAACTATTCAATGTAAACGCTGCGGCTAAATGCCTTGCATTCGCTGCGCTCCTCGCTTTCGGTCTCAATGCTGCTGCACAAGACGTGAAGCAAGCTGACAAAAAGGAAACTTGCTGCAAAAAAGACAACAAGAAGTGCTGCAAGAAAGAAGACAAAAAGTGCTGCAAGAAGGAAGACAAGAAATCTTGCAAGAAGGAAGACAAGAAATCTTGCAAGAAGGGTTGCATGAACGACTGCAAAAAGGAATGCAACGAAAAGAAGGGTTGCTGCGGCGAACAAGGTTGTGGCGACAAAAAGAGCTGCGACAAGAAGTAACCTTGCTCCCTTTCTAGTGCAATTTGCACTTCCAGCATAAACGGAGGTGTTGCAAAACGAGTTTTGCAACACCTCCTTTTTTGTTTGACAAAGGAATAAATGCTAAGCATTGAGATGGAGGGTGAAGGGAAGGTACTGAAGTATGTGACCAAAGCTAATTTCGAAGATAACGTAGTAGTTTCGCCTTGGTCCCCCCTGAGTTTTTTTTGTACCTTTCACTATTTCAGCGTATACATTTGTTCAATCGGCTGCTTTTCATACAGACTGTAACTGACAAAATGTCGTTTTTATAAAAGAAAAAACAAGTTTGGCAGGAACTTTGCATTCGAAGAAATCAACAAAGCAAGCATTTGCTGCGTACTCTAATCTCTCCAACGAGAAAAACAAAGAAAAGATGTCGAAGAAGCATCGACAATTTCTCATTGCATTTCAAACACATAAAGATATAAGACAATGAATATCCAACCTCTAGCTGATCGCGTGCTCATCAAGCCCGCGCCCGCAGAAGAAAAGACCATTGGTGGCATCATCATCCCCGACACAGCCAAAGAAAAGCCTTTCAAGGGCGAAGTGATGGCAGTAGGTCAAGGCACAAAAGACGAAGAAATGGTGCTCAAAGTGGGCGATGTCGTGCTTTATGGCAAGTATTCTGGCACTGAAATCGAAGTAGAAAACGAGAAGTATCTCATCGTTCGTCAGAGCGAAGTCTTGGCAGTGGTGAAATAAGCCCCTGCACTTCTGGTTAACTCCCCTACTTTTTCCTATTTACTCTCTCAAAAATAGCATACAACAATGGCAAAAGATATTAAATACGACGTAGACGCTCGTGAACTTCTCCGTCAAGGTGCTGACGCCTTGGCTAATGCAGTGAAGGTAACCCTCGGTCCTAAGGGCCGCAATGTGGTCATCGAAAAGAAATTTGGCGCGCCTCGCATCACCAAAGACGGTGTGAGCGTAGCAAAAGAGATTGAACTAGAAGATCCTTTCCAAAACGCTGGTGCACAATTCGTCAAGAGTGTAGCCTCTAAGACGGGTGATGATGCAGGTGATGGCACCACAACTGCCACCGTGCTCACACAAGCCATTCTCACCGAAGGCATGAAAAACGTGGCTGCTGGTGCTAATCCTCTCGACCTCAAGCGTGGTATCGACAAGGCTGTGGGCAAAGTGGTGGAAAGCATCAAAGCGCAAGCAGAACAAGTGGGTACCAACTACGACAAAATCGAACAAGTAGCCACGATCTCTGCCAACAACGATGCTGAAATCGGTAAGCTCATTGCCGATGGTATGCGCGAAGTGTCTGTAGATGGCGTGATTACCATCGAAGATGCCAAGGGGCGCGACACTGTCCTCAAGACCGTGAAGGGTATGCAGTTCGATCGTGGTTATCTCTCTGCTTATTTCGTGACGGATCCTGAGAAGATGACTTGCGAAATGGAGAACCCTTACATCTTGATCTACGACAAGAAGATCTCCAACCTCCAAGAATTCTTGCCCGTGTTCAAACTTACAGTAGAAAGCGGCCGTCCTTTCCTCGTTATTGCTGAAGATGTGGACAGTGAAGCATTGACCACTCTCGTGGTAAACCGCTTGCGCACACAATTAAAGATTTGCGCTGTGAAAGCTCCTGGCTTCGGCGACCGTCGCAAAGCCATGCTCGAAGACATTGCTGTGCTCACTGGCGGTGTTGTTATCAGCGAAGAGAAGGGTTTGAAGCTCGAACAAGCCACAATCGACATGTTGGGCACAGCCGACAAAGTGAGTATTTCAAAGGATTTCACCACTGTTGTGGACGGACATGGCGAAAAAGACGCTATTGCGCAACGTATCCAACAAATCAAGAACGAAATCAAGAACTCCACTTCTGAATACGACAAAGAGAAGCTCCAAGAACGTTTGGGCAAACTCTCTGGCGGCGTGTGCGTGCTCCAAGTGGGTGCGGCTAGCGAAACCGAACAGAAGGAAAAGAAAGACCGTTGCGACGATGCACTTTGCGCCACTCGCGCTGCTGTCGAAGAAGGTATCGTGACCGGTGGTGGCGTGGCTTATATCCGCGCTCAAGCAGCTCTCGAAGGATTCTCTGGCGACAACGCTGACGAAAACACGGGTATCCAAATCATTCGCCGTGCCATCGAAGAACCTCTCCGTCAAATCTGCAAGAACGCAGGAGTGGAAGGCGCAGTTGTCGTAAATAAGGTGCGCGAAGGCGAAGGAAACTTTGGTTATAACGCTAAGAACGACACGTATGGTGATCTTCGCGAAGTGGGTGTTGTGGATCCTGCCAAGGTAACTCGCGTTGCGCTTGAAAATGCAGCATCAGTGGCTGGCATGTTCCTCACCACAGAGTGCGTAATCTGCGACAAGAAGGAAGATACTCCCGAAATGCCTATGGGTGCTCCCGGCATGGGTGGCATGGGCGGCATGATGTAATCTCCCGCACTTCCCTATAACTCGAGTTCAATGCTGAAGACTTACATAGGTTTTCAAGCACTGCGCTCCAAAGACAAGGAGATGTTGCAAAACTCGTTTTTGCAGCATCTCCTTTTGGTGTTTGATAAAGGGATAAAATGCAAGGCATTGAGCTGGAGGCTGAAGGAAGCGTACTGAAGTACGTGACCAAAGCTGAATTTCGAAAATAACACAGCAGTTTGCCCTTTATGAAACACCCTGTTTTTTGTGCCAAATCAGGAGAAATATCCCCATTGCTCACATTTGTGGCAAAGGATGTCCGTGGATAGTGTCGATGTGTCGCACTTCAGTTAGGACACCACCGCCATTACACCTTCTCCACCGGACGTTTGAGCAAGAGCAATGCGCGTTTAGTCTCTGCATCAATGCGATATGACTCACGAATCTTCTGAATTGCCTTGTTGTGTGTCCATGCAGGCAGGAGGTTTTGTGCCAACCACGCTTGCGTATCTTCGGGACAATGGGTGAAACATTCGGCCACCGCCCACGCCACTGCCATGCGCACATAATAGTCTTCGTGAGTGATGGCAGCAAGTTGCGCCAAAAATGGTGCTAGATGGATCTGTTTGGAAAAATATTGCAATCCCATCACCACAGCAAAACGAATTTCGTAGGTGCGCTGTGCCGAGAAATAGGGCAAGAGGAACGACCAAACCTCCGCTTCGTGCGCTGCCACCCAGCGTTTGCCTCCCGAAAAGCTAAAGATGTCGCAGACCGACCAACTGTGGATGCTGGGCACCCATCGCGCCACCCGTTGCAGATAGTCTGCCACGTCGGTGATACGCCATTGACTCAGCACAAGTCCATGCAGGGTTCGGGCTTCCATCCATCCGAAATCCGCTTCTGGTTGCACTGATGCTTCATTCTTTTGTTCAGACTCACGCAGTTTTTCCAGCGTAACATAGTGCGCTGCCAACCTTTCGGCTTCCTGCAAGTAGTCTTCTTGCGTGCCGCTTTTGATGATGTCTTTCGCCAGTTTGCGCAAATCGGGAATACGCACTCCCAGCACACCAGGAATGTTGGGATGCAAGCGTTGGTTGAACTCCCTATTGCCACGTTGTGCGAGCGACAAAAGGTGTTGGTCGATGGTTTGGTTGTGAATCGTGTACATAGTGCACAGAGTTGAACAAAAGATGATGGAGAAACGACTACAAAAATAGGTATTTTACACTGCATTAAAATCATTTATTACGCAAAATCAGCCTGATTATTCACAAAAATGTAACTTTGTAGGGAAATAGAGATTAGACGTTAGAGGCGAGAAACTCTAGAAGAACTAGTTCCCCTAGTAGAACTAGATATTCTAAAAAACTTGAAACTCTAGAAAAACTAGCCCACAGCAATAGTAGTCTTCACAATAACAAAAATGATATGCAAGAAATACTCCACCTCATTCACGAGATGTCGCCCTATCTCCTGCTCGGGTTCTTCATCGCAGGACTGATGCACGCCTTCGTACCTGGACGACTCTACAGCCAATATCTCAGCGGAAACGACCTCCGCTCCGTGCTCTATGCCGCACTCTTCGGCATTCCCCTACCCCTCTGCTCATGCGGGGTGATTCCTACGGCTATGTCGCTGCGCAAAGAAGGGGCTTCGCGCGGGGCTACCACCGCTTTCCTCATCGCTACTCCTCAAACGGGAGTGGACAGTATCTTTGCTACTTACTCACTTCTCGGACTTCCTTTTGCGATAGTTCGTCCTGTGGCAGCACTGGTCACGTCTGTCTTTGGCGGAATGATGACGAATCGATTTGCCCCCCTCGAAACTGAAGCTCAGAAAGCGGCAGTAGATGCAGAAATCAGCAAAGCTACCTGCACCATCGAGGCGCAACAACCCTCCTTTCTTGGAAAACTGAGCATCGCCTTTCGTTATGGCTTTGTCGACATGTTGCGCGACATTGGCAAATGGCTTTTGATGGGTTTGGTCGTTGCTGGACTGATCACCCTCTTTGTGCCCGACAACTTCTTTGTGCAATTCGCAGAAATTCCCTTCCTTAGCTACATTGTGGTGCTGCTCATCGCCATCCCCATGTATGTCTGCGCCACAGGAAGCATACCCATCGCAGCCGCGCTCATGCTCAAGGGGCTCTCGCCTGGTGCAGCCCTGATTCTCCTCATGGCAGGTCCAGCAGCCAACATGGCTTCTGTGCTAGTGGTGCATCGCGCCTTGGGACGTCGCAACCTCATCGTCTACCTCGCATCGCTTATTCTCGGCGCAGTGGGCTTTGCACTCCTCATCGACTATGCGCTCCCACGCACATGGTTCACCCACTTTGCCGTGCCTACAGAGGCTAGCTGCCACATAGAAACTCCGTGGTTTCAATGGGCAAGCACGCTCCTCCTTGGTGCGCTTTTGATCTATGTCTTCATCGCGCTTCCACTGTGGAGAAAACTCCATCCACAAACGGAGTGGACCATCGACCAATCATCTTCTTCTGCCACTCTCGTGCGCAAGTTTGCCGTGGAAGGCATGACCTGCAATCACTGTCGCAACCACGTGGAACGCGCTATTCTCGGAGTGGAGGGAGTGACCCAAGCCACAGTGTCACTCGAAGATGCCGAAGCTCAAGTCATCGGCACGGCTTCGGACGAAGCTCTCCTCCAAGCTGTAGCAGAGATAGGCTATCAACTCAAACCAAAAGCGAAATAAATAAACGACGACCCTTCTGAGTCTCCGTCAGAGAGCTCCGACATCATCTAGAGATGGGGCACAGATTCAACAGCGAACAGCGCGTTTCCCGTCCTATCTCTTTCCCCTTTCCTCAACAAAATAGCGACACTGCACTAGAGAAATTCTCTGTGAAGTGTCGCTTTTCTCATAAAGCAAGGAGCAACCTAAAGCATCATTAGGAATCCTGCTCACTCTCTTCTAGCCATTTCACTGGACGACAAGGATTGCCCACCGCCACGCAGTTGCTGGGAATGTCCTTCGCCACCACACTTCCTGCACCGATGGTGACATTGTCTCCAATGGTGACACCGGGCAAGACGGTGACTCCCCCACCAATCCACACATTGTGACCGATGGTGATGGGTTCTGCCCACTCCTGTCGGGAGTTCCGCGCCACTGGATCAGTGGGATGACAAGCTGTGTAAAGCCCAACATTAGGTCCGATGAAACAGTTGTTGCCAATGGTAACGGGAGCTTCGTCGAGCACTGTGAGATTAAAGTTGGCAAAAAAGTCTTCGCCCACGGAAATATGACTGCCATAGTCGCAGTGGAAAGGCTGATTGATTATCACTCTTTCGCCCGTCTTGCCTAAAATTTGCTTGATTTTTTCCGTGCGCAGGGCATGGTCGGTAGGGCGAATCTGATTGTACTCAAAGACAGCATCTTGAGTGGCAAAGAGTTCACTAAGAATTTCAGAGTTGCAAGCATCGTAGATGTGCCCTGCAAGCATTTTTTCTTTTTCGGTCATGGGACAAACTGAGATTTAATGGGTTGTGGGAGGAAAGAGAGCTACCACGGGAAGTTCGATTTCTCCCCACGCTAGCATGGCATTGAACAGTCGGATGCGGGAAAACTCCGAAAGACGATCGAGAGTCAGCGCGGTGTCTTCATGGATAGTGCCAGCGCGCAGGAGAGCCGCCCGATGCGTGCCGCGAAGCAAAGGACGTGCGGGGGTGTACCACCGATTATGCTGTTCGTGCCACAAGGCAATGTTGGCAATCGACGTATCTGTGAGCAAATGATCTCGCACCATCAGCACATCATCACAACCGTTTCGTTGGTTAAAACACTCCGTGATGACCTTGCGATTGGTAGATTTGAGCGCGTAGTCCACATGGTCTGCCACCACCAGACGGAGCGAGCGCACCAACCGTGGGGCATAACTCTGGAAGGTGATGGAGCGGATGCCCTCTGCCCCATAGACAATGCGCGCCATCGTGCGCCCTTGACGACAATCTTCGGACATTTGTGCTGAAGTTGCCGCCCAGAGTTCGGGCAAATCCTCACTGACATCTCGCCACCCTAAGACTTGACAAGCCGCTTGCATGCGAGCCAAATGAAAAGGCAAGCGCACCACTGCTCCATCTGTGAGACACATGGTCTCTACCAACTCACTAGGCAGAGCTAAATGTGCTGCATCCACCTGAAAATCGGGCAAATAAGCCAAGGATTCATGGAAGAGTTTGTCGAACATCAGCGTACTATTTTGTTATCCTTACGAAGGGAGAAAAAAAACGTGGGAGATTTCTGAAAAAACGTGGGAGATTTTCCAAAAAACGTAGGAGATTTTTCAGAAAACGTGGGAGAAAATTTTGAAGATGTCGGAGATTCAAAAATAACTCTCCGACTTTTTACTCAGAAACATGGGAGTAAATGGAGCAGATATGAGAAATACTCATTAAGTCATGCTCATTAGGAAGAATTTCAAACCACGCTTTTACGACTTTCCCCACATGCTCACAATGGCGCATAGACTTTGTCGAGCAATTCTTGGTATTCGCTTTCGGCATCGCTGCGCGTGGTGATGCCACCGCCTGCCTTGAACACCAGACTGCCATCGGACTGCTGTTCGACAAAACGAATCATGACAGCACTTTGCAGGGAGGTGCCATCAAAACAGCCCATGATACCAGTATAATAGCCACGATCGTAGGTCTCAGCTTCGGCAATGCTCTGCACCGTGGCGCGCTTGGGGGCACCGGTGATGCTCCCAGCAGGAAGCAGAGGCATCAAAATGTCGCCCAGTTGAGAGAGATAATTTTCGGGCAGACGACCCACGATTTCACTACTCGTTTGGAGCAACGCACCACGATGGGTATGAATCTCTTCGACATAGCGATAGCGCGCCACATGAACATCCGTGGCGATTTGGCTCAGGTCGTTGCGCAGGAGGTCTACGATGGTGGCATGCTCGGCTTGCTCCTTGTCATTGGACAACAAGGTTTGTTCGGCTTGGGGCAAAGTGGCATCGATGGTGCCTTTCATGGGGAAAGTGCGAATGATGCCTTCGGTGATTTCCACAAAGGGCTCGGGCGAAAAGCAGACAAAATGGTCTTTCCAGAGAAGTTTGTAGGGAGCGCGTGCCGCTGTGTAGAGTTGCTCCAACGTGAGATTGGTGCGCACGGGCACAGCAAAGGTGAGATTGGTCAAAAAACTATCACCTCGATGGAGGTGGTGTTGGACGATGTGAAACGCTCGCTGGTAGTCACTGAAATCGGGAGCAGAGATGTCCCACGCGATTGGCGAAGGGAGAGGAGAACAAGGCGCAAAATCCCCAGCGGAAATGGGAGAAAATCCGCTTCCCGAACGACCGCTAAACTCAAACGTCAGAGCATCGGTGTGCCACTCTTCGAGAGGGATCATCACGACTTGCGAAGCCTGATAATTGAGCACAAAGAAGAAACGCCGCCGCTCAGCACCCCACTGATTCATGAGGTGCTGAGCGGTTGCCACATCGTGGACAAAGGGAAGTAAACTTGGGGAGAGATTAGTCATCTTGCTCTACGGGACGACCACTAGCTGCCCAACCCAGGAAACCAGAATCGAGATCGGTGACTTGAAACTTCAATCTAGCCAAGAACATGGCGGCTTGTTTGCTGCGCGCTCCACTGCGACAATACACTGCCACGGGGAGATTGGCATCGAGCTGTGTCTGAGCTCTGGGCAAGAAGTCGGAAGCCATCACGTCCATATTGGTACTACCAGGGATGCGACCTTCGGCATACTCTGCTGGGGTGCGCACGTCGAGCAACTGCACCTCGGGATGGGATTTCAGATAGGCTTCAAATTCGCTAACAGAAAGAGAGGGGAAAGGGAGCATAGACTTGAAGAGCTTTTTAAGAGGTTTGAAGATTTGAGCAATAAATCGTGGCATAATCATAGAATTTAGGGCAGGTTCTTGGCAGACAATGAGGAACTTGCTCAGAACCAGCCTGAGGTTTTGTGCTACACCCGATGTGCTAGCACCTAGGCAAAATTACGTTTTTCTGTGGAAAGTGCCAAGAACGTATGCAGATTTATCGTGTACGAGTTCTACAAGAAAGTTATCTTTGGTCCATGTATTCACCCATCGTTTATGGTGATAAGAAGATGAGATGTGAAGAACTCTATTTCTTTTGGATACTCCCTTAGATTTTCCATTACATTCTGCAAAGACAAAATAGCAAACACGATTGTATTTTGCAAAAATAGCCTACTAACACAGGAAAGATTACCTGAAAACAGGACACGCACGGGGTTTTACCTTGATTTTTTCGTAACTTCGCTAGTGATTTTATCACTTCATCCCCCCTTATCCCCTCACACACTCCTCACGAATGAGCACACTGAGATTTAAAGTGGTCGAAGAGGCGTTTAAGAAACGTCCCGTGCCTGTGGCTGCTCCAGCCGAACGTCCGTCAGAATACTACGGCAAGTATGTCTTTACGCAAGAGAAGATGCGCAAGTATCTCCCTCTCCGCACCTACCAACAGTACGTGCAGGCACTTGACAACGGCACTCCCCTCGACATCCCTACCGCAAATGTGATAGCACAAGGCATGAAACAATGGGCTATTGAAATGGGAGTGACACACTACACACACTGGTTTCAACCGCTCACGGAAGGTACTGCCGAAAAGCACGACGCTTTCGTGGAACACGATGGCAAAGGTGGCATGGTGGAAGAGTTTTCTGGCAAACTGCTTGTGCAACAAGAGCCTGATGCTTCGTCATTCCCCAACGGTGGTATTCGCTCCACCTTTGAAGCGCGTGGCTACACGGCTTGGGACCCTGCTAGTCCGGTGTTTATCATCGGCGATACGCTCATGATTCCTACCGTGTTCATCAGTTATACTGGTGAAGCGCTGGACTATAAAGCTCCGCTGAAAAAATCGCTTGCGGCAGTGAACCAAGCGGCTTTGGAAGTTTGCCGATATTTCTATGATGATGTGCACAAAGTTTCCACCAATCTGGGTTGGGAACAGGAATATTTCTTGGTAGACGAGGGTCTTTATGCCGCTCGCCCTGACCTTTTGCTCACCGGTCGCACGCTGATGGGACACGATAGTGCAAAGAATCAGCAGATGGAAGACCACTATTTTGGGGCTATTCCTGAGCGCGTGGCAGAATTTATGCGCGATTTGGAAATCCAAGCCTTGGAATTGGGGATTCCCTGCAAAACTCGTCACAACGAGGTGGCTCCTAACCAATTTGAACTTGCACCAATCTACGAAGAATGTAACTTGGCAGTGGACCACAATATGTTGCTCGTGTCGCTCATGCGCAACATCGCTCGCAAACACG
>ERZ772910.855-NODE-855-length-16718-cov-23.962972_pt1 | contig 16718 bp, 14 predicted proteins | sample MGYA00511357_ERZ772910 | MGnify/ENA primary metagenome ERZ772910 (study PRJEB29015, sample SAMEA2738096) | human oral metagenome | biome: human oral; feature: human-associated habitat; material: saliva | place: China | collected 2193 ... | reverse complement strand
CATTCGCTTATCGTCAATTTCGTACAAATCGCGTACTTTGCCGGAGTAGATTTTTTTCAAGCTGATTTCAGACATTTCGGGTATCTCTTAGATAGACAGAAGAATACGGTATTTTAGCCCAATTTGGAATTTTTCGTCAGATTGTTTACAAAATAAAGGCCGTCTAAAACCTTATATTTTGGTTTCAGACGGCCTTATCCGTTGATTTCAAGGAAGAACCCTGAAAATCACCATCCTATCAGATTACAGAAGCTTGAGTCTGATCTTGGATTTGGTTCACAGCAGACAGAGAGTAGTAGTCGCCGTGGCCGGTTACTTGGTAAGTGCTACCGTCAGCAAACTTGAAGTTTTCAACTTTGTGATCGTTACCGGTAAACCAGTCGTCGATGGTGATGCTGTCGTTAGTACCGACAGAAACAGTCAGGTTAGCACCTGATTTGCTCAGCAATACGTCGGAAGCTGCAACGCCTTTACCGAACAACAGGGTGTCATTACCGCTTTCCTCACGGATAGTGTCGTGACCGTAACCTTTGTCGAAGAAGTAAGTGTCGTTACCGGTACCACCGATCAGGATGTCGTTGCCGACACCGCCGTCGAGGTAGTCGTTACCGTCTTTACCAACCAGGCAGTCATCGCCGGCCAAACCGTACAGATGGTTGTTGCCGCCGTTACCTTCGATGTTGTTGTTCAAAGAGTTACCGGTACCGTTCAGGTTTTGCATACCTTGCAAAATCAGGTTTTCAACGTGATCGGTCAGGGTATAGTCGATAACGGTACGGACAGTATCGATACCGGCTTGTGCATTGCCGTACTCGATAACTTGGTCGTTGGCATTGTCAACGAAGTAAACGTCGTTACCATCGCCACCGCGCATGATGTCAGCACCGGAACCACCGTTCAGGTAGTCGTTACCGGCACCACCTTGCAGGTAGTCTTTACCTTCTTCACCGTACAGAGAGTCACCGTCGGCATCACCGTAAATGGTGTCGTTACCAGCACCGGCGTAGATTACGTCTGTGCCGTTGCCACCATAGATGATGTCTTCGCAAGCAGTACCATAAATGGTATCTTTAGCATCAGTACCGCGGATAACGTTGCCGTCTTTGCAGTCTTCTGCTCGGATGACATTACCTGGGTTTTTGTCTTCGTGACCGTATGAGTTGTTTTGGTTATGGTCGTCCACACAGTCTTTGCAGTCTGGCTTAGGCTCAGGTTTTGGTTCTGGCTTAGGTTCTGGTTTAGGCTCAGGTTTTGGTTCTGGCTTAGGCTCAGGTTTTGGTTGTGGTTTTGGTTCTGGTTGCGGTTCTGGTTGTGGCTCAGGTTTAGGCTCAGGTTTTGGTTGAGGTTTAGGCTGAGGTTTAGGTTGTGGTTTTGGACATGGGATCGGTTTGATCGGATTGCAGTTGTAAGGTGGGCAAACCGGAACACATTTATAGTTAGGAGTTTTTGCTGGTGGGCAAAAAGCCGCAATAGCAGAAACCAAACCGGTTACCGCATTAACTACTGACACGCCGACGCTGGCAATGCTAGCGATACTGCCGATAGAAACAGAAGATTTTGCTGCAGGAGCGCAGTAGTAAGAAGAGTAGGAAGCCTTAGGCGCAGGAGCGCAGTAAGAACTAACCAGGGGTCTAGTATAATACCCCCCGTAACAGTATGCCATAATAATTACTCCCAAAATAGTTAATAAAGATATCGAGCTGACGGAACGAGCAAATCCGCCCTTGCTCAATTATTATTTTAGTAATATTTTTCAAAATATTTACTCAAAAATATCAAACGGTAGAATTTGCCGACAAAAGGACGGAGTTTCGCCTGTTTTTAAATTCCATTATCCTAGCAACAATAAAAACATTAACATTGATTCACACTCTCTCAAACAGCATAGATCCTTTATCTATCTTGTTAAAAGCTGAATTTTAACTCTAGTTATAGTAAACAAACATAATACCAATAAACGGTTATTATTACGGATAGATAATATCGACAACTTACCCAAATACAACCGCATCCGCATTTTGTTCTACGCTAATAATGTGAATTTGTCTTATTTACACTATAATGACACGAATACCTATTTAACAGCTATCAGAGGAGATACTCAACCATGCGTACTTTATTGACCGGAGCCAAAGGCCAGCTTGCCCGTTGTCTGCGCGACCGCCTGCCCGAAGATTGGGAACTGATTGCTACCGACTCTACTTCGCTGGACATTACCGATACCGAAGCCGTGCATCATATGATTAAAAACTTCCAACCAGATGCCATCGTTAATGCTGCGGCTTACACTGCCGTTGATAAAGCGGAAGAAAACGCTGAAGCCGCTTTTGCCGTCAACGCAACCGCTGTTCATAACCTGGCCGCAGCCGCCCGCACCGCACACGCCCGCTTTATCCATATTTCCACTGATTATGTATTCGACGGCGAAGGCAAACGCCCTTACCGCGAAACCGACTACACCAATCCGCGCAGCACTTACGGTCAATCCAAAGTAGCAGGCGAGCTTTTGGCTTTAGCCGCACATCCGGAAAGTACAATCATCCGTACTTCATGGCTGTTTAGCGAATACGGCAGCAATTTCGTCAAGACCATGCTGCGCCTCGCCAAAGAACGTGATTCCCTCTCCATTGTCCACGACCAAACCGGTTGTCCGACTTATGCAGGCGACTTGGCTCATGCCATCATCAGTTTATTGCAACAGCCCACTTCCCCACGCGGCATCTTCCATTACTGTGGCAACAAATCGGCAACATGGTACGAATTTACCAAAGCCATCTTTCAGACGGCCCACCAATTAGACGACAGCTTCCGCATTCCGGAACTGAACGCAATCACCACCGATCAATACCCCTTGCCCGCTCCGCGTCCGGCATACAGCATTATGGATTGCTCACGCCTAGAGACCGAGTTTGGTATCAAACCGTCCGACTGGCAAAAAGCCCTGCGCGAAATTCTCCGCAAAATCGACTGATAAGCTGATCCATCTATATCAAGGCCGTCTGAAAACATATTTTCAGACGGCCTCTTTGTTTCTTTTATATCAAATGCTTTATCTATCCAGTCTGTCATTTGAAAAGTGCTACAATAGCCGTTTATTTTATTTTTCAGACGGCCTGACACCATGTGCAACCATCATCCCAAACATTCACACGATAATGACACCATCCGCATCCGCGGCGCGCGTACACATAATTTGAAAAATGTCGATTTGGATATTCCACGCCACAAGCTCGTGGTGGTAACAGGATTGTCAGGCAGCGGCAAATCGTCGCTGGCATTTGATACTTTATATGCCGAAGGCCAACGCCGTTATGTTGAAAGCCTTTCCGCCTATGCCCGTCAATTTTTGCAGATGATGGACAAACCCGATGTCGATTTGATTGAAGGCCTGTCGCCTGCAATTTCCATCGAGCAGAAATCCACCAGCCACAACCCGCGTTCCACCGTCGGTACAGTAACAGAAATCCACGACTACCTGCGCCTTTTGTACGCACGCGTCGGCACGCCGTATTGCCCCGAACACAATCTGCCGCTATCCAGCCAAACCGTGTCGCAGATGGTCGATGCCGTGTTGAAGCTGCCGGAAGACACGCGCGTGATGATTCTTGCGCCGGCAGTACGCGAACGTAAAGGCGAGTTTGTCGATTTCTTTGCCGATCTACAGGCTCAGGGCTTTGCGCGTGTACGCGTGGACGGCGAGGTCTATCAGCTTGACGAAGTGCCGAAGCTGGAAAAAAACATCAAACACAATATCGACGTCGTCATCGACCGCGTGAAAGTAAAAGCCGACATTAAACAACGGCTGGCGGAAAGTTTTGAAACCGCGCTGCGCCACGGCAACGAGCGCGCACTGGCAATGGAAATGGACAGCGGCGAAGAACATTGGTTCTCCGCGCGTTTCGCCTGCCCCGTATGTTCATACAGCCTGCCCGAGTTAGAGCCGCGCCTGTTTTCGTTCAACAACCCAATGGGCTCCTGCCCGACTTGCGACGGTTTGGGCAATACCAACTTCTTCGATCCCGAAAAAGTGGTCGCCCATCCCGAACTATCCTTAGCCGCAGGCGCGATTGACGGCTGGGATAAGCGCAACCAATTCTATTTCCAAATGATTCAATCGCTGGCGCATCATTATAAATTTGATGTCAACGCCGCTTGGGAAACTTTGCCTGAAAAAGTCAAAAAAGTCGTGTTGCACGGCTCAGGCAAAGAAGTCATCGACTTCACCTACCTATCCGAACGCGGTACCACCTTCAACCGCAGTCACGCCTTCGAAGGCATCATCCCCAATCTCGAACGCCGCTACCGCGAAACTGACAGCGAAACCGTGCGCGAAAAACTGCGCGAATACCAAAACCACCGCGCCTGCCCGAGCTGCGGCGGCGCACGTTTGCGCAAAGAAGCGCGTTACGTTTACGTCAGCGGCGAACCGTTGCACGAAATCTCCGCCTGGCCGCTCACCAAAACCCACCAATTCTTTGAAACGTTGGATTTGGACGGCAACAAAAAACAAATCGCCGAAAAAATCCTCAAAGAAATCACCGAACGCCTTGGCTTCCTGATTAACGTCGGACTGGATTACCTGAATCTCTCCCGTTCCGCCGAAACCCTTTCCGGCGGCGAAGCCCAGCGCATCCGCCTCGCCAGCCAAATCGGCAGCGGCCTGACCGGCGTGATGTACGTTTTGGACGAACCCTCCATCGGCCTGCACCAGCGCGACAACGATCGCCTGCTCGCCACCCTCAAACGCCTGCGCGATTTGGGCAACAGCGTGATTGTGGTCGAACACGACGAAGACGCCATCCGCGAAGCCGATTTCGTCGTCGATATGGGCCCGGGCGCAGGCGAACACGGCGGCAACGTACTGATTGCCGACACCCCCGAAAACGTCGCCAAATGCGAAAAATCCATTACCGGACAATACCTCAGCGGCAAAAAATCCATTGCCGTGCCGTCTGAACGTACGCCCGTCAATCCCGACAGAATGCTCGTCCTCAAAGGCGCGCGCGGCAACAACCTCAAAAACGTTACCCTCGAACTGCCGCTCGGTTTGATTACCTGCATCACCGGCGTATCCGGCAGCGGCAAATCCACCCTGATTAACGACACCCTCGCCAAAATCACCGCCCGCGAACTTAACCGCGCCCAAGAAGAACCCGCCCCATACGACGACATCCGCGGCCTCGAACACCTCGACAAAGTCATCAACGTCGACCAATCCCCCATCGGCCGCACCCCGCGCTCCAACCCAGCCACCTACACCGGCCTGTTCACCCCCATCCGCGAACTCTTCGCCGGCGTACCCCTCTCGCGCGAACGCGGCTACAACGTCGGCCGATTCTCCTTCAACGTCAAAGGCGGGCGCTGCGAAGCCTGCCAAGGCGACGGCGTGATTAAAGTCGAAATGCACTTCCTCCCCGACGTGTACGTCCCCTGCGAAGTCTGCCACGGCAAACGCTACAACCGAGAAACCCTCGAAATCCAATACAAAGGCAAAAACATCAGCCAAGTCCTCGACATGACCGTCGAAGAAGCCCGCGAATTTTTTGACGCCGTCCCCACCGTATCGCGCAAACTGCAAACCCTGATGGACGTAGGCCTCGGCTATATCCGCCTCGGCCAGTCCGCCACCACCCTCTCCGGCGGCGAAGCCCAGCGCGTCAAACTCGCCCTGGAACTCTCCAAACGCGACACCGGCAGAACGCTCTACATCCTCGACGAACCCACCACCGGCCTGCACTTCGCCGACATCGCCTTGCTGCTAGAAGTCATAGGCCGTCTGAAAGGTAAAGGCAACTCGATTGTAATTATTGAACATAATCTTGACGTCATTAAAACTGCTGATTATATTGTTGACTTAGGGCCTGAAGGGGGAGATGGCGGAGGGAGGATTATTGCTTGTGGTAGCCCCGAGGAAGTGGCGAAGGTTAAGGGGAGTTATACTGGGAAGTATTTGAAAAATATAATAAAATAATTAAATTAAGAATGGTAAAAATATGGAATTTAAATTTGACACGACGATGATTTCTGCCTTCATTTCCATCATTGTTTCTATTTTATCTACTATTGCATTTAATAAATGGCAAAGAAAGCAAGAAACAAAAAGAAAATTAGATGAGGAATTTACTGATATTTTAAAAATTGCATTAGAATATCCGTACTTAGAAAATATTCGTTTTACAGAAAAATGGACAAGTTCATATCAAGAAGATGATGAAAGAGCATTAAGATATGAGATTTATTGCACTTTAGTTTTTAATTTTCTGGAAAAATTTTCAAAATACTACAATTTTGATGAGGATAAAATTGAACAGGAAATTGCAGTTAAAGACTGGGTAAGACTACATCGTAAATATTGGAGAGATCCTACAATTCCAAATGAAAATGTAGATACTTACGATAAAAAATTTGTACGGTTAGTTGAAAATTATCTAATTGGAGTTAATTAATTATGAAACGAAAAGCGTTATTGATTGGCAATTCTAACGGGTTAAGTGGTGTAAAGGTTGACTTGGAAAGATTTGAATCCTTTTTATATTCTAATATTGGCGGAGCATGGAATAGAAATGAAATTAATATTCTACCCAATGCAACAAGCCAAGAACTCACTTCAGCTCTTACCAACGTTAAGAATAATAACGTAGATTATTGTATTGTATATTTTAGTGGTCACGGAGGATTTGAAAGACAAACAGTTTTAGAATTGTCGGACAAAACAATTATTTCTGAAAATTTACTACATAATCTATCTCAAAGACAGCTAACAATTTTTGACTGTTGTCGTAGCATGAGTCAAAAAGCTATTTATGAAAGTGCTCAACTTTCTACTGAAATTTTTGACTTAAGTAAAAGGTCAAGAGACTTTATTAGAGAGAAATATAACCAGAGAATTATGCAATCAATACCGCAACAAGCTAAATTATACTCTTGTTCTATAGGCGAAATTTCCAATGATACTAGCAAAGGAGGAATATATACTCAAGCCTTGTTAGATGCTGCACCTTATGCTCAAACAGTAGGCGATGTTCATAACTTAGCTCAAAGACTAGTCCAAACTCGTTGGAATAATTCACAAAATGAAAAACAGAATCCTGAAGCCATATTACCTAAATGTCTGACTTCTCAACAATTAATTTTTTCTTTGAAACTTGAATAACAACAAGCAAGCCGTAACCTGCATACCCAACCACCGCGTGCGTGGCTGCGCCACACACCCTACCTGTAAATCACGCGAAACTTAAAACTAACACGTAGGGTGTGTGCGGTACGCACGCACGCGGTTGCTTGATTGACGGTTTGCCGTTTGATTGACGGTTTGCGTTTCAACTCTTAACTTCGTTGAAGCTAGCGCTTTCAGACTGCCTCCAATGTCGTCTGAAAACCTCAACTTCAACAAAGTTAAAACCTTAAACAACAAACCATTCCTTCTCCAACACCCAAACCACAAACAAAAATCCTATGGCGCTTTATCGCAGAAACTTCATTGCCGGCGGCACATTCTTTTTCACCGTCAAACTCGCCGACCCAAAATCGCGCCTGCTTGTCGAACATATCGACTTATTGCGTGCGGCTTATATGGATGTGCAAAAACAATATCCCTTTGAAACCGTCGCCGTATGCGTGCTGCCGAACCATATCCACGCCATTTGGACGCTGCCGCCCGATGATGCGGATTATTCCCTGCGCTGGCGGCTGATTAAAACCAAATTCTCCGCACATTTCCCTCGTGCCGAAAACCTGTCTGCCAGCAAACAGCGGCGGAACGAACGCGGTATTTGGCAACGGCGTTTTTACGAATACACCGTGCGCGATGAAATCGATTTGCAACGTTGCGCAGACTACATCCATTTCAATCCCGTCAAACATGGATTATGCGACAATGTCCGCGATTGGGCATTTTCGTCGTTCCACCGTTATGTGCGAGATGGATGGCTGCCATTAGATTGGGGCGGCACAAAAGAAACGGCGGTAATGAGTTTTGGGGAACGAATGCCATAATAAAAAACTACCGATCGCGTGCGTGGCTGTGCCACACGCCCAACCTGTGAATCAGACAGAACTTCAAAATATTAAAGTATCAAGCATTGTTGTTTAATTTAATTAACATCATTCAGCTGAAAGAATCAGTCTATCTAAACATACTAAAGGCCGTCTGAAAGTTCAGACGGCCTTTGCTTTTGTAAGTAATCCTTTTTTCAACGATTACGCCGCTTTACGGTGATAATGCCTGAGTGCGTGTTCTTTGCGCCGTCCGCTACTGAAGGCGGATACGCGCTTCAGGTAGCCGATGACGCGGGTGCCGTAGTCGATGTCGTGGCTACCGCAAGCGGAACAAGCGTGCAAAGTGCGTTTGTCGATGTGGCCGCATTCGTTGCAGATGGTGATGCGCACGTTCACGCAGAAGTAGTTGCAGCCGGTTTGTGCGGCAATGTCCAAGAGCGAGCGGTAGCCGGTTTCGGGCAGGGCTTCGTCAAGGTTCAAGTGCAGCGCGGAGCCACCGTCGAGCCAGTCCACCAGTTCTTTGCCGTGCAGCAGGAATTTGTCGAGCGCGTTGATTTCTTCGTCTTCGACGACGTAGAAATAGGAGTTGTAACATTCTCGGCTGACTTTGTAGCCATCAGCTTTGTCCCATTTGGCGTTTTTCACGCCGAGGTTTTCGGCGGGAACAAACTCGGTGTTGAACTTCACGCCATAGTGTTTGCTGGCGGCTTGGTTGGCTTCGAATATGGTTTTCAGACGGCCTTGGACGAAGTTGATGTAATCGTCGTTGTAGCCGACTTTGATGCCTTGCGATTCGGCGGCTTCCGCCATGCCGTTGATGCCGATGGTGAGGAACTGTTTTTCCAGCGTGATGAAGCCTGCATCGTAAACGGGCAGCATTCCGGCGGCTTGGTATTCTTCCATCAGTTTGCGGTAGGCGTATTGGTATTTGTGGATTTTGGCGACTTCGGCGGTAAGGTCGCGCCCGTCTTGTTCCAACCGGTTCATGTTGATGGTGATGACGTTGATGGAACCGGTTGCCACACCGCCCGCACCGAGTGTGTAGCTGAAGGTACGGTCTTCGATGGCGTTGCGCAGGCGGCAGCAGGAAGCCAAGGAGTCGGGGTTGTCGGAAAGATAGACAAAGAAGGAATTGCCTTCCGCCAACTCTTTCGCCATTTCATCGGCAAACACGGTGTCTTTGCATTTGCCGCCATCGGTCAGCATCGCAGCGGTAACGACGGGGAAGGTCAAAACGGCTTTGGTGCGTTCCTGATTGAACCATTTGAGGAAGAAGTTTTGCAGCTTCGCCACGCTCGCCCACACCGGTTTGCTGAAATCGGGGAAGACGAAATCGCCGAACATCGCATCAAAATAGTATTGATCGTAAACGGAAATATTCCAAAATACGCTCTGATAGCCGCGCGCGGCGGCAGGCTGGTTGATGCTGTACACCACCTGCTGCATGTGGTTGGCGATTTCTTTGCCGTGGGTTTCCAAATAATCGTCGCCGTAGTCTTTGCGGGCAAAGTAGTCGAAATAAGTCAGAAATTCCACCGTCGCCACCGCGCCGGCAAACTGCGCGCTGATGGCAAACACGAGGTTGATAAACGAGCCGCAAAACGATGCCAGATGCTGCGGCGCCTTGGATTCGCCGCCGAGTTTGCTTAACCCATCGAGCAGGAAGGGATACAGCGTAACCGACACACAATAAGGCTTGAGGCTGGTTTCGTCGTGCACATAAATCTCATGCGCCTCAATCTGGCGGATGTATTCGTCGGCAACGGATTGGTCGAAAATTTCGGCGATTTTGCGCGACACTTGGGCGCGGTTAATCTGCACGAAAAAGTCTTTCATGATTTCCGCTTCCATCGTGGCGATGTTTTTCTGGGTAACGTTGGCGTTGGCGTCCATTTTCGAACCGTCCGCCGCGTTTTGCGCGCTGATGTAGTCGCGCATAAATTGTAGTTTTCCGTTTAACTGTTCGGGATGCAGCCGAATCATGTTAATTCTCCTGTATGGTTTGGATGATTTATCAAGCAATGACGGTCAGGCCGTCTGAAACATCGCTGTCAGCGAATACAATAAATTCAATTTAAATCGGTGCAATACAGCACCGGGCTAAATTGAAGCCACTGGAAACACTTTAGGCGCGGGTTTGTCTTTGATAAACAATCGGTTCAACACCTCGCCCGTGCGCAAATCGACAAACTTCTGATTGGTGGTCGGGCTGTCTAAGCCACCCAGCTCCATCTGCCAGCGGCCGGTTTTCAGATACGTCAAATAAGGCAGGATACCGTCTGAAACCGCCTCCAACTCCTCACGCTCCAAGCCGGTGTACAAGCAGGCTTTCAGACCCGCCTGCGTCACGATGCCCAGCATTTTCTGTAAAGCTTCCGGCTGCCATTCCCCGCCCATAAACAACACGCAGCTAATTAATCCGCGATAGCGTTTCAGACGGCCTTTTAAATAATCCTCGGTCAATTCTGTGCCGATACCCTCTTTCCATGTATCGGCACTGTGGCAACCTTTGCAACGCAGCGGACAGCCTGAAAATAGAAATGCCAGCGACACTTCGCCCGGCACTTCCTGCCATACAATTTGCTCAATTGTAAACTTCAAGCTGCTCATTGCAATACCACAAAACACAAGATATGGTGCGAATTAAAACATAAGACTACTAGATATGGTATTTTTATTTAACAATGTATTTTACTTATTCAATAGATTTTTATTATTTAATTGATTGTAAATTACTATAATCGGTTCGGCTTTAAGCTAATAAAAAGGCCGTCTGAACACGATTCAGACGGCCTAAAATTAAAATAAAAAAAGCAAACTCCGTTATAGCAAAGTCTATCCAAAAAAATAAAAAAAGGCCGTCTGAAATCATCTTTCAGACGGCCTCAATTTCAGGTTTTAACCCCGATTCGAGCCTTTAACCATATCCATCAAAAACAATCGGCAATCCAAGTTGCCATTGAATAGCGGAATCTTACGCTTCGGAGAAAGGCGCATAAATTTCGGCATATCGCGATCGCCGGTAAACATCCCAACCAGCCAACCTGCGTAATGCTGTTTCAACCATGTGCCCAGTTGAGGATAAAGCGCCTGTAAAGCCTGAATTTCGGCAAGGCGCACGCCATAAGGCGGATTGGAAATCATAATGCCGTGTTCGCCGTTTGGCCGCGCGGCCTGCGCATCTTGCACGTCAAAGCGGATGAAATTATCGACTTCGGCGGCTTGGGCATTGGCCAATGCGGCACGGATCATATAACGGTCGTTGTCGCTGCCGGAAATTGGCGCGGTGGCCGGTTTGATTTGTTTTTCAGCTTCACGGCGCAGGGCTTGCCATTTTTCTTTGTCGAAGTTTTGCAGTTTTTCAAAACCGAAACGGCGCATCAAGCCCGGCGCACGGTGTGTCGCAATCCATGCAGCCTCGATGGCAATCGTGCCGCTGCCGCAAAACGGGTCTTGGAAAGGCTGCGTACCGTCGTAGCCAACCAAAAGCAGCAAACCTGCCGCCAAGTTTTCCCTCAATGGTGCTTCGCCGGTATCCTGACGATAGCCGCGTTTGAAGAGTGCTTCGCCGGAAGTATCGATAAAGATTTCCACATTGCGCTCATCGATAAAGGCATGAATGCGGATATCAGGGTTGATTTTGCCCACGCTCGGACGCGCATCATAAATATCGCGGAAGGCATCGCAGACGGCATCTTTGATTTTCAAACCGACAAAATCCAAGCTTTTCACATTGGCGCGCTTGCCTTCGACTTTGACTTTAAAGGTCTGCTCCAGCTTAAACCAACCTGTCCAATGCAGATTTCGTGCCAATTTGTAGATATCGTGTTCATTGCGATAACCGCCTTTGGTCAAACGCAACAAAACGCGGCTGGCAACGCGCGAATGCAGGTTGATGCGATACACCTGCTCCATCGTGCCTTTACATGCCACACCGCCGTCAACAGCGCGGATATCCTGACATGCCATATTTTCGAGTTCCTGCGTCAAAGGCGCTTCCAAACCGCGAGGACAAGTGATAAAAAGTGAATAAACCGTCATATAAAACCTTTCTGGGTAGAGCTATCTGAACCACTCGGATAACAAATAAAAACAATATTATAGCCGAAAAACCAAAGGCCGTCTGAAACTTCAGACGGCCTTTGAACAAAGCTTGCTTAGTGATCCAAACTGTCGGTTTCAACCTTAATCGCTTTATCGGTTTTATCTTCCGGCAAAACCAAGTTCAACAATACTGCCATAATACCGCCGGCAGAAATTGAGTTTTGGAACAATACCGGCAGGTTTTTGAACACTTCCGGCTCAAATGCCACACCCAAACCCAAACCGACAGAAGTTGCCGCGATGACCGCTTCACGACGGCGAATACCGTGGCTGACCAAAATCCGCACACCGGCAATCGCAATCAGGCCAAACATCAACACCATCGCGCCACCCAAAACCGGACTCGGAATCGTGGTAAACGCGCGGCCGATAACAGGGAACAAGCCCAACAATACCAAAATCGCCGCAATATATTTGCCCACATGACGCGAAGCCACGCCGGTCATTTGAATCACGCCGTTGTTTTGCGCAAAAGTAGTCAAAGGCAAAGAGCCCAACGCAGTCGCAATCACAGACACTAGACCATCCGCCAATACGCCGCCGCGCAGGCGTTTGGTGTATTCCTCACCCTCAATCGGCTGCTCGGAGACCATCGCAGTCGCCGTCAAGTCGCCTACCGCTTCAAATACGCTCAACAAGAAAATCGCACCGGCAACGATAAACGCGTGCCAATCAAATGCGAACCCATATTTAAACGGAACAGGCAGGGTAATCAGCGGCAGGTTTTGCAGGGCGGAAAAATCCACTTTACCCAAAAACAGCGCAACAATATAACCGACAATCAAGCCCACCGCGATACCGCTCATACGCAGCAATGGATTTTTCAAGCAGTTGAAAACCAATACAATCAGCAACACCAGCGATGCCAAACCCAAGTTTTCCATCGAGCCGAACGTACCGTCTGCTTTCGCACCGAAGCCGCCGCCGAAATCGGTAATGCCGACATGTACCAAGCTCAAGCCGATCAACATGACAACCACGCCGCTTACAGTCGGCGTAATCACTTTTTTCAAGTAAGGCAAAAGCCAAGCGGAGAAACACACCAAAAACGCGCCGACAAAGGACACGCCCAAAAGCGTTGAAATCATCGCATCTTCAGTCAAACCGCCCTCTTTCATGCCGGTACCGAGTGCAATCATCACGGTAACAAAAGAGAAGTTGACCGACTGAATCGACAACATGCCCGAACCGACCGGCCCGAAACGGTTGACCTGTAAATAAGTGCCGACACCGGAAGCCACCATCGCCATCGACACCAAATAAGCCGTCATTTCAACCGGCAGCTCCAACGCCCCGCCGACTATCAGTGCCGGAGTAATCATCGGGACAAAAATCGCCAGAAGGTGCGTAACTGCACTCAACAACGCATTCCCAAACGGCGGCTTATCTTCCAAACCATAAACCAAATCAAGCGATTCCGCCTGTTTTTCAGTCATTCCGGCCATGTTGAACCTTCTCTCAAAAATCGTTAAAAAATATTAAGATGCGTATTTTAACCAATTTGAAATGTATCAGCAAATTCAAATCAGGCCGTCTGAAAGTTCCGCCCAACCGTTTTCAGACGGCCTCAAACCGCCTTAACACATTTTAATTCTTGACATCACTTCCCTATCTCAAAACAAACAAACCAATGATTTAAAAATGTATTATTCATTAAGATACTGACAAGTCGCCATTAAACAGTAAAGCCGTTTAGCGGATATGTTTCACACAAACAACAAAGTAAGCTACAATCCACTGCATAATTCACCCACACCGTAAAATTAAAGGTTTCCGTATGTTAAAAGGCAGTCTGGTTGCCCTGATTACTCCGATGAATCAAGACGGCAGCATCAACTACGAACAACTTCACGACTTAATCGACTGGCACATTGAAAACGGCACCGACGGCATCGTTGCAGTCGGCACCACCGGCGAGTCAGCCACCCTGCCTGTCGAAGAACATTTGGCCGTTATTGAAGCCACTGTCAAACACGTCAACAAGCGCGTTCCCGTTATCGCCGGCACAGGCGCCAACAATACTGTCGAAGCCATCGCCCTTTCCAAAGCCGCCGAGCAAGCCGGTGCGGACTACACCTTATCTGTTGTTCCCTACTACAACAAACCTTCGCAAGAAGGCATTTACCAACATTTCAAAGCCATCGCCGAAGCCACCTCGATTCCGATGGTTATCTATAATGTTCCCGGCCGTACCGTCGTCAGCATGAGCAACGACACTATTTTACGTTTGGCCAAGATTCCGAATATCGTCGGTGTGAAAGAAGCCAGTGGTAATATCGGCAAGAACATCGAATTGATCAACAGCGTTCCTGAAGGTTTTGCCGTTTTATCCGGCGATGACCCTACAGGCCTGCCTTTCATGCTGTGTGGCGGCCACGGCGTGGTAACCGTCGCAGCCAATGTTGCACCGAAACTCTTTGCCGACATGTGCCGAGCCGCCCTTGAGGGCGATATTGCGACCGCCCGTCGTCTAAACGAGCAACTTATCCCAATTTATAACACCATGTTCTGCGAGCCCAGCCCAGCCGCGCCCAAATGGGGCCTGAGCTTATTGGGCAAATGCGAACCCCATGTTCGTCTGCCTTTGGTAACACTGACCGAAGCCGGTCAAGCCAAAGTCCGAACCGCTCTGGAAAAATCAGGGCAAATCTGATCCGGAAATAAGGCTGTCTGAATCCCAAACACCCTTTTCAGACGGCCTCCCTGTTAAGAACTTCATCCACAGGAAAACAAGATGACCTATATCAAACCCATCGTAGTAGCCCTCGCCCTGATTAGCATGACTGCCTGTTCCGGCAGCAAAAAAGAACAACCCAAACTCGACTATCAAAGTCAATCACACCGCTTGGTCAAACTGGAAGTACCACCTGATTTGAACAACCCAGACCAAGGCAACCTCTATCAATTACCGGCAGGCAGCGGTGCTGTACGCGCAAGCGATTTCAACAAACGCCGCACTCAAGCCGTACAACAGCCTGCCAATGCAGAAGTCTTGAAATCCGTTAAAGGCGTACGCCTTGAGCGTGACGGTAACCAACGCTGGTTGGTTGTCGAAGGCAAATCGCCTCGCGAAATTTGGCCTTTGCTGAAAGTGTTCTGGCAAGAAAACGGTTTCGACATCAAATCCGAAGAACCGGCCATCGGTCAAATGGAAACCGAGTGGGCTGAAAACCGAGCCAAAATCCCTCAAGACAGCCTGCGCCGCCTGCTGGATAAAGTCGGCTTGGGCGGCATCTACTCTACCAGCGAACGCGACAAGTTCATTATCCGCATCGAACAAGGTAAAAATGGTTCGACCGACATCTTCTTCGCCCATAAAGGCATGAAAGAAGTTTATGCCGACCGTAAAAAAGACACTACAATGTGGCAGCCAGGTGAAAACGACCCTAACCTCGAAGCCGCATTCCTCGCCCGCTTTATGCAATACTTGGGTGTTGACGGTCAGCAAGCCGAGCAAGCTCTGACCCAAAGCGTTGCCGCCCGCAGTAATGCTTCTGAATTGGCGCGTGTGGACAACGGCACTTTGTTGCTGGCAGGCGATTACGGCCGAAACTGGCGCCGTACCGCCCTTGCGCTTGACCGCATCGGCCTGACTGTTATCGGTCAAAATGCCGAACGCCGCGCTTTCTTGGTTCAACAAGCGCCAACCGAAGGCGAAGCAGTTGCCAATAAAAAACCGGGCCTGTTCAAACGCGTATTTGGCAAAGGCAAAGCAGAAGCGCCAAAAACTTATCCTGAAATCATCGTTTATGTTGAGCCTATCAACAATGGCGCACGCCTCCATCTGTTGAACAAAGACGGCAGCCCATACAAAGGCAGCGATGCCTCCACATTGTTGAGCCGCCTGCACACAGAATTGCGTTAATCCGTTATTCGACTTAAGGCCGTCTGAAATATTCAGACGGCCTTTTTAACGAATACGGCATGGTTTCAAATTCCTAATCTGACGTTATAATCAGAACATTTTTCCCCTTACCCAAGCTGCCATGACCCGACAAAAAGCCTATCTGCTCCTGACCGCCCTGTTTACCCTGATGTTTATCGTACTGATTCTGTTGGGCGCTTATCTTCTGAGCATTCACAGCAAACAATTCGCCGTTGCCGCCTTTCTATTTGCCTTTGCAGCCGTTTTTGCCCAAATCGGCAGCCTTGCCCTTTACATCCGCCACAAAGCACGTGCACAAATGGCTCATATGCAGCAAACCGAAAACCATTAAGGAAAAACCATGTTTGAAAAAATCGTCCTTGCCAGTGGCAACGCAGGCAAACTCAAAGAATTTTCCCGCCTCTTTGCCGATTTAAACATCGAAGTCCTGCCACAATCACAGTTCAATACGCCCGAATGCCCCGAACCGTACCATACCTTTGTTGAAAATGCCCTGGCTAAAGCACGCCATGCCGCCAAATACAGCGGCTTACCGGCACTTGCCGACGACTCCGGCATCTGCACCAACGCCTTAAACGGTGTACCCGGCATTTTCTCCGCACGTTATGCAGGCGAAAACCCCAAATCCGATGCCGCAAACAACGCCAAACTCTCTACCGATCTTGCCGATAAAGACGACAAAAGCTGCTACTACGTCTGCGTCCTCGTCCTCGTCCGCCACGAAAACGAC
>ERZ772910.854-NODE-854-length-16736-cov-13.847251_pt1 | contig 16736 bp, 14 predicted proteins | sample MGYA00511357_ERZ772910 | MGnify/ENA primary metagenome ERZ772910 (study PRJEB29015, sample SAMEA2738096) | human oral metagenome | biome: human oral; feature: human-associated habitat; material: saliva | place: China | collected 2193 ... | reverse complement strand
CATGATAATGGTCGCTACAAGTATGCCAAAGGAAATCATCAACGATAACACTTTGAATGTACTCATATTGATCACCGCCAATCTCTAGAAGATTAGCAAAGGCTGGACCCATTTAGAGGCCTCAATTTCAATATAGTGCGGTCTGTAATAAAAGTAAATAGATTAGAGGTTCCTAATAGTCACCTAGGTGACCAATAGGAACCTCTTTCGTTTTGTAATTATTTACATCAAGTATTCTTATTGTGTTACAATACAGTTAATATGAGTGTTTTATAGGGAGGGGATTGTATATGAAACGTTATATTACTGCATTTGCTTTAGGTCTATGTTTAGTGTCGCCAATGCTTTCACAAGCTAGCGATATAAAACCTGTTATACGTGTTGAGAATGTACATAATGGCCAATATGATGAGGCGTTAGAGTCTTTCACAGAAACAAAGTTTTATGGGCCGTATCAATTTCGAGTATTAAAGGATGCTATTGAAACGCAGGGCGAAACAAAGGACATTGATGGTAGGGTGTTTAGAACCTCTGATGGGGTATTTATGCATGTAAAGGCTAGATCTATTGATAATGGTAGTGCATCCTTAGATAAAGAGGTTAAGAAGATTGTTGAAGATAGAACAATTCCAGAGCCTACAGTTAAGATGGTATTGCCTGTTAAGCATGATGTCATAGAGGTCAACAATGATGGCGTGCGTAGTTTACTAGCTGAATTTATGTATGGTTGGCCATTAGAGTATCGCACGGATATGGTACTAGTGACAGATTATGAAGATACTCGATACTACTATAAATTACAGTTTTATCGACATAAGTTACCTGAAGGTGTTCGAATGGAACAGTTGCGCCAAATGATTATGGATGCGCAGTTTAGTTATAAATAAGTGATATCTAATTAGCACAATATAGTTATAAATAAAAGAGGTTCCTAATGGTCACAGTAGTGACTTATAGGAACCTCTTTTGTTGTGCAAGTAATTTATATGAATTGGTTATAAGGTTATATTATTTATAAGTGTTTTTGGGGATTCGTGGTGGTTTTATATGTTTTACAATTGCGATAGATATAGCAATTGTAAAAGCTATCAAAAAGGATTCTTTTGCAAAGCTAATGGCAATAGTTTCTTGTCCCATTAGCATATAATAAATGGATCGATAAAAGCTGAGCCCTGGTAGTAAAGGGAATAAGCTAGTCATTAGGAAGACTATAGCAGGGCATTTTCGTTTAACTGCCAGTACTCTTGAAGAAATGGCAATGATAAAACCACTGATGAATATGGAGAGCATAACATTAGACTGTAGTGAAGATAATATTAAGAACAAGAACCATGAGATGAATCCTAATATTGTACAATCGATAAAATGTTGTTTAGCTACACGGAATAAGATTGCAAATGCTGTAGTACCAATACCAGCCATTATACTACGCATAAACATAGAGGTTAAGGAATTAGTATCTAAATTAGAGGTATAAAGAGGAATCATTTGTGTGTTGAAGAGTAGTGATTGTACTACTGCGACCCCTACAGCCATGGAAATACAGGTAAGTAACGCGCCCATCATAAGGGTTATTCCTGTATTATAGTTATTCTGGCTATACTCTCTAATAGCATTGACGAAAGGAACTCCAGGAACAATGTCAATCATAGCTCCTAGTAGTATTACAGAAAGATTAGATCCTATATTAAAGTGTATGAAAAGATTCCCAAATAAGGCTATTAGAATACTACCTAAAATGGTAATCAATACATCAGAGCTAAGTATGCGTTTGATGGTACACAAATAGATACCTAATACCAAACCTATAATACCGGCAATTATAGAGTCTGTTATAGAACTACCAATTGCATAGCTAAAGCCCGAAGCTCCTAACGTATAAGCTACTAATCTCCAAAAAAAAGAATAGTCTGACATGGTATCAATTTGATTAAGTTCACTTTCAATCTCCTCAATAGTAATATTTTTTTGTGTGACACGTCGGGAGAGAGCATTAACAGATTCAATTTTACTGAGGTTAATATCGACTTCAGGAACGTTACAAATACGAGTAATTTCAGTTCCATCAGCTTTCTTAGCAGTTGCAAAAATACCTCTATTGGATACGTAGGCTTCTAAATCTTTAAAATTCATAGCTCGTGCTATGTAGTTCATAGTATCCTCTGTACGACTGATTTCAGCACCACTACTAAGAAGTATTTTCCCAGCTTTTAATACAATTTCTAATTCTACACTGGTCATTATTTCCTCGTTATTCATTTTACTTTATTGTTATTTATATTGGACTTTTTGATAGGTCTACCTTTAGAAGATTCAGTTGATTTTGATTCTTCCTGTTGTTCTTGTAGAATATTGATATTTTGATGTATAACTTCTTCGTCTACTAAGAGATGCTCTTCCACATAATCTTTTAAGTCTTGAACCGTTTCTGTATTTGAAAGTATTTCTTTTGCTTCATTATGAATATCTTCTTTAAGAGATTTTGTATCTGCTTGACTAATATCACCTAATGTATGGAATAGTTCCCGTTCTTTTTCTGAAAGATTTTTGTGAGGGCTATGTTTTTTTAATGATAAATGGAGCATCTTTCTTCGGAAGAGTTTTTCCATAATGATATCTTTACGATCACGGAGCCAGCCATAAATAAGAATAATTAGGAGTAATAGTCCCATATAACCGAGAATTGGGTAGAGGATACTAATCAAATCTTTAAAACCAAAGAAACTACATATATATCCTATAGTTACTACAAAAATAATAACAATTCTCATTCTTTTTGTACTGCCGTTGGCAAAACGTCTAGCAATAGAATAAAAAAGAGAGAATGCTGTATTAAAAATAAGTGAAAAGACTGTGATTGCATATATATATGCTAGCCAAGGATGAATTTGATTGGCAATAGCAAGAATCGGCAAATCTGCATCTTTTACTGTATCTAGATTTGCATAAATAGAGATAGCTGCTATAAAAACAACTAATCCGACTAATAGGCCGCCACGAGTGCCACCTTTTTCAGCAATACCAATACGAACAACAGAACCACCTAAAATAAAGGCCATAGAAACAGCTGTCATAGCACATAGAGAATAATAATTAATGACAGAAAACCATACATTGCTTGTGGCTGGTTTGATTGTGTGGGCTATAGTATCTAACGCAGCCCAATCATGACTTTTACCAATAAAAGAGTAACCTGTAATGATGAATATCATTACAATCATAATAGGTGTAAAAATACCTAGAACACTGGTTATTTTGTCAAAGTCCATAAATGATACGGTTATGATTAAAAGTGAGCAAATTATTCCGCCAACCCAAAAAGGAAGTCCAAATTGTTGTTCTAAGTTTGATCCTGCACCGGCTAACATAACGAAGCCCATAATAAAACTACCAGCGATTAGTACAAAATCAAGTATTCTTGTAATAATGGGATGGGAAATCTGTGTAAAAACTTCTTCATGATTGTCTGCACGATAGTAGCTCCCCAAAGAAAGCATGATTTTACCAAATGCGGCATTTAATAGACCTAGTAATAGAACACCAATAAGACCTATTTGGCCAAAACTTATAAAATATTGTAGAAGATCTTGTCCACTCGAGAGTCCTGCACCTACAATAACACCTATGTAGGCAAATGCAATTTTCCATGATTGTTGCATTATATTTCCTTCCTTTCAAAGACATAACTTAATAATCTAATATTATATCATACTAATGATTCAATTGATGGAAATCTTACCGCCAATCTCTATAAAGTTAGCTAAGAATGGAGCCATTTATAGGCCTTAATTTTAATATAGCGATGTTAAACGTAAAAGTAAATAAATTAGAGGTCCCTAATAGTCACCTAGGTGACCAATAGGAACCTCTTTTATTATGCAAGTAATTTATATAGTTATTAAACTATTACAAAATGCTTTTACCCAAAGGGAATACAGTTTTGCCAAATACTTTGTTTACAAGTACAGCACCAGAACCGTAGAAGCCCAATAGGGAGATGAATAATTCAGACCATGCTGCAAGAGCGAAGAAGCCTGTTTTGCCGCCTAAGAATATGTCTGTAGATAGACCCAAGAATAGGAAGCAGATTAAGAACATGATAGCGAATACAACTTTGTTTGTTTTCAAAGATGCAATTGTACCAAAGATAGAGAAGATTAAGAAGCCCACAAATGCGAATGCCAATTGTGTTACATCGAAACCTTTTTGAATTTCAGGACCGAAGGAGCCCATTTGGATCAACCAAACGCCAGCCATAGCAGACCAGAACAAACCGTAAGCACCGAATACAACAGAGCCGAAAGGATTGTTTTTCTTGAAATCAAAATAACTTGCGATTAATTGGGCGATAGAACCTAATAAAACTGCCCAAGGGATAATAACAGATGTTGTTGGACCAGACCAGCCTACGCGGGACGTGGATACTACAAAACATACTACAGCGAGACCAAGTAGACCAAGACTAGTAGGATCAGCTACATTTTCGCTCATTTCAACTTTTCTTACTTCGTTTTCCATTTGTTTTTCATTTCTCCATTAACTAACTATAACTATACAGGCAAATCTTCACAGGTATATGTACTGCTATCTCCTATCAGCACTATGTGTACTGTATTGACAGATAACCTATGTGAAAGTACTGCCTCATAACTGTAACATATATCACATTTTTAAGGCAATAGATAGGAGATAGTAGCTATGCGTAAAAAGTATAACGTGAAAAATGAAATAAGATAGAGAAAATAAAAGAAAAACCGAAATAAATACGAATTAAAATGAATTAATTACCATATTATTACGGTTTTGAGTTATAAATGCTCTAATTTATATGAATTTGTCATAGGTTTGTATACAAAATAAAGTGATAAAGATAGTAATTATTTTACAAGGATTAGTCAAAATTACTATTTATTTAGTTGTTCAATAATAGTAATGATATCTTCCGCTTTGCGTGCAATGTGCTTTACACCTAGCTCTTGGTGTAGGGATTCCTCTCTAAAGCCCCATGTAACACCGATGCAAAGTAAGCCTGAGTTTTCCGCTGTTGCTACGTCTACTTCAGAATCGCCAACATAAATAGATTCTTCTGGGGTAGAGTTTAATTCCTTCAAAGCTTGTAACACCATATCTGGAGCAGGTTTACGTTGTAAGCCCGGTCTTTCACCGATGGCAACAGGTAAGCGATCGCCAAAGTATTCTTTATTTAGTGGTGTAACGCCTTCTTGGATTTTATTAGACACGATGGCAAGTTTATAACCTTGTTCACGCAATACATCAAGCATATCTAAGATGCCTGGGTAGGGAGCTGTTGTATCTTTTAAATGCTCACCATAGTATGCTTTAAATTCCTCAATGTATGGCTCTAATTCACTATCTGCTACAGAACTTGGTAAACATTGACGCATTAAATAGGTTACTGCATTACCAAGAGCTGCTTTTACTTCTGCCAGAGTTTTTTCAGGAAAGTTATGTGTACGTAGTACATGATTTACGGCATTAGCTAAATCTGTAGCTGTGTCGAGTAATGTGCCGTCACAATCGAAAACGATGGTTGTATATTTCATGGTAACCTCCAATTGAAATCTATATGTATTTAATTATATGATGAATACCTGGAAAAACAAAGGATAAAGCTCATTATATGGTGCATTTGTGATACAATAATAACAGTAATTATTACAATGTATAGGAGGCGCAGTATGACTGAAATACAAGCTCTTTTATTAATAAAATCTATTCTCGAATCCGCGGATATTCACGGTATCGAATCTTTCTTGGCAGAGGACTGCGAATACATGTCTACTGGTCGGGGCATTATTGGGCGCAATCGCAATGAAACGATTGAGTTCTTATCCTCTATGGCTGAGTCCATCAAGGCAGATAATGTGCCTGTTACATGTAAGGTGATGCACATTACCGATGTGTATGAGGAGGATGCGTTATTCCGTGAGGGCCGGCATGGTTTGACCGTTTCTTATGAAAGCGGCGATAATTACGTGTACATGATTTTCGTAGACGTCAACGATGAGGGGCTCGTAGACCGTATCGTTTCTAGTCAGGAAAATTATAGTATTGAATATGATGATCTTCGCTTTGGCTCTGATGAACGTGAGTATGCCTTTATTACGCCGCCAACGACTGTGAAAGATTGGCTTACAGCCTTAAGCATGTGGCTTGAAACGGCGAATGTAGATGTAGACGATTTCTATCAATATATCGATGAAGACACTTGTGTAGTGTTTCAAAAGGGAGATGCTGAATCTATAACCCTTGAAAGTGGTCTCGATGTAGAGGACTATTTTGATCAGCTCATGAACCAACACTTTGATGCGGTGCCTCATATCATTCGTGATGAAGAGGATGGTCTCATTTTGACATATGGTCCAATGAGTCTCATAGCTACGCTTAATGAAGAGGGGGCGCTAGCTCTTATCAGTATCTATATTGATACACGGGATGAAGACGAAGCTTCTGATGATGTAGGCTATATTGAAGAAGACCTTTCTGAGGATTATAAGGAAGAGATATAACATGACAAAAGCTCCACACCTTAGGTGTGGAGCTTTGCTATTATTTTTTCCGGCTTTTTTGAGCCGCTGCAATGAATGCATCAAATAAACGTGTTGCATTTTGATCTTTTGGCGTCATCATTTCAGGGTGGAACTGAGTAGCTACCATCCATGGATAGGAGGAATCTTCTAAGCCTTCTACAGTACCGTCTTTAGCGCGAGCTACAACTTGTAAGCCCTTACCAACTGTTTTTACACTTTGATGGTGATGAGAGTTTGTAATCCAAGTAGAGCGACCAATTGCGCTAGCAAGATTGGTTTCGAACTCGATATCAACTGTATGCGTACCTAATTCAGGCGTTTGATTTTGAGCATGTTTTATTGTACAGTTTTCGTCGTAGCTTAAATCCTGATACAAGGAACCGCCACGGTATACATTTAATACTTGCATGCCGCGACAAATACCAAAGATAGGAATTTGTCTTTCTTCAGCCGCTTTCAACAAAGCAAAATCAAAATGATCACGTTCAGGCCATACTTCGCCCAGTTTTTGTAATGGTTCCTCACCGTAGTGGAGTGGGTACACATCATGACCACCAGATAATAATAGGCCATCGAGATGAGCCACTGTATCTTGAATGATTTCAAGATTTGTTGTGAAAGGAATAATAATAGGAATGCCACCAGCTTCTTCAATCGAGCGAGTGTAATCAAGGTTTACATAGGAGCGTGGAAGATTTACATCAGAACCAGCGCTGCCAAGTAAGATACTACCAGAGATACCGATATATGGTTTTTTCATACTATCACCTCATGTACGGACTATATTGTATATTTACTTTTTTAGTATAGATGATTTTTTTAATAATTCATACTACTAATTTATATAATTATAAAAGTTATGTATATATTAATACAATATAACTATAGAATCTTATGTATTCGTGTATCTGTTTACTGAAAAACGTGATATGATAGACTACGAATCAACTGTTCGGGAGGTTTATTATGGTTTTTCTTACATCCTTACAGAGTATCATACCCATAGTGCTACTCATTTCGTTAGGATATTTTTTAAAGGGGCAGGGCATGTTTAACCCGACCTTCAGTGGCAATTTATCGCGATTTATCATGTCCGTCATTTTACCGGCCGGCGTCTTTGTCTCTGTATTACATCACCTACATATGTCCGATCTATGGGATTTACGATATGGCATGTTAGTAGTGATGCTAACCTATGTAATTGCCTATATCGTGGCTTTCATCATGATGAAAATATTGAAAGTACCTAAAGGGCGGCGCGGCATTTTTATTAATATGGTGGTAAATGATAACTGCTTATTTATAGGTTTACCTGTGCAGATTGCACTCTTTGGACCTGAAGCGTTACCATATTTCTTGCTCTATTATATTGGTAATACCATATCTGTGTGGCTAGTAGGGGTATTTTTAATAGAATTAGATCCACTGCCGCATCCAGATAATAGACTTGGCGTTAGTCTTGTTAATGGACTGGGAAATAAAGAGAATCTAGGTGGTAGCGAAGGTAATGTAGCTAATTTCGGTAAAGGTCAAAAGCCTAAGTTTGATTGGAAAAAGCTATTACCGCCACCGCTGATTGGATTTATCGTAGCGTTAATATTCTTGTATTTCGAGATTCCATTAGCATCTATATTACATAACACATTAAATTATTTAGGTGATATGGTAACTCCATTATCTTTAATTTACATTGGTATAGTCCTTCATGATGCGGGCTTAAAAAGTATGAGCCTCAATAAAGACTCTATTGGTGGTATCGTAGGTCGTTTTGTGATCTCACCAATCATCATGTTCTGTGTGATTATAGGCTTACAATATGGAGCTGGCATAGTACTAGAGCCAATTGCTATTATTACATTTGTAGTGCAATCGGCGGGCCCAGTTATTGCAGTACTGCCAATCGTAGCTAACGAAGCAAAATCTGATTTATCCTTTGCTACAGGCCTTGTCATGATTAGTACTATACTATTTGTAGTAGTTATACCCATAATTATGGAAATCCTTACGATGATAGGGATAACGGCATAAAATAAGGAGAAGGTTAATTTCCTTCTCCTTATTTTTATGGTACTGTGTATTATTAATGTATTACCTCATCCATATAAAAACTTTGTACTTATAATATTGATACAAGTATAAAGAGTATATAATTTATAAGGAGTTTAATAAATCTCTACAATCTTTGATTAACTGTATCAAATAATATATTTACAATTAAATTTTAAAGAAAATTGATAAAATTTTAATAATTAGATATAATATTTATTAATATGAGAGCTAGTATATAGAGGAGAGTATTTATGAATTGGAAGCGAGTAATAACTTTAGGTCTTTTAGGTATTACATTAGGTGCAGGGCAGTCTTATGGGCTTGATATTAATATTCCCGGTGCTTTTCCTCCTGCACCAGAGGATGCGTATCAGCATTATCGGATAGATCCTAAAGTAACGCGCTTGATGGAACAGCGTATAGAAAAAGAAATACCTGCTATTCGAGCAAAAGATCCTAATTATGATAGGTCACAGTTAGAGTCTGATATTTATGCTACTAAAGAGTTAAATAATGTGGTTATGTATTCACGGACAGTTTTAATTTTACGTGATAATGGGACAGATATAAAATTTACAGCTCCTTATGAAAGTGGCATAGGAATTGCAAGGTTAGATAATACAAAAGATGTCCTTAGAATGGGACGTATTTTTTCTCGAATTGCTCAATTAGGTTATGAAGTTCGCCCCCAGCCAAAGGGTAATCATTGGGAGAATACCGATATTGAATACAGTAAGCTAAATAGTGATATATTGCGTAAAGAATTTGAAGAGAGCAAAGGGGATATACGTCCTGATGGTTCTAAGATGTTAGGTAGTGGTACTTTTGCATATAAAGGTATAGAGAAGGCAACTTGGGATGTCATCAAATATGATTCAGATAATATAATAGGTACATTAAATTTTACACTCCCCACATCACCTACTAGAAGTTACCATATAGGCTATCAGATGAGTGGTCGTTTAAATCATGGTGTTTTGAAAGATAATGAACAAGAAATCATGAATTCCACCATGGCACCATTAGTTAATACTATTTTACCTTCTATCAAACCTGCATCAGCTATTTTAGAAAGTACGACTCCAGTACGTGTAGAAAACTTTACTTTCCAAGTATTTAAAAATAGTAAGCATATTGGTCGTGAGACTCTTAAAAATGGAGGCTATAAGGTAAATTACTCTTCTGGAAATATAAAAGAAGAGATCATTGTTACTCCTTTGTCATCTATAGATAACGTGAAAAAGCAAAATGTTTTATTTAACTATTTAAATGATTTTGTTTATACTGAATCGTTAAGTGAAAGAAAACCAATTCAATCGGCTACGGTTTGGAATGATGCTACACCAGGTGTGTATTTAGAGGTTGAAGGAGATAAATACACATTGTTTACTATGACAGTATATGACGAAAATTATCGTTATACCTACATGGTCAAGAAACCTCACGATATTCATGTAAGTAATTATAAAATTAGAGATATGATCCAATATGTGGATAATAAGAAAACTAAAACAAACTACGATAAGGTAAAACTAGGTCTAGGTGTGCCACCAAACATTTTTGGTAATACAAAAAAATTTCTATAAATAGTATCTATATAGGTAGTATAAAAAGAGGACTGACTCAAATGGGTCAGTCCTCTTGGTGTTTATATAATTATCTAAAGAATCTACCAATGAGCGGCATACCAGCACCGTCGTTTTTATCGAGGCCTTTTAGAAGAACCATAATAATTACGTACAATACTAAGCCTTCAATACCTGTAAGTAGGAAGTTAGCCCACATTGGTAATGTTGTAGATAAAGCTTGGTAGCTCATGTAAATGAGCACGCCCATGATACCGGCACTAACGACATTTTTCCAAAGGATAGAGAAGTCGAGGAAGTAGCCTGTATATTTTTTGATGTAAATCAAGTTAAGTAAGGCCGCAAAGCCGATATCAGCTACAGTTGCCCACGCAGCACCGCCGATGCCAAGTTCTGGAATTGCCGTTAAGTTCCAGTTTAAGATAACCTTGATAATGATGGCAATAGCCATGTTTACCACTGGAATTCTAGGTTTTCCTAGACCTTGTAAGATACCAGTCGTTACTTGATGAATGCCGAGGAAGAAAATGGCAAAAGCCACGATTTGTGTTGCCATTTCAGCCTTAGGAGCATTGTAGATCAACGTAACTGTTGGCGCTGCAAGTACATAGAGCATAACCGTGAACGGTACAGTACCCATAAATGATAGGCGCATAGCACCGGCTGTACGGTCGTAGATACCTTCGTGATCGCGCTTCGCGAAGGCGTGAGAGATAGATGGTACGATACTTGTAGCCAAGGCTGCCGTAATAATGGTAGCCAAGTTAATCAGTGGTACCGCCATACCTGTTAAGTAACCGAACAGTTCTGTTGCTTCATTGAGGGAGAAGCCTGCTACCAATAAACGGCGCGGAACAATGATTAAATCAAGGTTAGCCGTTAATGGCAACATAATACTTGCTAAGGAGATTGGTAAGGCAAGCCAGATGAGGCGAGATAAAACCTCTTTAGTGGATTCTCGTTCACCTTCAAAGCTTTCACCTGTTGTAGGCGCCTTAGGCAATTTATAGTAATAATATAACAAGACTAGGAAGGCACCAAAGGCACCGATACCAGCACCTAAGCTGGCACCACCGGCCGCCTCAGGCAAACCGTATGGTAACAAGATAGCTGCCGCCCCTAGCATCACCACAACCCGTAAAATTTGCTCTACAATTTGACTCATCGCCGTTGGTGTCATCATTTCGTAACCTTGGATGTAACCGCGGAAGCAGGAAATCCAGGTAACAAAGAAGATGGCTGGCGCTAGCGCAATGAGGGAGTAGTAGGCACGACTTTCCTGAATGATACCACTTGAGATGAGCCAATTGGCACCAAAGAACATGGCAAGACTGGCTATAAGACCTGTAATGGTGAGCATTGTAAAGGAAATGTTAAATACTCGCTTAGCCCCCGTGTAGTCGTTGAGAGCTAACCGTTCTGCCGTCAAAATAGAGATGGCAATTGGCACACCTGCGCTTGAAACTTGTAATAGCAATAAATAGATTGGGAAGGCCATCTGATAGATACCGATACCTTCACCGCCTAAAATACGGGATAGTAGAATCCAGTTAATACTACCGATGGCTTTCACCACGAAGCCGGCTATGGTGAGGATTAATGTTCCTTTTAAAAATCCGCTAGCCATAGATTATAGAGTGTTGGAAGAACCTAACACGTTTTTGATTTTGTGTGCTACCATGCCTTTAATAGCATCACGAGCAGGTCCTAAGTATTTACGAGGGTCAAATTCGGATGGGTTTTGAGCCAAGTATTCACGTACAGATGCAGTCATAGCAAGACGAAGGTCTGTATCGATGTTGATCTTACATACGGACATTTGCGCTGCTTGACGAAGCATTGCTTCAGGAACACCTTGTGCACCAGGAATGTTGCCACCAAATTCGTTACATTTAGCTACGAATTCAGGCAATACGGAGGAAGCACCGTGTAATACGATTGGGAAGTTAGGCAACAATTCGCCAACTTTTTTCAAACGATCAAAGTCGAGGTAAGGGTCGCCTTTGAATTTGTAAGCGCCGTGGCTAGTACCAATAGCGATTGCTAAGGAGTCTACGCCTGTAAGGTGAACGAATTCAGCAGCTTGTTCTGGATCAGTGAAGCGTGCATCCGCATCAGATACGTTTACATCATCTTCAACGCCAGCTAAACGGCCTAATTCTGCTTCTACTACTACGCCGTGAGCGTGTGCATATTCAACAACTTGTTTAGTAATGCGTACGTTTTCGTCGAAATCATGGTGAGAAGCGTCGATCATTACGGAAGTGAAACCGCCGTCTACACAGTCTTTACAAATTTCGAAGGAATCGCCGTGGTCAAGGTGAAGTGCGATTGGCAAATTGCTGTCTTCAAGAGCTGCTTCTACAAGTTTAACAAGGTAAATATGTTTTGCATATTTACGAGCGCCTGCAGATACTTGCAAGATAAGAGGGGATTGTTCCTCTTTAGCAGCGTCTACGATACCTTGTACGATTTCCATGTTGTTTACGTTGAAAGCACCGATAGCATAGCCACCTTCGTAGGCTTTTTTAAACATTTCTGTAGTAGTAACTAATGGCATGTTGTCCTCCTTGCCCATAGGGCCTGTCATATCAGTTATGAATACTGTGACTGCAGTATTTTGAGCAACTAAAAACTAGATGAAATACTAGTGTTATTGCAATCATATATCAATCAAATTAAGTATATCAAGAAACACTATAAAGGGCCAATATTTTTTGTATAACTTATGCATAAAATTTGCCTCTATAACATGACCCAGGTGGGTAAATTTTGAGTGATTTGTTGATTGTTTATTATTTTAAGAATTACTGTAATAAATCTTTCATATCCGCAGGCATGTCCGCACTTAGCTCAAGCCATTCATTTGTCATTGGATGGTGAAAGCTGACGCGCGCTGCGTGTAGTGCTTGGCGCTGGATATAATCTAAATGGCCCCCATATAAGTCATCGCCCGCAAGGGGATAGCCTAATTGAGATACATGAACTCGTATCTGATGGGTGCGACCTGTGTGTAATAAACATTGCACGTGAGTAAAGTGCTGTTCACTATTGCAACTAATGCCAGTGTTATGGCCGACAATAGTTATATCTGTGCGAGCCGGCTTTCCTTTATTAGTACAATAGCGCTCAATGATACTGCCAGGCTTTCGACCTATAGGCCAATTGATGGTTAAAGGTACAGAGGGAAGTTTTCCCTCAACGATGGCATCGTAAGATTTATGGAAGTGCGTATGCTTTTTATCAAATGCATGTTGTACTACTGAAGTCTTAGCAATGATGACAATACCAGATGTATCCTTATCTAATCGGTGTACTGGATGGAAATCATAATGCTGATGAGTTTCTTGGTAGTAATAGAGTACTCCGTTAGCTAGTGTATGATCTCGTACGGTCGAGGTGGGATGCATAAGAACACCAGCCGCTTTGTTAATGACCAAGATATACTCGTCTTCATAGACGATATCTAAATCCATAGGGCTGAGGCTGAATTCCTGTTCTGGCGTTAATTTCATAACAAGATGATCGCCACCGTGAACCAGCGTATTCCATGTAGCAGGCTCATCATTAACCGTTATGATGCCCTCGTTTCGTAAACGCCGCCTCATGCGCTGTGAAATATGTTGTTGTTTTATAATATGATTCATAGACTGTGTGTGTACATCAGAATCTACAATCAAGTCGATTATCGTTGCTGTTTTCATAGCTTTTATTATATCAAATAAATAGTAAATGAAGAATTTTTCATCCTTTGTTGTGTTTCTAAAGGTCTGTATAGTATAATTTATGTTAATAAATTTTATATATTTTTAATATATAGTTTTGGTATAGATATTATTGTTTTGTACCTGAATTTAATTTGTAAAAGGAGAGGTTTATGAAACTTAACAAGAAATCCTTATTAGTCGCTTGTGTGTTGGCGACTATGTCGATAAGTGTGTTTGCGGAAACAACAACTACTACTAAAATAAGTAATACTAAAACATCAGGTAGCTTGGAAAGCAATACTGTTTCTAATACCAGCACTCATACTGATGGTAGTAGTGAGACTACCGTAATTAACCATGATATGCCGATATCTAATATGACTCATATAACGCAAGAGCAAAAAAGTAAGGCGGTATCAAACTCTAAAAGTACTACTGTGAGTAAATCATCAAGTAAATCTGTATCTAAAACTATAACTACGACAACAAAGACTCCTTCTAATAATGTTAGTAATACATCAATTAGTGTAGGTGTTGAGAATGGTCGATTAGATACTTTTATGCCAATCGCGGGTTCTCTAAAGCAACAACCAACTTATGTAAATAAAGCTTTTGTGAGTATGCATGATGATCGATTGGCTAAACTAGGCTATTTAGGTTTAATTAAAGTAAATGGTAAATGGGGGATTATAGGAACTAACGGTCAAATCGTACTTGAACCAGCCTATAAAAATCTAAAATCATCTTACAATAAAGATGGTACATTTTTTGTGGAAGAAGGTAAAAATAAAGTTATTCAAATTAAAGCAGATGGTACAGTTTTAAAATCTGGGGAAGAAGCAAAGGAAGCACTTTATAAATCTTCTAGCGAGTTGACCGATGAAATTTCAAATCTAACTGATTATGATAAACAAACTAATTTAGAGAAATATCCGAGTGACTCATACAAAATTTTTAAAGAAAAAGGAAAAACCGGATTTACAGATGCTGAGGGTAACGTAGTTATTCCTGCAAAATTTAAAGAGTTAGAAGAGTATTTTACTAAATTTAGTGAAGATCGAGCATTTGTTAAACTTGATGGTAAAGTAGTAGCTATAGATGGTAAGGGAAATATCGTGTTTACGGCACCTTCTAATGAGGTTTATAACTTTAAAAATGGTTTAGCAGAATATCGGCGTAAAGTGAGCCATTTCGGTCTTGGTGGAGTCTTAGGTCTTGTTGGTTTAGGCTATATGTATAATCATGGCGGAGTATATCTTGATGGTCTTGGTAATTTTATTGAAGATGGTATGAAACGAGGATATATAGATCGTAATGGTAATATTGTTATAGATAGTAAGAATGATTATGTATACCCTATGGAACGATTTGGGACATTTGTTCGCAATGATGGTAAGTTAGGGTTTATGAATCGTAAGGGTCAGTATGTAATTCAACCAGGTAATTATGAACCTGGCTCAATAGATGTGAACGGCGTATTGGTGACATTAAAAAATAAAGATATTAAAAAATATGGTATTTTTGATATGGAAACAGGTAAGCAAGAGATACCATTTAAATATGATTCTATTGACTTTATTGGTGAACATCATATGAATGTTACCAATGAAAGCACTCGCTATGTTGTGGATATGTCTGATGGCCGAATTATTTATAAAGGGGATAAAACCACTAAAGTAAAAACTTTCTTAGGTGATACATATACTTGGCTATATGATAAGGATGGAACTCATAAAATTCTTTCTGTTGATGGAACAATTATAGAGACACCAATTACACAAGAAGTAACTGATGCGGGTGCATTTTATCACGGTTATAGTTCTGTAAAAATTAAAGGTAAATGGGGCGTAATTAATACTAAAGGTGAGTTAGTTGTTGATCCTATATATGAAGAGGTTCAAATTTTATAAGCTTACTAGTTTAAGGGGACGCCAGATATTAACACAATAAGAAGTTCATTAAAAATTCATAATGTGCTATACTAAACACATAATGTATAGTTATATGTTTTTATTTGTTTTGGGGGTACATATGAAATCTTCTAAAGCTCTTTTGAAACTTCTTGCTGTAGGCTGTATTGGTTTAGGCTGCTTAATGCCGACTGTTGTTCATGGGGAACGTGTAGTAGAACAACCTAAGACTGATAGTGCTCTTGTAAAAACAGAAATGCCATCTGGTGTTAATCAAATTCAACTTTTAAAAAGTGATGAAATGTCTACAAGTGTACGTACAAGCTCAATTGCTAACGGTCATGCTTATATTCCTAAGGATACTAAGATTGAATTAGAATTAATTACTCCAATTAGCTCTAGAAGAAGTAAAGAAGGCAATACATTTAGATTAAAAACACTGGAAAATCTTCTTATCAATGATGTTGTCGTAATACCAGTTAATCAAGAAGTATTAGGTACGATTACTAAATCTAGAAAAAATGGTATGTTTGGCCGTAAGGGAAGATTAGAATTTAGCATTAATGAAATTAAGACTATTAATGGTGTATCTGTTCCTCTTGATGCTCAAATAAAAGGTAAAGGTCATTCTGACAATGGTGCAGTTGCAGTTGCTGCGGCTGTTAGCTTAGTAGGTGGCTTATTTATGAAGGGGACTAATATTTACTATGAACCAGGTCAAAAATTTGTTGCTGTTGTAGCGGCTGATACAGATCTAAATACAACTGTTGAAGATTTGCCAAATGCAATGAATCCAAGTAAACCATCTGGTCAAAATATTGTGTTACCTACACGATAATCTGTAATTTTTATAAGGCTCTGTCACAACAAATGGTTGATTTTGACGAGAAATAGCGTATAATAATAGTAAGAAACAGTACCACCGAAGGAGGT
>ERZ772910.843-NODE-843-length-16912-cov-3.456902_pt1 | contig 16912 bp, 19 predicted proteins | sample MGYA00511357_ERZ772910 | MGnify/ENA primary metagenome ERZ772910 (study PRJEB29015, sample SAMEA2738096) | human oral metagenome | biome: human oral; feature: human-associated habitat; material: saliva | place: China | collected 2193 ... | reverse complement strand
CCAGCCCTCTGGTTCCCGTCATGGGGCATGTACCTTGTGGTTGCTAGCATCCTCTGTCTTGCAGCCCTGCCGGTGGTCTCTGTCCTGTTCGTCCTCGTTTGGGTGCTCACTCGCTTTATGATGAAGGGAGAAAACTGATGCAAATCATTGAAGTAAACCACAAGACGGTTGGTAACCTTCTGAAGAAGAGCGTGGAAAAGTCCTGGATGGATGACAACAATGATGCTTGGTTCCAATTTACAGACGGGAGTACTGTGTGCATTCATGTTATCGAAACCAACTGGAACACGTACGTTGCTGTTGATAATCTTGACAAAAATAGTCCCGTGTCTTTTCACGATGAACAAGGCATCATGGGTTACGTGGATGCAATAGGTAAGCAACAGATGTACACAAGTCGAACACTGGCAATTAACTTTGATACGGCAAAGTACTATTATCACCGTAACTTCGGTTATGCAACCAAGCAATACATTCCAGTGGCTGAATTTCATTATTACGAAAAGGGAGAGACATGGGAGTAAGCATCAAGGAAATCTATAGCCCCATCCTTGGCTACGGCTGGGAGGATCTGCCGACTGACTACATCAAGCGGAAATATCTTCCTGTCGAAGATGGCATTGTCACCACCCCGAGCGGGACAAAACTTGGGACAGCAAACCTGGCAAACGGAGAGCTTCGTCTGATCAACACATCCGCCACAGTGTGCGCACAGTGGTGGACAGGCGACAACGAGATGGCTGTCGTTGACCCTTTCAGTAACCAGGTTTTCACTGTGCCAACACTGACTGACCTGAAGTGCAACACACGCGAGCTGGTGTCGAAGAACATTGACCTCGACGCCGCAAAGCCTCTTGACCTGTCACTCATGTGGGTGGATCATGACCGAAACGAGGTAGGGTTCTACAGGGATGACTTCCCTGAGAACATTTGTCCCTACTCGGCACGGCTGAGTGGAATGAGTCTGCTTGCGCTTAAGGAGGATGAAGACGGCAACATGGTCGTTCTGAGGACTTCTGCACTCGCAAGGCTCATGAGGTATTTGAGTGGAAACACTCTCGCATTCCTTGATTACAAGTGGTCACGAGTCCCGAAGATCATTGACCCCCGTCTGGGAGTCACCGACTTCGGATACAAGGTTCTCGGATGGGCAGCTACTATGTCACCGGAGCATAAGGAGATTCTTTCCAAGTGAGAAGGTACATTCAAGCAGCGCGGGACGAGGCTAAGAAGTCTCGTTGTGACCGTGCACATGTCGGGTGTGTGATCGTTGACCGTGCGACCGGCCAGGTGGTGTCGAGTGCTTTTAACGAGACGCCACCTGGCCTTGAGCCGTGCGACACAGGGGGTCACCGCATTGTTGATGGCCACTGCGTCAACACTGTGCACGCGGAACGGGGTGCCATCCGGAAGATGGCAGAACATGGGAGTGAATACACTCTCTATGTGACTCACTATCCTTGTCGTGGGTGCGCACACCTCATCTCATCTTGTCCTGAGATCGTGGAGGTTGTCTACCTCGGGGACTACAACAACTCTAGTGAGGCAACTGCTCTCCTCATAGGCCTGTCGAAGGGAGTCCATCGTGCTGAAGAATAAGCTAGTTATCCAGGTTCCAGCAGGGTTCATGTTTACCTCTGTCGAACAGGACAAAATTCGTAAGACAAGGTGGGAGGTTAATACTGGCTCGGATCAGATCGTGCGCCACGCTTCGTGTGTCCCGTTGTTTGGGACACGGGAGCTGTGGAAGGTCATTAAGGAAGGTGACTTTCTGGTTTTCATTAAATCGCCTCTAGATGACCTGCATCAATTTGCGTGGAACCTATACGTCATGAAGGAAGAGCAGTACAAGGAGTGGGCTTCTCATGAGTGACATCTACGATCAGCTGATTCGGGAACTGTCGAAGCCCTCGCCGCGTGACAGGCAACGTAAGGTAGGGCCGTCTGAGTTGGGAGACCTCTGTGAGCGCTGTCTTGCAGAGAAGCTGCTTGGCATCCACGAGGATGAGAACAACCACCCCCTCGCGCCGATGATCGGCACGGCCTTCCACCTCTACCTAGAGAATGTCATTGGCCTAAAGGGTTACCTCAAGGAGACTAAGGTAACTGTCGGCACCATCGATGGGTACGGAGACATCTCTGGTACCTGTGATGGCTTCGACGTGGCGACAGGGCATGTCGTTGACTACAAGGTTCTGTCGAAAAAGAAGATCAAGGGCTTCTCGTCAGCAACCTTCTTCAATGAACATCAAGAGCCAGAGTTCTACTCGGACTCTCGCACTGAGCTTCAGCTCAAGAAGTACTACTATCAAATGATGCTGTACGGTTTGGGCATGGAGAACGCGGGTTACGAGGTGAACTACTGCTCGCTCATTCTCTTCCCGAGGGATTGCACCATTGAAAGTGTGTTACAGGCTAGTCATGAGCTATGCTTCAAGTACGACAGGGCAGCAGCTCATGCCGTCCTCGAACGAGCCAGCCAAATCTTCCAGTGGGCTGATGAAAATCGGGACAACATTAGGGAACTCGACAGCCATCCCGGCTGTTACTACTGCGCTTTTAAGCGCTGAAAGGAGTGCATATGGGAAAGTTTGATAGCTTCCTGACAGGCCTCGACATTGAGGTTTCAGACCCCCGCAAGGATGTTCCTAAGCTGAAGGTTCTACTCTATGGGCCTTCAGGTACGGGGAAGACTTCGCTTGCTTCGACAGCCAGCACTGTCGAAGAGCTTAGTCCCGTCCTGTACGTTGACTTGGAGCGGGGCACTGCGCCCGCTGCTAAGTATGGCGACTTGGACAACATGCTCGTTGTGCAGCCCGCGACATACAAGGAGTTCGCAGACCTGCTCGTCAGGATTGGTGAGGCCAAGGATAAGCCCTTCAAGACGGTTATTATCGACACGGTTGACCGACTTCAGGAACTTGTTAAACTCCACTTCTCAGCGATCAATCCGAAGGATACCTTTGCGATGTGGGCGGCGGCATACGACAGGGTACTGGACCTTGTGAACATGATCGCCTTCGATATGTCTCTGAATATCGTCTGTATCACCCACGAGTCACGCGAAATTGTGGAGACGGAACGCCTCTCCCAGATCGCGCCTGACTTCGAAGGTAAGAAGAGCTTCAAGAAGCTTCCTTCCATCTTCGACCTGATTGGTCGTATGACGTGGGAGGATGTGGGAGACAATGAGGAAGAGAACCTTGTTGTCGTCCTGAACGTCAAGTCGCCGTCTAGTATCCTGACTAAGACACGCTTCGACAACATGCCCCCGATGATTGGAAACCCAACCATGTCGAAGATTATGCACTGGGTTCATGAACACTACGACACAAAGGATGAGAAGTGAAGCTCAAACTGATCAACTTGGAGTTCGAAGGGGTCGAATATCAGTGGTACCACTTCATCGTCAATAACGATTACAGGGATTTCCACAGCGTGAAGGGCTGGACCCCCGACGGCAAGAGGCGGGACATTAACGTCCCGGTGTTTAGCTGCTGGCTTCTAGACAAAGAATTCAAAGAACCCCAAGCACTAAACTTAGACTGCCCTCTTCTTCCTCCTGTATGCACCGTTGATGAGTTCCTGCGCAAGCTACTCGACGGAGCCGTTTCATGCAACTTTGAAGATGAGCTGACCCTGCACCTTAGATATATGCTGGCCGACAAACCCAAGCCAGATGACAACTGAGTACCTGTCGATCACTGACGTGATTGAAAAAACGAGTGTCAAACGTACGACAATCCTGTATCGTATCCATGAGGACGCTAAGGGGTTCCCACAGCCGGATGCTATCATTCGACACAACAAGCTAGTCACCTATGGGTGGCTGCCTGAAACTATCAACAACTACATGAAGGAGAACAACAATGATTGATTTCGATGCACTGATGAGCCTGGACGTTGCTGAGTCGATGTCTTTCGACCCTCTGCCCAAGGGCCAGTACACGGTGATTGTCGATGCCTGTGAGCTGGGAGAGTCCAAGAAGGGCAGTCCTATGTACACGATTGACTTCGTTGTCACGGAAGGCGAGCACGCGGCGCGCCAGATTCGTTACTGGCTGGTCATGGTCACTAAGAAAGGTCTGCACTGGGACCTCCCCAAGTTCTGCACTGCGTCGGGTAACCCCTGGCCTACCGAGCGCACGGAACGCACCACTGACTACTACTACCAGGTTGCTCTCGACATCGTTGGCAAGACGGCGACCGTCACCGTTGATGTCGAGGAGTCCGAGTACAACGGTGAGATCCGCAAGCGCAACAATATCAAGAAGGTCGAATGGGACGATGTGAAGCCGAAGAAGTCTAAGGCTTCCAAGATCGAACTCTGACCATCAACTAACTAGGTGGGGCTGTACTTCGACAAGAGGTGCAGCCCCACCTTACAATAGGGTAGATACGAAAGGAGGGGCATGAACCTCACAGACTTCTTCCAGGCAGTCTTCCCAGACAGTGAAGGCTGGACTCCCATCATCCTTAAAGGCCCTATGGGTGGGCTCACAAACTTCCGCTGGTTCAACCTGCCCGCACAACTCGACAAGATGGTGGCTTACACCAAGGCACATGCTGACCTTGATGTGTACTACTCGCCTTTCCTATATGCGAAGCCACCGGCCATGTCGAACACGCGGCACGCGACCAGGGATAATGTCATCCGCGCTGCGTGCGTGTGGTCAGACGGCGACGACTGCCCTACCAACAAGCTGAGGATCAAGCCCTCCATCCTGGTTCAGACCAGTGAAAAGCACTGGCAGGGATACTGGCTGCTCGACGACGCCAACGACCTGTCGAACGACATGCTGGAAGCCCTCTCGCGAGCGCTCTATGAGGATCACCGCAACGACGGCATGGATCGTGGCTGGCCCCTGTCGAAGAAGCTCAGGGTCCCGTTCACGCACAACTGCAAGCGAGCGAAGCCCTGGGAAATTACCCTCACGGTCAGCGATGAGAAGATCACTGCTGCTGAGTTCGCAGCAGAGTACCAGCCTGTCGAACGAATGGGTATCGAGGAAGAAGACTTCCCCACCGACATCCCCACCATGTATGAAGTCCTCGGCATGGTTAATCGTTCGTACATCACTGACCTTGCGACAGATGACATGTTCACCGACGAGGAGGACCGCTCCTCGAAAATGTACCACCTCGAATGTACACTCTGGGAGGAAGGCTGCTCGATTGTCGAAGCCTTCGCCGTCGTGCGTGGGACGGAATTCAACAAGTTCGCTATGGACGGGAGAGGCGACGGCTACCTGTGGAAGCAAATCAACCGGGACCATGCCCGCTGGGAGGCTCAGCGTAATGGCCCATCTGAGAAGGAACTGGAAGCGACAACTCGGATTAGCTCCTCGTATCTTCTGAGCGAAGCACGGGAGCTAACCCTTCAGAATGTTAATTTCCTGCATGAGAACGAGCAAGAACCGATGGGTCTCTTCGTCGATCAGTTCGCCGTGTGGGCTGCAACGAAGTCAGCAATGGCACCCAAGCAGTTCCACTACGCGGGCGCTCTCGCCATCCTCTCCTCAATGTTTGCGAAGTATGCTTTCCTGCCCATCAACGTCCAGCGAATGCCATTGAACCTGTACTTCCTGGTACTGGGACGCACTACCCAGTCCCGCAAGTCAACATCACTGCGCCTCGCAGAAGGCATCATGCGGGACGTTGCTGCCGGTGTTGGTAAGGGGGCAGACTCCTACATTGCACCGGAGGATTCAACAGGTGAGGCCCTGTCGGCGTACCTTCGTACCAAGCCGAAGGAGTCTGGCCTGTACGCAATCGACGAGGTGCAGGACTTCTTCGCACACGCGGCACAAAGGGGCAGCTACATGTCATCCATGATGCCCTTCCTCACCAAGAGCTACGACGGGTATATCCCTGCTGTCGCACGTAAAGACAAGGGCGGCAAGGTCGCGTACCAGACAGCGACACCGTACTACATGACGTTCTACGGGACAGGTATTCTTGATCAGTCTGCGAAGCACCTGACGAAAGAACGTGTCGAGTCTGGTTTTACGCCGCGCTGCCTTGTCGTTGTCGATGAACGGGACCACTACATCACGTCTTCACAGGACGTGAAGCTGGTTGCTGCTAATCCTTCGACAGGTAAGATCGCCGACAAGCAGCGGGACTTCATGTTGTCGAACCTTATCAGGGCTACGACTAAGTTCGACACGCACTTCAGCGCACGCCAGTCCAGGTCCCTAGCACACGAGGAAGTCCGCATCCCTGTCGAGTTTGAGCCGGGCGTGTTTGAGCGCTGGATCGAGTTCTCTGAGGAAGCCAAGGTGATGGCTGCCCAGCACGTCTTGAGTAGCCGTGAGCTGTTCCCTGGTACTGAGCGTATGACGTTCTCTGTCTTGCGTATCGCTGCCCTGCTCGCCATGTACAACGGCCCTAATGCTCATGGCGGTGTCGTTGTCACGATGCGACACATGCTCAAGGCTATTGCCTTAGCACCCATCTGGATGGCGTCGAACGAGGTGTTTATTCACCACGTTAAGAACTCCAACTTCAGCAACAAGGTGGATAAGTTTATTAGCTTCATTGCTCGCTCGGAGAATGGCCTCGTGCCAATCCCGAAGATTCTTCTGAAGTTCCAGTCTGAAATCAACGGAATGAAGGAGCTGAAAGAAATCATCACGTATGCTCAGGCACGAGGTGTCGTGCAGGAAGTTATTCAAGGAAAAAAGAATAGTGATCGTTACATCAAATACTTAGGAGGCCAGGTATGAAGATTCTGACTGACAGCGTAGACAAGCTGCCTGCGCTTGTCACAATTCTGCTGAAGAGGGCTAGGGCTGTCTCAGGCCTTCCTGCTGACACACCTATCGAAGTCGTTGATGACCCGCAGGCCGAAGACATCAGGATCACTCTCGGCACTGTGAAGGGCTATAAGGGCGATGCATACAAGACGCTCTCGCCTAAGCAGATCGTCAGCAACCCACAAGCAATCCTGTTCCTTGCTCAGGCGCTTCAGTACGGCTACCTTAGCCCTGTCGAACCGGATCCGGACTGGGCGATCTGGGAGGGCCAGGACATCTCCTTCAAGAAGGGGAGCGTCATTGCTCTCGACATCGAGTCCGCTGGTGACATCGACAACGACACATTCGCGGCTGGTCGCATCCTATCGATTGCCTTGTGGAATGGTAAGTTCGGTGTGGTGATCCCCGAGGAGCTTGCTGAGACTCCCGAGTCTGCTGAGCTGATTGAGCGCCTGTGCCGGGACTGCATTGTCGTCTGCCATAATGGCACGTTCGACATGCCGTACCTGTCGAAGCGTCTGGGTATCAACGTGTACCATCACGAGGACACGTTGCTCATGCACTTCGTACTCGATAACCTGGCTGGTGAGCACGGCCTGAAGCCTCTTGCTCGTCGCTGGTTGCGTGCCGCTGACTGGGACTCTGACGCAAAGAAGTACCTGACGGGTGGGGCACACTTTGAGAACATTCCGCGCGACAAGCTCTACAAGTACAACCTTTTCGACACGGTATACACCTACAAGCTGTACGAGTACTTCCTGCCGCTCTTGAAGAACAGTGGAAAGTACGACTATTACCGCTATCGCATGCAGGTCACGCGTGTTCTCAGCGACGTGCAGATGAATGGTGTTGCTGTGTCGCTTGATGCTCTCGATGAACTGGAAGAGAAGTACCGGGAACAGTGTGACGAGTACCTGACGGTATTGCGTAGCATTGCTGGTGAGGGGTTTAATCCCCAGTCGCCTAAGCAGATCAAGGACTACTTCGAATCCAAGGGTGTGTCATCCTCGTCGTTTGACTCGGATCACCTGAAGAGGCTGCGGCGTGAAGGCAAGGAGACTGAGTTCATCGACGCTCTGCTTGCTTATCGTTATGCGGCTAAGGTGATTGGTTCGTACATTACGAACGTGCGACGAAAGCGTGGCGAGGATGGTCGCATCCACCCTTACTACCTGCCTCACGGCGCTAAGACTGGTCGTCTGTCCGCTAAGGGTCCGGCGATTCAGACGATGGGCCGTGATAGTGGTATCAAGCGTGCACTTGTCGCTGAGCCGGGCTATAAGATCATCTCGTGTGACTACTCTCAGGCTGAGCTTCGTACTGTCGCTGAGCTTGCCGACGACAAGGCCATGATTGCTGCTTTCCAGCCGGGTGCGCCTGACTTCTTCGATGACCTGATGACTAAAATCTGGCCGGAAGAGTTCCCGACAATCGAAGCGTATGAGGCTTTCAAGCATGAACAGCCAAAGACTGCTAAGAATAAGCGCGCACTAGTTAAAAGTGTGGTGTACGGTTTGAACTATAATAGGGGTGTTCGAGCCATTGCGACAGCTCTTGAGCAGCCACTTGAAGCCGCACAGCACGTCGTCGATCAGTACCTCGGAGCATACCCAGGACTTCGAGACTGGCAGAAACGCGTGAAGCACAGTGTCGGACGCAAAGAAGAAGACAGTGAACGCCACACAAAGTTCGGACTCACCTTCAACCCACTGTTCGTGCCTGACGCCAACTACGCCTCGACACAGAATGAAGCACTGGCATTCGTGCCACAATCGACAGCCAATGACATCTGCCTTCACGCGGCTGTCGAAGTGAACAAAAATGTGGGCAAGTACGGGGCAAAGATTGTTGGCCTCGTCCATGACGCTATCTACGTCGAATGCCCTGAAGAAACCATCAAAGAATGTGGGACCATGATGGAGAATGAGATGTCTAAAGCAGCAACACTCGTCTTCAACCGCGTGCCCTTCGTGGCAGAAGCAGAGGTTGGCAATAATTGGGAGGAAGTATGATCGACATTCGCGCCTACGAGCAAGCCCCCTGTGTCGGAGTACCTGTTGAGCTTTTCTTCGACTCAGGGTTCTACTATCAGGTCTTAAAGGTCTGCTGCTCCCAGTGCCCAGTCAAAGAACTATGTCTTCAAGACTGTCTTGCACTCGAAGACGTACCTGTCGATGGCAAACGCTACCGGTCAGGGGTCTTTGGTGGAACGACACCGGCTGACAGAAACCGACTGTGCGAGACGAAGTATGAAATTCTGAACGATAATTGGGAGGAGAAGAATGAAAACCGTCATCGCGATTGACCCTGGTGTTAACACTGGCCTCGTCGTTGCCCGTGTCGAAGAAGAGGTAGAGATTCTACACTTCGACCAGTTCATTTGTTCGACACACACGCAGACCGTGGAACTCATCAAGCGTTACCTCGACGCCTACCCTGGTGCCGTGATCGTTGCTGAGCAGTTCGACCTGCGGCCCGGCAACAAGTTTAGTGCTGACCTCACACCAGTGAAGGTGAATGCTGTTTTGGACTGGCTTGTCGATGATGTCCACTACCAGACCCCGGCGCAAGCGAAGGGTCTCGTGAAGGACGCCGTGCTGAAAAACCTGGGTTGGTGGCTCACCGGCAAGGATGTCGGCTACAAGGATGCGAATGATGTACGCGACGCATTCAGACACTTGGTGTACTATCTTGTGCACGAGATGCGGCATAAGTGGACACTAGATGCCGGCTGGCCTAGATAAAGAAAACCCCCTGACTAGGAAAGGAGAACTAGTCAGGGGGTTTCTTGTACCCAATCCACCCGGCAGCATTCACACAGACAATGATGAATAACTGTCGCTGCTTAGTATAGCATGCTTATCCGATCTTCGACGCCCCGATGCACAGGCCGCCCCAACCGATGTTGTTGACGGGCGAACACGAGATCTTCACCTGCACCGGAACACTACGAGGACCCGAGGCATAGTATGCCATCGTCGCCATACGGAACGACAGCACGCCTTCAGAGTGATTGTAGGTGTTCGTCGTACCGACATTGTAGAAGATGCCGTCACCGATGGCTTGGAAGACATCGACGTTCGTGTCCTTGGAACTGTCGTTGTTATCCAGCGTGATGCAGTTGGAGAACAGCCACAGGCCTTGGGTGGGGATCGACACATTGCGGCTAATGGTAGCACTGGCACCATGCTGCGTGTAGCGATACCACTTCGAGAAAGCCTCATTGTCGTTTATGTATTTGATCTCGGGAGCGCCGCCCCAGATCTTCTTGATGCCAGTATTCGTCGCAAGGTACATCTCGTTGATGTCGGAGCGGTATATGAGCACGTCGTAGGCGCCGACAGAGGCCTTGTTGATAACAGCCAGCTTGTCGCGCTGGTCGTCACTGTTCTTGGCGATGAGGACACGGTTCTGTTGGAGACCTTTAATGACATCCGACACCGTGTTGAAGCCCAGATTCATGAAGGCTGGCCAGGATTGGACGATGTCGCTGTCGGAGTAGGTCCAGATTCCTTGGGGGTTGACCGGCATGTTAGTACCTCACTCCTGCGATTTGCAGGGATAGTAGTGCTGTCGAATCCCAGTTGTATACCCAGTCAGGATGCGCACTGGAATTACTCATGTTCACAACCACGATACCATCCTTGTAATGCTCGTAGTCGATGACGGTGTTGTAGTTGATGTGGGCTACCATCATGGCTTGGGTTTCGTTTCCTGTTGGCTCGTATGACAGGAAGCACCGTAGGTAGCGGGTGTCGCTAGCGCGTGCGCCGCGCACGCCGACAGAGACATCAACGGGGTACCTGTAGCCGCTGTAGAGCTTGAGGCTCAGAGGAATCCTCAAATAGCCGGAGACGGCCAGCTGCATGAATAGACCTGAGTCTGCCCACGGGATGCTGCGGTACCAGATGTCTTCGTTGATGCCGACACCTCGTCCTCGGCCAGGTGAGCTGATGCTCACCTCGTCGTAGAAGGGTTTGGCGACGCCGTTAGTGGCGCGTTCTGATACGAGGGAAGTGACGCTTTGTGCTGCGTTGTTGGCTGTTGAGCGGATCAGCATGAGGTCGTTTTCTACTGATGCGAGGCGCTTGTTGATGTCGTTGCCCCAGGGCTGTGACGGGGCGGGGAGGTTGTGCTTCATGTCCTTAGTATACCAGTATGATGAGAGTCACTTTCTAATATGTTGCATTCGCGCACGAGCCTCGTGTACTCTTATTCGTGTCAGAAGGAAACAACAGAAAGGAAATCCAATGACACACAAGTACCTCGGCGTCAGCGCCTTCGCCAAGCACGTTGGCCTCACGGACAGCACCATCCAAAGCTACTTCCTCAAGGGCATGCTGCCCGCCCCCGAGATCTTCTACCTCACCGGCAAGGGTGAACGCCCCGGCTGGCACATCGACACGGTCGAGTACTGGATGAACAACCGCCCCGGGTCAGGTCGCAGGTATGCTTCCATGAAACGTCACCCTAGCAGCAATTCTATGAAGGAGAACAACCGATGAACGACATCACCATCTTCAACCACCTCGGCAACAACATCCGCGTCATGACAGACGAACAAGGAGAACCACTCTTCGTCCTCAAAGACGTGTGTAACGCTCTTGGAATCACCAACACTAGGAATGTTTCCGCCCGCCTCGATGAAGACATGAAGGGTGTCCGCCCGGCGGACACCCCTGGAGGCACGCAACAGCTTACAGTCATCAATGAGGTGGGACTCTACGAAGTCATCATCCGATCTGATAAGCCTGATGCTACACAGTTCCGTCGTTGGGTCACCAGCGAAGTCCTGCCCTCCATCCGCAAGCACGGCATGTACGCCACACCCGCCACCATCGAAGACATGCTCGCCAACCCCGACATCATGATCAACGCGCTTATGCGCCTCAAGGAAGAACGAGCAGCACGCGCCAAGGCCGAAGCAGAAATCGAAGCCCAACGGCCTGTCGCAGCCCTCGGCAAAGCCATCGAAACAGCAGAAGGAGACCTCACACCCAGCGCCTTCGGCAAAATCCTGTCGAAAACCATCAAGACCATGGGACCCAACAAGTTCTGCCGCTGGCTCCTCGACAACAACTTCGCATTCCGCAACGGCCAGGGCAAGATCGTCCCCATGCAAGACGCCGTTAACCGAGGAATCCTCATCCTGACTGAGCGTATCGACCCTGCTGGTAAGATCCGGCCGCAACTCCTCGTCACACCCGCTGGCCAGTCCTACTTCGCTAACATCCTCAGCGCATAACACAAGGGAGGACGACACCACAGCCGGTGTCGTCCCCCCTTCTTGTCTTAAGCAGACTGCGCCTCACGATGCTCAAAACCACGCAGCGACAGCTGCCCCAACGTAATCCCTGGCGGTGTCGGAAGGTCCTTCACCAGCGGCATATCAAACATGTACGCCAAGTCCCACACCGACGTATACGGTTCGGCACTTAGGTTCACACCCGACTCACCATACTCGACACTGTTAATCTGCCACGTGTACCTGTCGAACAAAGCGCAAGTCCCCGCCATGCGACCAAACACCTGAGGCTTATCCGTCACAGGCTTGTTCGCGGTGAACTTCAGTAGGTCGTCCAAGATCTTCTTCATCGTCGTACCCTCAGGCCACTTCTCAGTAGCCTTCTCAGGCAACGGCGCATCCGTAAAAGCAGTCACATCAGCTGCAGTCACAGGCTCACGCTCAAAGTCATACGCAACATCCGTATACGCCTCATTCAACGGCGTCATACCAGACCACTCAAGACTCGTCTTAGTCCCCAAAGCAGACTGAGCAGCATACACGCAAGCAGCGTAAGCCTTATCCACCGTGTCGATGTACGGGCTGCTGATCTTCAACGGATCAGTCTTACGAGGATAACCCGTATAGAACGTGACGGTCTTCTCGACATAAGGATAACCCTCACCACAAATACGCAAGAAAGAGTAATCGTTCTGACCATCGGATTCAGCCAACCGATACGGCGCAAGACGCTTATTCAACATGCCTGTCACAGTCACCTTAATCTGATTCGGCTCATCTCCTACTTCGACAAACACGCTGCCACCCTCAGCGTTCCATTGCGCAGGGACAATCGGCTTATTGTCTTTGCCGACAACAACATAGTAGCTTTTACCAAACTCCTTCGGCCCAGGCACGACACCCGACTTCCCAAAATACACCGAACGAGCACCACTAGGATAGTCATACGGCATCACACAAACAGGCTGCGACGTAATACTTTTCACGTGAACAGGGACCTCAAGGATGAACTCCTTCGTCTCACCAGCATCGACAGAAAGCACCTCAAGGTCCTTCAAAGCCTCCAGATAAGGTTTATTCGGATCATAATTCGGGTACAGCACAATAGTAGGTGCTGGCATATTCTTTGAATAGGGATTAAAAACAGGCTTGCCATCAATCCAATAAGCCGCCTCAGAATTACCCCCGCTAAACAAACTATAAAGAGTAGACTCACGATAAGTACACTCAATGGACGACACAGGCTCAGACTGCTCATACGAAATCTTATAGTCAGACGTGTAACCCTGAAGACGAGTAAGAATCGTATGATTCTTAAACACCACAACCGTGTCGTACACCCACGTGATCTGAAGATCATTAGCCGACAGCCACGACTTCAATACAGACCACAGATTGCCTTTACCACCAGCAAAATCATAGATATGATCAAAAGTAGAATTGGCGATAGCAAAGAAACCCCCGCCGACAGAATTAGATGGGAAATTCTGCACATAGATCTTAGGGGCATCAACGACACCAGCGGTCTTAAAGAACTTCGTAATAATAGCCTTTAGCTCCGTATAGACCATAGGCTCAATCGTCGCCTCAATATCCAGCAGATAAAAAGGATCATTCAACGTCATAGACCAAACCCAAGGCCCTGTCGTCAAAGCGCGCGCAACAGCATGAGTACGCCCAAAACGCAAGTCACTCAGCACGACATCCTTGTTCACAACAAGGGCAGGCTCAATGCCTCCAGTACCCTCCAACGAGAACTCAGAGAAGCCACCAGACGCCTGATCACGATCCAGTGACACACCATCCTCCTGCACAGACCAGTTCGTGAGTTGGCCAGCAGGGACCCCAAAGACACGCATTACCACGAGTAGCACTCCTCCAAAGAAACCGAAGCAGAAAAATGGCCACGAGCATTATTAACCGTCACAAGACGCGCAGACCCAGGAACAACCTTCATATTCCCACCACCAGCCGGATACGAGAACGCGTATTCAGGAGGACCAGCCAGTATCTGGGCAGTATCATACGGCGTAATACGAAGACCACACCACGACAACTGGCCATCCTGGCCAGGGCGCATCGTAATCTCCCACAAGCCCTCACTCATACTGAAAACCTGATTCTTCAGCCTCGTAATAACCATGCCAGGTGTGCCGCCATCAACACGTCTAATCGCCCACCTAAATGGCTGCTTACCATCCTCATAGCCCGATGCAAAAAACGTCCCATAATAACCCTCAGGAACAACGACACGCTCCGTATACGTGCCAACCTTGCTCAACGCCAAAGACGCCTGACGAGCATTCAACTTACTGTACACATGACCCAATTGATCATTAACAGCAAAAGAATCAGGCTTATACACCACAGTAGGATGCTGAGACTTCTCATCAACACTATCCGACACAAACAAAGCCTGCTTACCCCAATCGTTATACGCAAAAGGAGTACCCGCATAAACATGCAAATAAGGCAAACCCATCAAAGGCGACAACATATTATTGAACGAGAACGGATCAGCATACGACACCCACTCATCCCCACGATTCAAAAACAAACGACGAAACAACTCAGCCTGATCACGATTCAAGTACGACCAATTCAACTCATACTTCCGATGACCATACACAGAACCATTAACCGACGCAAAACCATTCAGCAACGTCGTCGAATCACTACCAAACTGCACACTATCCGCTGTCGGAGACTCATCCGGAGCCGGAAACCACGACATAAACTTTCCGACCGCGAAATAAACCTCACGAGTCGAACAACCCCTAGTAGACGCCACGGTTACCACTCCTCACATTATTACTGTCAACATTCTTACTAATAGCCCGCCCATTCAACATGACTGTCGTCGAAACAGCCCGGACAAGCTCACTAAACTGCTGTGGATTAATTGTAACAAGACCATCACCAACACCAGCAGAATAACCACCACCAGACATTACCGGCACCTGCATCGTGTTAAGGGCATTCATGAAGCCCTTACCATAGAAATCGACAGCAGGCTGACTAATTACATACTCACCACTACGCACACTAAACAGCCCATTGCCATTCGTAGCCAGCAGATTGTCGGCCTTCGGATTAGCAGGAGGCCGACCCGGCACCAAACCACCAGAAGCAAAACCCCTAGACGGAATCAGACCACCATCAAAGAACTGATAACCATCAGCCCAAGGACCCGCCTTACCCCAATGACGCTTACCAGTCAAAGCCATACTCAAATCAGGAATAACCCTCATCCGAACAGTAATCGTAGACTGCGAAGGCTGCACCGGAACAGTCACAGGATCAGCATGAATACCATCAATAGCACCCTGTGTCGAACCAACAGTCCCGTTATCCGTCACGTTCTCACGAACATCACGAGGAACCTGGCCAATCGTCCCAGTCAGGCTGTCGAACGCACCAGCCAACTCAGTCACCTCACCCTGGTTATAACCAAGCTGAGTCACCTGAGAAATAAACTGCTGCTTCAACGACTGCGTATACGCCTCAATCTCCTGCGTCGAATGGCCAGCAGCCGCATACGCCTCAATCAAACCAATCATCTGAGACTGCAACGACCGCAAAGCCTCACGGTTAGCAATAGCAGCCTCCGTGTACCCCTTCAACGCAAACTGGCCAGCCTGAAGAACCGAAATCTCCTGACTGTTCTCACCAATCTTTGTCTGAGACTCGTTGATCTTCTGCTTCGCCTCATCGATATCAGTCTGAGTAGACTGCATACGCTCCTCGTCGCCATACTTCACAGCGACAGCATGAAAGAACTCAGCATCATGCAACTCCTGCTGAGCCCTACGCATATCCGACGCAAGCTTCTCATTCTCCTTACGAAGATTCTTGATCTTGCTCGTCGTATTCTCAACATCCTTACGCAAAGAGTTGAGGCCCTTATGGTAATTATCCTGAGCCGTCGTCGAACGCCACCACGACGACAACGCCTTATCGAGCGCCGACTTCAACCTCGACAGGAAATCCTCAAAGATCTCAGCAGCAGACTTCGTCTCCTTACGAGCACGAGACGACGGCGATGAACCACGTCCACCACCACCACCAGAACGAGGCGAACGGGAACCCCCTCCACCCCCGCCACCAGACGAACGCTGAGGCTTCGCACGGAAATTCGCACCACTAAACGCCGACTTACCATTGTTACGCAAAGCAAACGTTGGCGTGCGGATCTTCGACTTCTGACCAAGAGTAAACGAACCCTTACCCGTCTTAGACTTCGCACCACCAATCTGCGACATGTACCCCTGGATAGACTGCCAAATAGCCTGAACCTTACCCAAGAAACCCTGAGCCTGACCCACAGCGTTAGCAGCATTGCCCACCATCTCATTCAACGACGCATCCGTCGCCGAATGATCCACCTCACCCGACTGGTAAGGTTGGGCAATAATCGCAGCCATCGTGTCACGCTGAGCCTCAAACGCGCTCATGTCGAACCCCTGAGCCGACAGGTAGTCAATCGTGTCCTGAATCGACTGCTGAGCGTACTGATACGCCTCCTCACCAGTCAGACCCATCTCCTCGATACCAGCAGCAGCAGCATTACCCATCGCCTGAAAGTAATCCTCAATAGCCGCAATGTTCGCCTGACCCTCAGCAGAATTCGGGTCCATCGACGTACCATTGGTCTGCATCGACTCATACACCTGCTGCAACGCACTGTCGAGAGCAGCAGCCGCATCTGTCGAAGAGAACATTTCATCAAGAACAGAACGAAGAACCTCACCAAGATCCTTGAACTCGTCCTTAGCGTCGCCGATCTTGAACGACGCCTCCTCAGAGCTGTCGCCAGCCTCACTCATCTCCTGACCAAACAGCTGAGCATCATTCAGAGCATCACGCATGGCGCCACCGACACCCTCAGTCTGGCTCTTCACCTCATTCA
>ERZ772910.841-NODE-841-length-16921-cov-4.220918_pt1 | contig 16921 bp, 14 predicted proteins | sample MGYA00511357_ERZ772910 | MGnify/ENA primary metagenome ERZ772910 (study PRJEB29015, sample SAMEA2738096) | human oral metagenome | biome: human oral; feature: human-associated habitat; material: saliva | place: China | collected 2193 ... | reverse complement strand
CAGCTTAAAATTTTTACCCGCAACCATTGCGGACTCAAAGAAATATCCATCAACTAATGGTGAAAAATGATCATCAAGCGAGAGCACGTAATCCCTATAGCGCTCAACATCAATACCGCCCATGGTAAAACGCAGGCTGCAAACCTGATTAATGCCATCCTTATCACCAGCTGCAACTGGTACGCCAGCAGCTCTGGACAAAACCGCATCACCAGATGCATCAATCCACGTTTGGGCGGCTACTGCGATCAGGCCCTCGGTTGAAGCAAGAATAGCGTGCGTGATGGTTTTCTCGCCATCAGAATCAGATAGAACTACAGCTACAAGAGACGTATCGTAAAGAACTTGACCGTCCTTAGCAGCATAAAGCTGCTCATATACTTCTCCCAAGCGCTCAGGAGCAAACCAAATCATGGTAGTGTAATTATCACGCGTAGCGTCACCTGAAGCCAAGAGCTGCTGCTCGATGGCAGAAAGAACTGGCAGATGGCGCACATACGACGGCATCATAGGGCACACAAGCGCTCGTGTAGCAGAGCCTCCAAGCAGATTTGACTTGTCCACAATAAGTGTAGAAAGGCCCTCACTTACGCAACGAATTCCACAGGCAGATCCAGAAACGCCGCCGCCAATAATGACCACATCAAAACTTCCAACAACAGGAATCTGTAGGTTATTCCAGGTAATCTCTTTATGATTCATTGTTTCCTCCTGTGCCAGAAATGTTATGTAGCAGTTCGTAGTAAGTATTGGTAAACGCATGTGCTGCAATTTCAGATAGTGCGTGAATGCCTGTTTTTCCCAGCTTAAAAGGGCCAATAGTAAACAATGGAACGGTATATTCTTTGCTGGTTAATCCAAGACGAGTTGTCTCCAACACGTGAAAAAACTCATGCATCAAAATAAGATTTTGAGCATCATGCAGCTCGAGTTGATTTTGTTTTGCCCACAGCGCGCACGACTGCTCATAGAGCGTGATTTCTTTTGTACCAGAAACATAATCACTGAAATAACGCTGGTTACCATACACGCAATCAATATCTTTTTTGATAATAGTCAAACCTGCATCTTTGCAGATCTGAAAAAAGTCACTTTGACCGTTTGATTCTTCAAACACCATATGTGCAGCAGACTCACCTTTTGACCAAGCTAAATCAATCACGCGCTCTTTATCCTCTTCAGGAATACGAGCAACAGAGCGATCCCACAAGAGCTCTTTACGCGCAAGCTCACGAGTTGGGAACGGAAACCGTGAAGCAGAGTCATAAATAGACTCCGCTTCAAGGCTCACCGATTTTCTCGCCAAAGTGTCATCTGCGTTCTGCATATGAGTTTAGTCACCCAAACGAAGCGTAGCAGCGATGATAACAGGCTCGTCAGATGGGTAGCCGCCCAACTCCACTGACGCAAGGCTCAAAATCTGCTCAAGCGAAGTCATTCCTGACAGATCGATGATGCGCTTGCCAACCACAACATAAACGTTTGGAAGATTAGCTCCGCCGTCGTTGTATACGGTCAAGTCCTCTACCAGGGCTGTTACTCCCTTGCGCCAAGAACTAATGGTCTCTTGGAGCACGTCGGCATTAGGACGCTGAAGTCTAATAACGCCCTCGGAATCAATAAGACGAAGAGCAGTGCGTTTCTTGATGAGAAGACCAAAGAGCTTCTTTTCTGTAGTGGTTGCGGTGTAGGCAAAGAGCTCGGAAGAATGAGCAACCTCAGAAACGTTATCTGCACCCTCGCCAAGGTTCTCTACTACAAGTTTCTTAAGCTCATCTGCGCTCAGGCGTGTAGCATTAACGTCTTTACTGCGCAGCTCAGTAGCACCAACAGCAATTGCGCGGACAACGTGGCGCTGAGTATCCACCTCAACAGTAACCTCAACGGTTCCAGGAGCTGCACCCATCTTGATAGCACGAGCTTCTGCCTCACGCCTAACGCTGACAATATCATCGTCGGTTGGGTTGGTAACACTGCGCTCAACCATGTCACGAACCATAGCAAGAGCAACGCCAATAGTTGAGATAACAGGAGCGTTTTTAGCAACGTGGAACGTGTGACCCATGGTCTTTGCCAAGTGTGGCACAACAGTTGAAGCACCACCGCCACCGCCAACATAAACAGTTGTGCGAGGATCCATGCCGTAGTCTTTCATAAGCTGTTCTGCTACAGCACCGTTCTTCTTTGCGGCAAAAGCAAGAACCTGGGCTGCTGCCTCTTCAACACTCATGCCCATATTTGCTGCAAGAGGAGCCCATGCCGCACGAGCAGCTTCAACAGAACCGCACGCGTAATCGCCCTCGGGAACAAAGCCTGCAATATTTGCAGCGCCAGCCATGGTCAAACAGACGCGAAGTCCACCATCACACTCAATAGCTGCGTATTCAGGGTCTCCATCCATAGGACGAACAGCAACTAGACGAGGGTTCACAATCTTTTCTGCGTCGGTGTAAACCTCGTAATCCAGGTTAGCAATGTGAGCAGAACGAGGTCCCACATCAACAGCCTTGCCATCAGAAATCTGCACCATAGAACCGCCACCAATACCAACAGTTCTGACATCCAGTGACGAGAGGTACGTCTTGTGGCCACCAACTTCTGCATACTTAACCATAACCTTGCCGTCTTTAACGCAAGAAATATCGGTAGAAGTGCCACCAACCTCAAAGAACAAGCCATCGGTGAGCTTCTCATACATCAAAGCACCAGCTACGCCTGCTGCAGGACCAGAAAGAATGGTTAAAATGGGGCGATGACGAACCTCGTCAACGGTCATTACGCCACCATCGCAGCGCATAACCATAAGTGGTGACTCAATACCGGCCTCGCGAATACTCTTGTCGGTCATATTTGCAGCTTCAAGCATCTTAGGCATGATGGAAGCATTAACAACTGCTGTACGAGTACGAATAGCCAGGCCATAAAGCTTAGAAATGTCGTTTGTAGCCGTAGCAGGAACTTCTCTATCAGAGCACTCTGCAATAACAGCATTCTCGTTAGTTGGATCATCTACACTAAATGCTTCGGCTGCAACATAAGAAGTTGAACCTTCCGAGAAAAGCTGTTCAATTGCGCTCTTAATACCAGCTTCTACGTCGGAGGATGTGTCTACAAAAGCATTTTTGGTACGCAGGAATTTACCGGCAGCAAGTTCAATATCGCCAACGTTAGTATCACTCTTACTCTTAGCTCCCTGAAGGCCACTGCCAAGCGTTACGATACCAACCTGCGCAACATCACCCTCAAGCAGGGCGTTTGTTGCTTGGGTAGTACCGTGAGCAATAAAGACAACATCTTCAGGCTTAATGTTGTGCTGCTCCATAACACCATGAAGCACCTGCACAATACCTGCTGCAACACCTGCTTCAGCGGTGTGCGTAGTAGGTGTTTTAACTGTGCCGATAATTTCGTACGTATCATTGTCGATGGCAACAGCATCAGTAAATGTTCCGCCAACGTCGATTCCAATACGAACTTTCACGTTTCCTCCTCGATTTACAGCAATCTATCAGCTGCAAAGATAAAACGAGGCGAGAAGCCCACAACAAGAGGGTCTTCTCGCCCCAAGGTCAGAACTTAGAAGTACAGAACACCAGACAGAATTACACCAACGATGGAAACTGCCCAGAGGTAAGGAAGCATCTTACGAGTAACGGTATTGACGTCAACCTCGCAGAAGTTTGCAGTCCAAACATTCTGAGTGTTGGTTGGGTCACCACCTGCCTGGATGCGCTCTGCAGACAGGAATGCACCCATGACAGCAAGAGGATTCAAAGTGTTCAGGCCAATGATAAGAGCTGCGATACCAGAACCAAGACCAAACATGTTCATAGGTCCACGATACAGAGCCAATGGTGAGAGGACCGCAAAGAAGATGATGTATGCAATAAGGTTCTGTGGCATGATGCCGAGCAGGAATGGGTTAAGAACTGCCTTAACCGTTGGGTTGGTAACTGCAAGGTAAAGGATACCAATGCCAACCATCAGGATAATTGCAGGGCCAGCGTCGGTTACACCGTCATAGCAGGTCTTTGCAAGAAGATTCATTGCCTTGCTAAAGCTCTTGGAGGTAAACAGCAGGCACCACAGAATACCAACGGTAAATGCTGGGGTAACAGGAACCTTCAAGAAAGCAACAAGCACAATAGGAATCAGTGGAGTCAGCATTGCAAGACCACCAGCAACGCCGGTGAGCTGCTTGGAGTTGCTCTGCTCAGCAACTGGAGCGCTGAAGGCAAACTTAATGCCGTTACGCTTGAACTCAACAACAATCATGATCAAAGTTGCAATACCAGTTGCAACAGCAAGATAAACCTCAAAGCCCTGAACCTGAGCAATGTCTAGGTTGAAAAGCTTTGCGAAGGTTGTCCAGTTGGCAATATTGAGTGCCAGACCAGTGGTAAAGGACATCAAGAAGATACATGCTGCGCTAGCTGCGGGAACACCAACAGAAATCAAAATTGGCAGGACGATTGAGCCAACCATGATGATGGATCCCAAGCCAGAAAGTGTCGTGAAGAGGACAGCCACTGCGATAGACATAATCAAGGTGATTACCAGGGGCTTATCGCCACCAAGCTCTGCGCTTTTCTTGATAATTGTCTCGGTAACACCAGTCTTGTTCATAAGCTGACCCAACCATGCACCAAAAATAACAGCCATGATTGCGGCGCCCATGCGAACGGTACCAGCCTCAAATACTGATGTCAGCCAGCCAATTTCTTTTCCGTCGCCGTCTTTTCCAAACATTGGAACGCCTGCGATGACACAAATCAAAATGGCCATCAGTGGCAGGGCAAGCAGAGTTGGGATCTTCTTAGTCATCATCAATGCAGCTACAGCCACAAAGACCAAGAGAATCAAAATACCCTGAACCATGTTTCCTCCTTAGGAACACATTGTTTGATAGCAAGTGCAGCTATCTCTCCTTCAAACAACCTACACGTACTTCTATAGATGCATGAGCACCATGTTGACGACTTTGATGAGCAGACAAAGTCGAGAAACACCTTTGTTCCAGCGCAGCACATAGCGTACTACTTCCCCGCAAGTACCTTGCTGGTTTCTTACGCAAGCCTTACCGATTTCTTGCACATGACCTGCGTAAGTCTTACCAAATACCTACACCGAACTTACTGGATGCCAGCCAGAAACAAGTACTTGTTTCCAAAGCTGGACAGTTTCTGGACAAAGACAGGCAAATCTTAGGGCAGAAACAGCATCTCTAAGTAAGTTTCTTGAAGTCATTCTTGTTACGATTAGCTTTGGAAATGCTTCAAACTGAGCAAATTTTTGCACCAAAAATGCAGGAGTAGACAGCGCCTTATTTAGCGCGTCTGTCTTAAGCAAAGAGATAGAACCATCTTCTTCAGGTACAGATGCAACTACAGCATCAACAGAAAAAAGACTCTGAACGGCGCTTATAAGATTCATTAATGCATCAAGCTGCAGACCATCTGAGGTAACTAACTGCTGAGTAATATCTGCATTTAGTCCCTCTTTCATTGGAAGAGGAGCGTTATCACAAACAACTTGAGCTACAACTCGCGGTCCAAATGAAAGATGCAAGTACGAAGAAACGTCCTCAATGTTGTCCGTGCTCTCAGCATGAGAAAGGGCAAAGTCACTCTGCTCAAACTGCTTCACCACTACCCTGAAGGTACTCTTTAATGCTTGTACCAGAGAAATTGTTGCCGAATCATGGCCCGTTGAATACATGACGGAAAGCTCTGATTCCAGCACATCACCTTCAAGCAAAACTCCAATTCCCTTAAGAATTGCGCCATCAACAATCAGGTCAGTAAGAGCAGCTTCAATCCCCTCAAGAAGAGTTTCTCCCGAAGGAGCTTCTTCTGATAGTGTGATGCGAGCATGCTCGTTAAGAGTCATGTCTACGAGTATAAGTTCCTGACTCTGGCGAGAAACCCTAATGAGCCCCAAGAGACCAAATTCTGGAGCAAGTTGCAGAAGTGTCTTTGATCTACCTGCAGTTACTACGCGTTCTGAACTTTCTTCAACCATTTTTGACTGAAGCAAGTCTTGGACAATAGTAGTAACGGTACTAGGAGAAAGAGATAATTCACGAGCCAATTCAACACGAGACAGAGCGTTTTTCTCGCACAGTGCTTGAATAACAGCGCGTTTATTGGAATATGCAATATCTTTAGTGTTGACAATTGACATACGTGTCCCCCTCCTCTCCATTTCTGCCTGTACTACCTTATTTCGACTCTCGAAATAAGTCCATCAAACTTAGAAAGGAACGGGGCTAACGGTATGAAATTATCGCCAAATGGTCATGCTGAACAATTTGGTAAACGGCGCCAAGCCCTTACGCCAGCTCTTCCAGAATACGACGCATTTCTTTCTGGACACCCTGCTCGGTATGAGGAGCAATGACCTTGGAGGCAATTGTTTTGAGCGCGTAGCGAGCGTTATCCATAACGTACGCAGTGCCGGCGTAACGCAGCATAGCGTAGTCGTTCATGGAATCGCCAAAGACGGCAATCTCATCGCGAGAAATACCATAGTACCTGCGGATCTGCTCAAGTCCCGTAGCCTTGTTCACACCACGAGGCACCACGTCAATCCAGGTCTCTCCAGAAGGCATAAACGAAAGTCTATCGCCCATCTCTCGCTCAAGAATCATAGCCATATCCATGGAGCGAGCCCTTGAATCGCAGCAAATAGCAGCCTTGATGATGCTGACGTCAGGTGAAGGCGGATCAAACACGCGCTCGGCGTTAGGCAGGTCTTTATCCAGCTCACGCACAAACGAACTCTGATCGTCCAGCAGATACGTATGCGTGCGGTCATAAACAACCAGGTGAATGCAGTCAAACTCAGACGTCAACTCAAACAGCTTGCGAATAGAAGCTGACGAGAAAACCTCGCGGTCGATGACCTCGTTCTCTACATAGACCTGCGTGCCCAGGGAGGCCACGTAGTCAATCTTGTCTGCAACCGGCTCAAACAACCAGCGCAGCGTATCGTAGCGACGACCGGAGCTTGCTACAAAATGAACGCCACGTTTGTACAGCTCTTCAATCAGCTCAAATGTCTCTGGCGGAACCTCGGAATTCTGGTCCAGCAGCGTACCGTCCATGTCCGATGCAATGAGTTTAATCATGCTAGTTCTCCATCATAAAACGGGGAGTCTCCCCTGCTTTTGTTGCGCGCACAAGCTCAAGCAGGGCATGTGCAACTCCATCGTCTGCAGACGCGCCTACGTGATGCTTTGCTACCTGCTTGACCTCTGGAATTGCATTTGCCACCGCCACCGAGTGCGGAACTTTACTTAAAATCTCAACGTCATTCTCGCCGTCTCCAAAAACAAGCACCTCTTCTGAAGAAATACCAGTTCTTTCTAGGAGCGTTTCAAAGCCAGTCAACTTGGACACACCCTTGGGCAGCACGTCAAACCACTGGGGAACTACCGACATGGTATATACGTCAGGGCAGACTGCGGCCACTTTCTGGCGACAGCGCTCCATGTCTTCCTCCGTGCCTGGGCACGCAATTGTTGCGGCGACAAAATCAACGTCGTCTGGAACCTGATCAACAATGCCCGAGACAAACACCAGCTTACGCTCGTAATCGGCGAGAATATCTTTGTCCAGTGGGCCGACAACATATGCCGGGTTAAAAAGGTTAGTCTTCTCTGGATAGCAGACCAAGAACATGTTCTTCTCGTCAGCAAGAGCATCTGCGACACTTTGCAACGTTTTGTGGTCAAAAATGGAGAGCGAGATAGTCTTTCCTTTATACAGCACGCGCTTGCCCGTGGACATGACACCCGTTTGCATGCATGCCTCGTCGAGGCTGAAGAGGCGCATTAGCTCAACGTAATCTCGGCCGGTACAAGGGCCAAACGCGATGTCCGTTTCTTCCAGGAGCGTGTGAATAGCCATTCGTGTGAAATCCGACACGCGTCTGTTGCCAAAAGGCACCAGCGTGTTATCCATATCAGATAAAACAAGCTTAATCACAAACGTCCCCCGTTACTGCATGCTGCGTAGCTGGGCAAACGCGACACGCGTCACAGCCCAAGCGGACGCAGCTCTACCTAGTTGAACTATGTGCCAAGACGTCAAAGCGATCAATCTTGAGCAACACTTGGTCTAGTCCAATCATACCCGAGAGACGCACCTTTGACGTGTCCGAAGTCCAAATTAGAAGATCTCTAAATCCCGAACCTCGACGGCCGCCAACCCACTCCATGCGCTTAATGTCCTGGTAGTTGATGGAAATTTCAGAGCCTACAAAGGGCACTACAACCATCTCGTCATCAAAAAGCGAGACCTTATAACGGCTCAAGATGTACCACGCCATAAACATGACAACCGAGAAGGACGCAAAAAACGCCATAACAATGTCTGGGTTTGGCGTAAACACGTTAACGTAGCAGAGCCAGCCGAGAATAACAGCGATGGCGCTGACAAACGCCATGTCGATAATAAGCGAACGCGTGAGCGAAGCGGGAGTCACATAAGTATCGTGGTGGCTGTGGCGGCGCTCGGAGATTCCGACGTTGCCCGAATGCTCCAAAATCGCAGCGGTAACGGGTGCCGCAACGACAATTATTCCAAACAACACTGCGAGCATTGCGACCTCCCTTAATCCGTGAAAAAAAGAACAATGACCCTTCATAATTATGCTACGCTCCCGCACACCATTTATTGACAAGGGTGAACGGGAGCGTAGACGGTAGCAATCAAGCTATGAATGGCAAAGTCGCACGTCAAGCGGTCATGGACGGCACGGGTGCGGCGGGGACGGTCGGCGCGGGTGCAGGCGCGGCGCGGCGTGCGTACGTGCGCAGTGTGCGGGTGCGAGCGCTAGCCGCGAGCGGCGAACTTGGCGACGAGCTTCTCCAGAAGGTCAACGGTGACCTCAAGGCTTGGCACAGGAACAAACTCGCGCACGGAGTGAGCGTTGTATCCGCCGGTAGCAATGTTAGGGCAAGGCAGGCCGCGGAACGTGAGCTGAGCGCCGTCGGTACCACCACGAGCAGCAACAGGCTTAGGCTCAATGCCAACCTCGCGATTTGCCTCAAGTGCATAATCAATCAGGAACTCGTAGCCGTCGAACTTCTCGGCCATGTTGCGATACTCCTGGTGAATCTCAACACGGACGGTATTCTCGCCATAGCGCTTATTCAAGAACGCGGCAATATCCTGCAGGACCTGCTGGCGATTTGCAAAAATCTGAGCGTCGTGGTCGCGGACGATGTAGCTGAGCTTGACCTCGGACGCGGAGCCCTCGATGGCGATTGGGTGGTAGAAGCCCTCGTAGCCTTCGGTGTGCTCAGGGCGCTCGAAGGCGGGGACCATCTGCTGGAACTCGGAAGCCACGGTGATTGCGTTGATCATGACATCCTTGGCGCTGCCGGGGTGAACCATGACGCCCTTGAAGTAAACGTCGGCGTGAGCTGCGTTAAAGCACTCATAGTTGAACTCGCCGAGGGCCTCTCCGTCAACGGTGTATCCATATGCAGCGCCGAGTTTGTCCAGGTCAAGCAGGCTTGCGCCGTGACCGATCTCCTCGTCAGGGACAAACGCAATCTTGAGCGTAGGATGAGCGAGCTCAGGGTTGTCGCCCAGGCGCTTGAGCAGGGCGCAGATCTCAGCCACACCGGCCTTATCGTCAGCGGAAAGCAGCGTGGAGCCGTCGGAGCAAATGATGTCCATGCCCACAAAATCCTTGAGGTCAGGGACCTGCTCCTGAGTGGTAGCAATAGTCTTGCCGTTGACGACGCCGGCGACCAGGTCACCGCCCTCGTAGTGGACGACGTGCGGCTTGATGCCCGAGGCAGGCGCGTCGATGACGGAGTCCAGGTGCGAGCAAAGCATCAGTGCGGGAGCCGACTCGGCGCCCTTGGATGCGGCGAAGGTGCCGGTGACGTAGGCGTGCTCGTCGACGGTGACGTCGGTGCAGCCCAGCGCCTTGAGCTCTTCGCCCAGGTAGCGAGCCATCTCGTGCTGAGCAGGCGTAGAAGGGGTGACGGTGTCGTTCTCGGGGTTGGACTGGGAGTCAACCTGCACGTAGCGCATGAAGCGCTCGGCGACATCGGGGAGCTGGTTAGGCGTAGTTTCAGGCATAGGTATCCTTTCTGGTTCGAGCAAGGCGACGTGAGTCGAGCGCTGGCGCAGTAGCAGGCGTTAACCAGCCTTGCTGTGTGCGTTGAATGTTGTATGCATTTACTGTACCGCAACTCAAAAAGAATTAAACCTACCTGCACGAACTTTGCGCGCACATGCCATAATAATTGCAAGAAATGCGAAAGACGGAGCGCTGTGACAAACGACTTTTGGACACCACGATTTCATCTCTTCCCACCTCAGGGCTGGATGAATGATCCCAACGGACTTTGTCAGTTTAAGTCCGTCTACCATGCGTTTTACCAGTACACTCCCGAGTGGCCTGCCAACGAGCTCCGCTTTTGGGGACATGCTGTGAGTAAGGATTTGCTCTCTTGGGAGACTCTACCTATTGCGATTTCTCCAGACGCAGCTTGCGATAAGGACGGGGCGTTTTCGGGTTCGACCTGGATTGAGACACGCAACGCGGCGGCCGGCAACTGCGGTCACGGCGGCGTTGTGGCAGCCGGCGACGGCAACGACGACGCCCGCGGCAGTGCAGCGGCCCGCGAGGTCATGCGACTCTTCTACACCGGCAACGTTATGGACGAAACACACCCAGAAGCCGACGGCATTGACGTCGGTCGAGAGGCCTATGAGGTCATGGTGACCTCTGAAGATGGACTGAATTTCTCACCAAAGTGCGTTGTTTTGAAGCCGGGTGACTACCCCGATACCTGCACAAACCACGTGCGCGATCCGAAGGTTTGGGAGCAAGACGGGGCTCTGCGCATGCTGTTAGGTGCTCGCGAGAGGGACACTGCGGCTGGTCCCGCGAAATCCGCAGATGAACGCTGCGATTCGGGAGCGGCGTTGATTTACGACTCCAGTGATTGTGGCAAGTCGTGGACGCTCCACTCGGTTATACGCGGGGCTAACGACCTGGGTCATCGTGAGGCGTTTGGCTACATGTGGGAATGCCCTTTTTTGGTGCAGCTAGATGGCCAGGAGTTTCTATCTATGTGTCCGCAGGGGCTAAGAGAAGGCGCTGGTACGGAGCCAAGCGCTGGTACGGAGTCAAGTGCTGGTACGGAGCCAAGCATCGGTGCGTCCAAGGGGTCGCGCTTGAGCGATTCCGCTAACTTGCAAGAAAACACTTCAAGCGAGCCTCTCGACAAATGGCAAAATATCTGGCAGTCGGGCTATTTTCCGCTTCCAGGAAGTCAAAAGCTTATCAATGTCGAAACTGTTTCCACCGATAGCTTTGTGCTCTGGGATCATGGTTTTGACTTCTACGCACCTCAAACGTTCGTCGACGTTTGTGGCCGAACCATTTTGATTGGATGGATGGGCATCATCGATCCGACTTACCATAGTTATCCTGAAGGCATTGGATTCTGCCACAACCTTACTCTGCCGCGAGAACTTTCGCTGTCTGGTGATGGCGTTATCCTGCAGCGTCCTGTTAAAGAGCTTGATGCTAAGCGACGCGAATGTGTGGAATTTGTCGCCGACACTGTCGTCAAAATAGATCAACTATCTGCAGATATTGAGATTACGGACATATCCGGAGACGGAACTCTTACTCTCAATGACGCGCTTGAGCTTTCTTACTCCAAGGGCATTTTTGCCCTGAAATTCATTGACGAGGACATCGCTGCAGGCAGGACTCAACGCTCTATTAGGCTAAAGGAGCTTTCTGAACTGCGTCTTATTGTTGACGGATCTACCGTGGAGATTTATCTGAATGATGGTCGCGTAGTTTTCTCGACGCGATGGTTCCCTGCATCCGAGCGGGTAACGTTGAGCAGCACTTTTGTTGCTGCTAACTCACGAGCATACAGCCTAATCGCGTAACTCGGTGGATTTGCTTGGCATAGTCTAGCTCCGACACCAAGGGAATACTGTTTGCAGGCACGGATTGAAGCCGTTATGCATGAAATTGCATATTCCGTACGTTTTATAAGCAAAATTTTCACAGGACTCGGAAAATTGCCGTTTTTGGGACCTCAGGCGGTAAAAAATGCGTTTAGTTGGGGATGGAGAAATTTAGTTCAATTTTTTATCTTTATGTTTGCCCAAGAAAGACGAAATAGTTTTAACTATTTCTTTTACTAATTAAGTCAAAATGGCTCATTTTCAAAATGAATACACCAACTAAACGCATTTTTTACCTTTTTGGGGCCAAATTTGCCAAAAACGAGCCCCAAACCAAAGTTTGGAGCTCATTAACGTGCAAATCTCAATGGTCGCGTCTAATCGCAGACTAAACGGGTTGTGGTCGTGCGCGTTCGCCGAAGCGTTCGCGCTAACCGCGCCGCCCGCGCTACTCAGAGAGGTACTTGGAGAACGCGGCGACCATACCTTCTGCGGTGGTCTGACCAAAGACGTCGGCAGACTTTGCCTCGTCCATGAAGATTCCCATCAAGCTCTGGAGCATCTCTACCTGGCCGCCGTCACGCATAATACCCAGGTTAACGACGAGTTTTGCTGGAACAGTGTCGCCGTCACCACCCATTGGCTCAAAGTTGATTGGGCTGGATGGCTTCACGATTGCGATGTAAGGCTTCTCAAGATTGACAGGGTCGGTGTGTGGAATTGCAATCTCACCTGCAGGAAAAGCGAGTCCGGTTGGATAGTTCTTCTCGCGAGTTGAAATAGCGTCTTTCCAGGTATCCTTGATGTAGCCGAGGTTGCTCAGGCGGGTCTCGAGCTGGTCAAACAGCTCAAAGGCGTCCTTAGCCTCAATGTCAAAGAAAACAAGCTCGGGCTTTAGGAGCTCAGCGTCGGTTGTAGCCATTGCTACTCCCCTTTCTGTTGCTGGCGGCGCGCTCGCACGCGCAGTCCGTTGGGATCTAGTTTTGCCTCGAGGTCGAGCAGCAGCTTGTAAACCTCTCGGGCGTCGTTGCCCTGCGCATCGGTCATATCGCCGCAGGTCAGGTAGAAGCGGCCCTGCAACGGCGTGGCCTTGTTGATGCGCACGTACGAGCGCAGTCCTTGCGGGGCCTCTCGCACGCGAATCTGCGTAATCTGGGACAACTTGTAGGTTGATTTGTGTTTACCCGTTACAAATGTGATTGAGTCTGGGGCGAGAATAACCTGCTCAGGATAGGCATGCGCGAGAAACGCGTTGAGAATCGAGTACAGGCAAACCACAACCAGAAAGAGCATCAGCCAGCGGATGAACCCGAGCGCAAACAGCACAACTGCCGCGATGAGCACGAGTATAGAGACGTAGTTGGGCAGCAGCACGTCGATGACGTAGCGGCGGCGGTCGTACGTGTACGTGACCGACTTGGCCGCGCTTGCGGCGCGGCCGTCAGCGCTGGTCACGGCTGCGGCGCGGTCGTCGGCGCTGGTCGCGGCTGCGGCGTCAGTGCTGGTAGCGGCGGCGTCGCGGGTCGCAGCGTCGGTACGGGCTGCGACGCGGTCGCCGGCCGACGTGCTTTTGCTGGTTGAAGAGGACTTTGAACTGGACATGGTTTCTCGCCTTTGGGGTCAAGCGGTAAACAGAGAGGCTCGCCAAGTGGAACCTGGACGAGCCTCCTTGCGATTCTTTGTAGGCAACGAGGCCTGCTCGGGACGGAACTAAGCCTCCTGAGCCTCGTGCATTGCAGCAGCTTCCTTGAGGATGCGGCTGCGGTTCCACACAGCAAGTGCGCAAGCGATTGCGCCGGTTACTACAACGCCAACAATTGGGTTGATGCTGGAGAACAGGACAAACAGGCCGGACAGTGGGCTGCCACCGTCGGAAAGGACGGTAATCAGGGAAGAACCAGCAACGCCGGTGCTACCAACTGCAGCTGCGATGTCGAAGCCAGCCTGAGTTGCAGACTGTGTGATGAGTGGAGCAAGAGCGGTGGAGATCAGCAGACCGATGATGACGGAAACAATGCCGATGATCAGGCCGCGGAAGCCGTTACCCTTGCAGACAGGAACTGCGACTGCGAGCATGTAGGTGCCAGCAGCAAGGTCGACAAATGGTAGAGTCTGGTTACCAACTGGCTGAAGCAGAAGTGCAAACAGAACCATCAGAGGAATGCAGATAAGAGCCAGAGACAGGGTTACTGGGTGGCCAACTGCAACTGCAGAGTCGAGGCCAATCCAGATGTTGCCGCGGTTCTTAACGCGCTGCTGGATGAAGTTAGAAGCTGCCTCGGAGATTGGCAGGAGGCCTTCCATCAGGAGAGCTGCCATACGAGGGATGAGGATCAAAACAGAACCAAGGGTGACGCCGATGGTCAGAATCTTGGTGATGGAGCCTGCAATGTCAGCAGCGTCGAAGTATGCAACGCAGCCGATGATGAGGCCAATGACGGTGCCGATGAACAGTGGCTCGCCGAAGACGCCAAAGCGCTTCTGCATGGACTCGACGTCAATGTCGATGTCGCGAACACCAGGGATCTTATCGATCAGCCAGTTCAGACCCATAGCAACTGGTGCGTAAGCAAGCGAGAAGCCCTGGGAGATAGAAACGCCTGGCATGTTGAGTGCCTTCTGGACGTCCTTTGCGGTTGCGTCAGCAAGGACAAGCAGGATGACCTCGTCGATAATAGCTGCAGCAAAGCCAAGCATGATGTTGTTGGTTACGTTTGCAACAAGGGAGCCGACGAATGCGTAGTGCCAGTAGTTCCAGATGTCGACGTTGACTGTCTGGGTAAAGTTAACCAGGACAAGAAGCAGGTTAACGATGAGTGCCAAAGGAATGATAACCAGACCAATGGTGGTGCCGAGTGCAATTGCTGCACCTGCTGGCCAACCGACGTCGATGACGTTGAGGGTCAGACCAAAGCGGTGAATCATCTCCTGAACTGCAGGTCCAATTGCGGTACCAAACAGCTGGTTGATGACGAGGTTAAGGCCGATAAAGCCAACGCCGACCATAAGGCCAGCCTTGAGGTTCTTACCAAAGCCTGCTCCCAGAGCGCAACCGATGATGGTCAGGATGATTGGCATCATGACTGCAACACCGAGGCCCTGAAGGAACGAGAAGAATGAAATTACTGCTTCCACACTTACCTTCTTTCGAACAAAAAACAAACACCCGCCGCCGTTGGCAAACAGCCGTTGGCGAGCGGGTGTAAATTACCGAACTACTTACTTGAGGATGTCAAGAATCTGCTGCTCAGCAGCTGCCTTACCAATGGTGGTAAGGAAAGGAACGCCGCTGACATATGGGCAAGTAATGCTTGCAGGTGCCTCAGTAGTTGCAATGAGGATATCTGCGTCTGCGCACTGGCTGACTGCCTCGCCAATGGAGCACTTAACAATGTTGTAAGTTCCAGCAAGGCCGTTGGAATCGAGAAGGTCCTTGACCTTTGCCTCAACAGCAGTAGAGGTTGCGATACCGGAACCACAAGCTACGACTACCTTTTTCATGTCTTCTCCTTCGAGACAGAACGAGATTTTCTCGCCCTGGTATGTGGCTGATGTGCTGGCAGTTGCGCCGGCAACTGCGTGCGGGGCGCGCAGCTGCCGTGCTGATGGCTACCAAGCTGGTGGCATCAACCGTTGTGCCGATGTTACCTGTTTATTGCCCGGGTTTCTCGGCATTTAAACACTTAACGTTGGTATTGTAAACAAATTAAACAAGATTGTCCATGTTGTTTTATCTATACAATTTTTATATAGTTGATGTATTAGTTTTATGGAGTACTTGCAGGTAAAACGTTTTTAACGTATTAGTTGAATTGTTTATTTTGACGTTTGAGGGGGACGCCATGACAAGGGTAAGCATCCGAGATGTAGCTGCAGAAACAGGCTACTCTCCTGCAACCGTCTCAAATGTCCTCAACGAAAAAGGCAACGTCGGCGCTAAGGCAACTAATATCATCCTGGAGGCCATCGCACGCCTCGGCTACAGTCGCTCAACTCAGATTTCACGCATCATTTTTGCAATTGCACGCGTCAACGGCCACATTGTCGACGAAAGCACCTTCCAAACAGGTGTTTATACCGGCATCGAACGAGCTGCTCGCAGACTTGGGCTGCCGTCGGCGATGGTAACGTTAGACCTCCCCGACCCCGTTACCAGCAGAAAAAACATTGCAGAGCTGGAGCAAAACGAGGGAGCTGGCGTCGTTCTTCTCGCCACCGAGATTGTCTCGGACGATCAGTTTTCCTTGCTGGAAGAGTTCAGCCTGCCGCTGGTGATTGTGGACAGTTGGAGCGACAAGCTGCCGTTTGATTGCGTGGTAACCGCCAACGAAACCGCAGCGTATCGTGCGTGTACCCTGCTGGTGGAGCACGGCCACGAGGCCATCGGGTACGTCGGCCACGTGGAGCGCTGCAAGAACTATCCCCTGCGTGAGCACGGCATGCGTCGCGTGCTGGACGACATGCGATTCCCGTTTGACGAGAACAATCGTCTGCTTGTGGACTCGGCGCCTGAAAATGCCTGCCACCAGATAATTGAGTGGCTGGAGCAGAAGCGTGACTCGCTGCCCACCGCATTTTTCTGCGAGAGCGATAGCTTGGCAGCAACCGTTGTCCGCGCCCTACGTGAGCTGGGCATTGATGTTCCAGGTGATGTCTCGGTTGTGGGTTTTGACGACGACCGCATCTGTAAGCTGATCCAGCCTTCGCTTACCTCCGTGCACGTTCCCAAGCACGAAATGGGAGAAATCGCAGTTAAACGCCTCATTGACCAAACGACCGACGCACATTACGCGCCGTGCATTTCGCAACTCCACACCACCGTGGTTTCGCGAAAGAGCGTCAAGCAGCTGTAGCGCGTGATGCGCAGACTGCAGTGGGCGAACTGCGTGCTGCGGCGGATGAGTCGCAGGTAGATGGCGTACTGTGGGCGAGACATGACCGCAACCTACTGGGAGCATGCGTTA
>ERZ772910.839-NODE-839-length-16944-cov-3.368228_pt1 | contig 16944 bp, 13 predicted proteins | sample MGYA00511357_ERZ772910 | MGnify/ENA primary metagenome ERZ772910 (study PRJEB29015, sample SAMEA2738096) | human oral metagenome | biome: human oral; feature: human-associated habitat; material: saliva | place: China | collected 2193 ... | reverse complement strand
GCGTCGTGTCGCCTTGAACGAGTCGCTGGCCGCAAGTGCGGGCGTGAGCGCCGAAGCTGTGGAAAAGTTGTTAAGGTCGAAGTCTCGTGGTGTTATTGGGGCGCTACTGGGGAACAGTTCGCTCAGCGAAGAACAGTTAAGGCGCGCTGAGTGGCGCGCCAGGTCTATCGGCACACCCATGTGGCTCATGGCCCGTGACGCTTGCAAAAACAGGGCCATGCCCGTGGATGTCGTGTTGTCGTGGCTGTCGGATGAGCGTGAGGAGCTGAAAGCGCGCGCTTACGCGCTGAAAAGCCCCGTTGTGCCGCGTAGCGTCCTGTGGGGATGGCTCACAAAGGAGGCGTGTTGTGATGCCGAGTCGTCTGTGGCAATGTCTATTTTTGACGAGTGTTCTAACGCTGACGGTGACATGATCGACTGGTTTCTCTCCCGATGGGAGAAACAGGCGCGCGATGAACTTCACAGGGCAACGCGGCGGCGGTGGGTGGCGGAAGCCGCTTTGTCTCATCCTCGCGCGCGGGCCACAACTCTGGAACGCTTGTATGCGCGCTACGGGGGGCTATCAGCTGGTGGCTACGTTCAACGGTGGAGAAAGCGCCGTCATGCCCTGACTGGGTGCGCCAGGATGCGGCGCGTAGGCTCGCGCGCGAGGATGGTGTGGCCGTGATGAGAGCGGGTTATCCGTGCGCGTCGTCGGAGAGCGTGCGGGCGCTCTACGAGTGCGGGTATTTGACGGTTGTCGCAGGTTGTGAGAACGCTCCCGGTGACCTATTGGCTGAGGTTTTGAGGGCGAAATTGCGGAAGGCGGTAGAAGCGAAGGGTGACGGCTCGAATAGTGCCCCTCGTTTTACGGCGAACGATGTGATTGTCCCATTGTCACACGATAACATGCCAGTGGACGTGAGGCGCGAGTGCGCCCGGTGGCTCCCTGAGTCACTGTGGCTTGTTGCCAGGGGTGGGTTCTTGGGGCGCGCCCGGCTTCAAAAGTAGTGGGAGGGGGAGTGCGTGTGTTTGCGCGCTGACGCCTCGTGTTTCTCTGTTTGGTGTCCGTCGGCGTGTTTTCGGGCCTTTGGTCCCTGGACTAGGGGCGCTATTTTGGGGTTGGTGGGCGCGGGTCGTGTGGCTTACGTCTGCTGTGGTGTCAATTGATGTGTGCGGCTCCCGCAGTCCATTTTGGTTGTGGGGGCTGCCTTGTTTGTTCGGGAGGGGACAATTTTGGAAAAGATGGTTAACGTCAACGCTGAAACGTCCGGTGGAGATGCCGTAGCGGGTGTTGAGACTGGCAACGCAGCGGTTGAAACGGTGGGCGCGGCGACCGTAAACGCTGGCGATGCGGCGGTTAACGAGAACACGGTCAGCGGCCGTGAGGACGGTTTGCCCGCGCCGCTCATTACCCCTACCGGCGACAATGCTGGCGGCAACGCTGGCGTGGAGACGATTGAACAGCGCCTCGGTGGCCTGTTCGGCGGGGATGAGACGAAAACGAAAGAGAACGCGAACAAGGATGCGCGCCTGTTCTCTACGTTCCGCGACCTGGAAGCCGGTGAGGTGAGCCGCTTCTACGCGCTGCAACGGTTGCCCGAGCGGGTGAGTGCCGCGCACGTGAGCGGCGACATTCACTTCCATGATCTTGATTACACGGCGCCGGGAGGCATGTTCAACTGTATGCTCGTGGACCTGCCGTTCATTCTCTCACGCGAGGACTTTCCTATCGGGAACACTCGCGTCAACCGTGTGCGCAGCGTCGAAACCGCGACAGACCTGATTCCGCAGATTGCCGCGCAGGTCAGTGTCGGCCAGTACGGCGGGCAGACTTACAGTAAGCTCGATGAGGTGTTGGAACCGTACGTCATGTACACGTACCGTCGCGAGTTGGCGCGCGCCCTCGAACACGCCACGAAGGTCGCAGCAGAGATGGGCGTCGCGGGCGTGGAACCCTTGGACAAGAGTGTCGCTCTCATGGTCGCGTCAGGTGAGCGCGACCGCATGGCCGTGGGCGTCAACCAGAAGCTGTGGGACATGAGCGTTGCCGAGGCCAAGAAGCGCACAGAAAGCATCGTGTACGACAGCATGGAAGGCGTAGAATACGCGCTCAACACCGTGCAGGGAAACGGGCAGACACCGTTCGTCACCATCAGTTTCGGCCTGTCTACGTCGTGGGCTGGCCGCGTCGTCCAGAAAGCCATCCTGAAAGTTCGCATCAATGGGTACGGCGCGCAGAGTAAGACGCCCGTGTTCCCCAAGCTCGTGTACATGCTGAAAGAAGGCGTGAACATGCGTGCTGGCGACCCGAACTATGACGTGAAGCGCCTCGCCCTGTATTGCGCGTCCAAGCGCATCTACCCTGATTTCCAGTCGGTTGATAACACGGTGCGCGACCTGGGTTTCAACCCCACCAGTATGGGGTGTTTCGCGGGCGACCACACCGTGCGCGCACGCATGGGTGGTGACGGCGGATACATGGTGTGGACGGGTGAGAAGCTATGGGAGTGGGCGGCAAGCCAGTACGGTGCCCAGAAGCAGCCTAACGGCGTGGACGAGTACGTGGACGTTCCCTCTGGTGACCTCGATGTAGCCGATTCGCATACCGGAGTTGAGCAGGGTGCTCGCGTGTTGCGCCTGGTGAAGAACTACAGCAATGTGTGGGTGCGTGTCAAGGTTGTGCCGGAAACCGAGTCGAACATGAGCGAGCGCAAGATTATTCTCACGCTCACAGACGATCACCCGCTACCCGTGCAAGGTAAGGGCCGCTTGTACGCCGGGAGTCTCGTGCCGGGCGACCGTCTCACATCCGCGTCTGGGGAAACGCTGCGTGTCACGTCGGTTACCGGGTGCGCGCCGGGCGGCCCCTCGTACGATCTCACAACCGACACGGACTACTTTGACCTAAACGGTGTCGTGTCCCACAACTGTCGCTCTTTCCTGTCCTACTACGAGAACCCGGAAACCGGAGAGCCGGTGGAGTACGGGCGCTTTAACGTGGGTGTGGTGACGTTGAATCTGCCGCGCATCGCTATGCAGACCGATAGTACCGGCGATTTCATGCGTTTGTTGGATGCGCGTGCTGGTATTGTTCGTGAGGCGTTGGATTGGCGTTTCGACCGTGTGCGTGAGGCGACCGCCAGCCAGTCCCCTATCCACTATGTGACGGGCGCTGCGGGTGTAGCCATGTCGCCGTCCGATAAGGTGGGTGATCTCGTGGAGGGCGGTTACGCGACCGCGAGCATGGGCTACATCGGCGTGTATGAGGCTGTCGCACGGTTCTACGGCGGAGACTGGTACAGTAACCGTGAGGCCGTCGAGTTCAGCGTGAATATTGTGCGCAGGTTGGATGAGTTGGCGCGCTCGTGGAAGGCTGAGAGCGGGCGCGGCTATGGCGTGTATGGTACGCCGAGTGAGAGCCTGTGTGACCGTTTCGCCCGCTTGGATAGCCGCCTGTTCGGTGACGTGGAGAACATTACGAGCAAGGGCTACTATCAGAACAGTTTTCACGTGGACGTTCGTAAGAACATGAGTCCGTTCGAGAAGTGGCGCGTGGAGGCTCAGTATTTGCCGTACACGACCGGCGGCGCGATTGATTACGTGGAAACGGAAACACTGTTGAAGAACCCGGACGCGTTGGAGGCTATCGTGGACGCTGCGGTCGCTGCGGGCGTCAGGTATTTTGGGGTGAATCAGCCGGTGAGTCAGTGTTTCGAGTGTGACTATTCGGGTGAGTTCGCGGCCGACGTTCGTGGTTTCTACTGCCCGGATTGTGGTGAGCGTGACGAGGAGAAGATCAGCGTGGTGCGCAGGGTGTGCGGCTATTTGGGGTCTTTCGCTGACCGCCCAGTAGTGGAGGGGAAGCGAAAGGAGATTGTTGCCCGCGTGAAGCATTTGCGTGTCGGCGATGCGCCGGATGCGGCTGGTTCTGACGGTGCTACTGTTGTGGGCGTGTCGCCGTCGGTGTGAACGGTTCTGCCACGTGAAAGAGCCGGGCGCTGTCCGCCGCGAGCGCTTGGCTCAAACGCTGTCGGGGTGACCGTTGCGGTTGCCGTGGTGGCGTGAGCAAGCGGTGGAAGGCGGTGCCGTTGGCGTGGAAGTAGGGGCACCCTACGGGAGTGGACGCGAGTGAACGCGCACACCCGTGGGGTGCCCTCTTTCCTATTTGACTGTACCGCAACGGTCACGAGTGAGAGTCGCGACTGTCTCCCACGGGCTGTTGTCGCGTCTCTGTGCGCACGGTTGCTGTTAGAGTTCTGCGCTCATGCGCGCGGCGGCGTAGTCAATGAGCTGTTCTACTGTGGTGATTGTGTTTCTCCACACCTCGGGGCTTATGACGATTGTGGGCGTTGCCCCGCTACTGGTGGGGGTTTGCATCGTGTCAATGAGTGCGGCTAGCTCCTGGTGGGGGAGCGCCCTCTTGTCCATGAGCGCGAGGCAGAGGTAAGCGTGTGCGCGCCTCGCCGCCGCTTCGGCTTCACTGTCACCATGTTCTTCCGCCCGCGCGATGGTGTCTCGCCACCGTTGCGCTGCTTCGCACACGCTGTTTGTGTCGGCGTTCATGAAAAAGATTGCGTCGTCGCCAATTTCTTCATATGCGATAGCTTCGCATCGTAGTATCTTGTCTCCCATCCTGGTGAGGCTAGTCTCCCGCTCGCCTGGCGCTTGTACGATGTGGTTGGCGATACTTTGGTGGCGCAGGAATGGGAGGGAGCGCGTGACGCGTTGCGTGTCGCGCTCACTGATGGGCGGCGTTCTGGCGAGAATGATGCTGGCCGCGCGTTCCATGATCGTTAGCGAGTTCGCGCGTTCCGTGTCGTCGCCTTCGCCCAGGTTTTCGATAACAAGTTCGAGCGTCATCGCATCGTATCCGGCAGGGAGGGGAGCTAGTGAGTCGAGAACCATGCCGGTGAACACGGTGTTGTCGAAAGCATCCGGGTTGATGAGGCGCGTGTTCCATTGTAGTTTGCTGACGGTTTCGGCGAGAATAGTGCCGATCATCTCGTCGCGGTCGTCGTCTCGCGCCTTAAACGATTCGTTGAGCGCTTCCCACATGTGCGCGTAGTCGCCGTTACGGTACGCGTCCGCGACGATGCTGGCGCACGCGCTCGCGTGAGCTTCGTAATCAAGCTCCCACGAGCGGTAATCCTCTGGCTCGTCGTAAAACGGTGAGCTTGCATAAACTGCGGCGTTATAGTCGTCGCGTAGACGCTTGATGTGTTCTTTGTACTGGTTCACTGCTCCCTCTCTTATCGCGTCACTGTCCGCCCATGTGGCGCGCCGCATAGTCAATGACCTGTTCCCCAGTGCTCAGCAATTCGCCGAGTACGCTGTCGGTGTTGTCGCGCACATGCAGGGCAATGGGTAGAGCATCCTCTCCGTCGTACCAAGCGCCCTGTTCGCTGCCAAGCGCAACTGTTTCCAGGAGGATGCTCAACATATCGGGGGTGAGCGCATCCCGCCCCAACAGGATGGAGCATGTGATGGCGTGAGCTGTCCTGGCTTGCGCGGCTCCCGCCTTATCGCCCTCATCCTCACACTGTTCAGCTAAACGCCCCAATAGTCGGCGACGCTGGCGAGTGCCCCTGTGTCGTGCGCGTCCAGCCCGTAGGCGTGGCCGTGCGCGGTTGGGCGCTGACGGCGCGTGAGAGTAAGCATGTCGCCACTGAACACCAACGCCTCGTCTCCATCCTCACGGTCGGTGTTGGTTGCTTCTGTGATATAGTGTCCGGCGAGCCGGGTTGTCAGCCGCGAACACTGTCATGTTGCTCGCGCAGCGTCGGATAATGTCTGCCGCGTAGTAGAGCACGCCGCGAGCAAGCCGGTCCACAGCGTTATCGTCAGTCGCGTACTGGAAGATGTATTCGAGGGGCGTGCGCACCATACCGGCCGTGTTGGATGCGCTCACGGAGGCGATTTCACGGAACCCGTCACAGTCGAACAGCTCCATGTCGGTGAGCGCGCCTGCTGCGCGGCAGCCAACAGTGTTGGTGAGTGGGGCGGCGCACGCGTTCTTACCGTTATCGGTGCGCGTAGTGAGCGCGTCGGACAGCTCACGCCAGAACGAGTCTGCGCCGTCGTTGGTGAGCGTAGTCTCTAGGCGCGCGGCGTGGGCTTCTGCGTCAATCTGGTCCATCGTGTTACTGTTCACGGCGGCTCTCAATTTCTTTTCTTCCCCTATGCGGGCGGGTCTTGTCTTTTCCGTTCTTATCGCAGCATACGCGCGGCCGGTGAGCACGGTGACGCGGTTTCTCGCGTTTCCATGCGCCCGGACGCTTCGTCGATGAGCGCTTCCATGTTGAGAGTATAGTCCCATGTGCAGAATGGACCCCAGTCGCACGCGTGAGCGGTGATAGGTTCTGCGCGCCCACTGGTTTCTTCCACTAGCTGCATCGTGTCGAGGAGGACCGCGAGGTCAGCGCAGGGGAGGGATTGCCCGTGTATGAGTGTGAGAGCTGCGTGCGCGTGCGCGACCCTTGCGAAAGCCTCCCCCTTGCTGTCGCTTTCTTGTTCGGCGCGCGTGATTTCGCCGCGCCACCATTCGGCGGCGTCCCGCATTTCTTGCGTGACGCTTGGCGTGGGGGTGAACTGGCGATTGTATCTGATGACGTGGCCGGGTAGCGTTTCTGCTTGTAGGGCTTGCTCGCCGACGCTGGCGAGCGCAGTGTCCGCTTCTCGCGGCGCACCCAAGACGTACTGGTCGATGTAGTGGTGGCGAGCGTAGGGTAAGCGATGCGCGAGCGTGCTCAGTGCTTCCTTGTGGATGTGCGGGTTGATGGCGAGGAGCACGCGTGCGACCTGTTCGATGATGGTCAGGTTGTTGTCTCGCGTTAGGTTGGTTTCGTCGTCAGTATATTCGGTGAGTTGGCAAAGAAGCGCAGATAGCGGATTGTAGTGGTAATTTCCGCAGGCTTCTTTCACCATGCGCTCAAACGTGGGGTTGTTGAACGCGTCAGGGTGAATGAGGTCGCTGTCCCCCTCTAACATGTGGATGGTTTCGTGTTTGATGTCGTGAATGATGTCGCTGGCGTCATCGCCACGGTCTCGGATTGCCTCAGCGAACGCCTCCCACATGTGCGAGTAGTGGCCGTTGCGGTATGCTCGTGAGACGGTTGCGGCGCATCTTTCGATGATGGCACCTGATTCGCCGTTGAACGCGTCCACGCTCGCGTCGGTGTCGTCCCCTGGCTCAAACTCGTAGTAAAAATCGCTGTACTGGTCGCGTAGCTGCTTAATACGCTCCACGTATTCGTTAACCACTTGTCCTCTTCTTCCCTCTTTCATGTTCGCTTATTCGCTCGCTCCCTGCGGTGCTTGATTATACCACTTGTCGTCGTTGTTTCGCTGTGCTTTATGCGCGCCCTGTGACACTCACATGCGCTGAGCAACATAGTCGATCAGGGTTTCCACACTGTTGACGTAGGACTCGTAAGGTGAGAGCGGGTCATGGAAGCTGAGCATGAGGGTATTCTTGCCGCTCTCGCGCGCCTGGTCTTGCTCGTTGAACATGTCCATGAGCGCCGCCAGGTCGCCTGTTGCGATTGTGCCCCGGAGGGCGAAGAGAGTCGCGGCGATGGCCGTGTGGGCGTACCGCGCCTCACGATGCTCGGGCGAGTCTACGTCCGTGCCGTCAATGATGTCGCACCAACGCTCGGCTGCTGCGGTGAGCGCGTCAGTGCTGCGCGTGTCGAGTCGGTAGGCTCCTGCCGCGATCGAGCGCAGTACGAGTCCGTTGGTGTCCTTCCAAATGATGAGGCGACCCAGTGTCGCCGCACTGTTGTCTGAGAACATGAGGTATTCGCAGGCGCACGTGTTGGCGAATATGCTGTGTTCCGTGGGGATAAGCGAGTGCGGTTTGCTCGCTTTACTCATGTTTTCGAGGATGACGCGCGCCGCGTTCTCTATGATGCCGCGCATAATGGTTGTCATCGTCTCGCGCCTGGCGAGAGACTTTTCTGTGAGTGTTTCGCTTTCTTCGCTGAGCTGCTTGATGAGGCCGTGGAGTGTCGTGCTCGGGTCGTATATCGCGTTGTCCGATAGTGCGGATGCTGCGCTGCGGAACGCGTCACAGTCGTAGAGACTGTCCCCCATGAGGACCATAGCTTCCCAGTTGGCGCGGTCAATGAGCGTGCTCGTGTTGGTGTCGCCGTTGGGGAGCATGAAACTGTAGGAGAGGGAGTGCATGATGGCGAGCCAGAGCGTCTGCGCGTCACCTTGCTGGATGGCGTTGTTGACCGTGTTCACGCACGCCTGCTGGTGGCGTCGTTTCGCATCGTTGAGTCGCTGAGTGGCTTGCTCGTGTGCCTGGTATGTGGGGTGCGTCTGGTCGTAGTAGCCGCGTTTGTCTGTGGGGCACTCGCGTTCGACCGTGAGCGATGTCTGCGTCCACTCGTCGTACGCTTTGCGCGCCTCCTGGTACGTGTCGTTAATGGAGAAAAAGGTGTCGCGCACTAGCTTCTCTGGCGTGGACGTAAAGGCGCTTGCGTATTGCGTGTTCATTGGCTCGGCCATCCTCTCTGTTTTCCGTCTCCCGTTTCCATTGTAACACGTCGGCGTGAGGTTAGCTGACGGCCATGCGTGCGGCCGCAAAGTCGATGAGCTTGTCCACGTTGATTGCCGGGAACGCCAGGGTGCTGTACATCACCTCGTTGTCGCCCACGTGCATGGTGCGGCAGTAGTTTCCCTTCTTGGTGTGAACCTTCATGAGTTTTTGCTCTTGGAATGTGTCGATGAGGGTGGCGAGGTCGCTGGGGGTGAGTTCGCTGCGTTCTAGGAGGCTGCTGGCGAGCATCATGTGGGCGCAGCGTGCCGCAACCTCGCGCTTCGTGTCACCTTGTTCTTCCGCGTCTGTAATGGTTTGTCGCCACCGCTTCGCAGCTTCTGTGACGCTGCCGCATAGAGCGTGGACGACACCGTAGTTCGCGGGGTAAACGCTGTAGCTGGTCTCCACGTTTCCTTGGAAGATGATGTGTCCTACTTGCGTAAGTGTGTGAAAACTGTTGGCATGGTCTCCCGCGAGATAAGCGCCCACGGCGAGGTTGGAAAAGCTCTCCGAGTAGCGTCGGGGTGTTCCGTGAGTGCGGGGAGGTTCCCGCTGGCGGTTAGCTCTTTGGCGGCATGTTCGCCGATTGCGGCAGCGTTCAGCCCCGCAGCTGTTTTGCCTCTGTTGGCGTTGCCTGTCAGGTGGTCGAGGAGGAGCCACACGCCCGCTGCCATTTCTGGTGTCTGGGTGCTGGCCGCGTCGTTGTGGACCGCGCGAGTGAACGCATAGCAGTCGAACGCAGCCTCGTCAATATGCTGCTCGTCCCATCCGGTCAGGCTGATAAGGTGGCTGATGATGCCGTTGGTGATGGGTGAGGGGGAGCACATGTCGTAGCGAGCGGACGTGGAGAGTGCCCGCCACATGTCCGTGTAGTCGCCCATACGGTATGCTTGCGCGATGATGCGGGCACACTTTCTCGCGTGCGCATCCATCAGACTTTCTTGCTGGTGGGTGCCGTGGCCTCCGCGCAGGTACCCGCGTTGGTATACGGCTCGCTCGGCGGTGATCGCGTTCACGTAGTCGCCGCTCATGGTGTCGCTCATGGTTGTTGTCCTATCCTGTTATTTGCTGGTCGCTTCCATGCGCGACGAGGCTATGTCGATTAGCTCCTCCACTTTGATGATGTCCGTGTAAATGTCGCGGACGTTGGTGCCGCTCGCGTTCCTGTCGCGGATGCGCATGTTGCGCGGCTCCATACTGCCACCGAAAAGTAGCGTTCTCACTTTCATGAGGCTTGTCGCCTCAAATGTGTCAATGAGTGTAGCGAGGTCGTCTGCTGGGAGCGCGCCACGTTCCATGAGCGCGCCACAGAGTTTCATGTGGGCGCACCTCGCTTCGATCTCGCGCGCCTCATCCCCGTTTGTTTCTGTGTCGCTGATGATGGAGCACCACCTGGCGGCTGCGCCCTGAACGTCCCCGCATAGCGTGTAAACGATACCGTAGCTTGCAGCGTTTACCATATAGTTGCTGGTTGTTGTGTGAAAGTTCTTGCGTCCTATGCGGGAGAGGATATTGTCGTCGCTGTTGTCTGCGTCCGCCAGGTACGCGTGCTCGGCGAGTCCGGTTGGGGCGCATAATTTCAGGGCGTTGTTTATCAGTTCTTCGTCGTTGGTGACGGTATTGGCGAGTTCTTCCATGATGCGGCTACCGAGCGCCACGGCGTTACGCGCAGCTGTGAAGCTGGGGTTGCTCGTTTTTAGCGCGTTAAAGTCTCCCCAGTCGTAAAGGCGGCCAAACAGGCGATGCACGCCGTTCGGGTGATCGTCGCTGTTTTTAATGGTGTCGCGGGCGACGGCCTGCGCGAACGACTGGTCGTGTAGAGCGCCGTCGCTAATATCGTGGTCGAGCAGCCCGGTCAGTATGATGGTTTGTTTGATAATGTGGAAGGCATCGTTTTTGTAGTAGAGGAAGTCGCTGGTGCTTGTGGCGTTGGATAGTGCCTGCCAGAAACCGTCGTAGTCGCCGTCATGGTAGGCTTGCGCGATGATTGGCGCGCACGCGTCCACGTAACGCGCTTGCGCGTCCTCAAATGCTTGCGTAGGGTCCATGAGTGTACCGTCTGCCGAGCGCGCGGTTATGCGCCCCTCGCAGATGGCTTTTCGTTCTCTCCAGTATTTCTCACGCTCGTCGGTGACAGCTTGTGCATACCTCATTTTCTCGCTCCTCTTCTACCCTCCACGCGTTTCGTCTCGCTACCCACCTGTCGGAAGCGCGCACGTGACGCGCCCCCAACTTTCATGACACGCTATGTTACCATGTTTCCGTGTTGGCTGAGCGTCAAGCGTGAGCGCGTGCTATGATGTGTTTTGTTGCAAAAAGATGCCACCAACCAAGAGGAGATACGAGAGATGACCGCCGAACAGAACAAGGGTGCCGCCACTGAGGGAAAGAATACCCCGTTCCTGCCCAAGGGTATGGATAAGAGTGTGTCCTACCGCGCTGTGAGGGGGCAGTTTAATGACCCGACGGGCACACCGGTAGTGCTCATCTCTCAGCCTGGCCAGGGTAAGACGGCGGTCGTGTACGCGCTCGCCGCCGAACACGACTATGAAGTAATTACTATCGTCGGCTCGCAGAAGGACCGCACCGACATTACTGGGTTGCCTACCCTCGTTAATTTCACGGTGACCCGCCCGGACGGCACCGTGGATGAGGTGCGCCAGGTGGAGTACGCGGTCGAAAAGTGGCAGCGTATCGTCATGGAGCGCAAGCGCGTTGTCGTGTTCCTGGATGAGCTGAACACGGCTCCCCCGGATGTCGTGTCCTCCCTCCTCACGATTCTCGCTGACCGGCGCTTCCCGAACGGGGAGACCATGCCCGAGGAAACAGTCATCCTGGGCGCAATGAATGATCGTGATACCGGCTCAGAGTATCACGATATGGCTCCGGCTCTCGCGAACCGACTGTGCCTCGTCGGCTATCGCATGCCGCTGGGCGCGTGGCTGGATGGTGTGCGCCGCGCGTGGGGTAAGACCGTCGGCGAGCGCGAACAGTGGATGCGCCGAGCTATCGCCGACTTTGTGGACGAAAACCCCGGCTACGCTAATATGCCCAACGATCCGATGGGCGAAGCCGTTAACGCGGCGCAGTTTGGGTTCGCGTCGGACCCGGCTAACGACATGGTTGCCGCGCACGCGTTCCCGTCATACCGTTCGTGGGATCGCCTCGCCACCAAGCTCGCCCACACGTCCCTCCTGGACAATGGTAGCCCTGACACTGAGCTGGAATACGTGTATGCGGGCGGCATGATCGGCTTCAAGGCGGCTTTCGCGTTCCGTGAGTTCCTTACGCGCCGCCGCGAAGCGGAGAAAACGCTTGACGCGCGCCAGTTCATCAACGACGCGTTCACTATTGGCGACGACGGGGAGCCGGTCGCTAACCCTGACGCGCTGAGCGAGTGGCCGCGTATTGTCGGCGAGGACGGCGCAGACAACCGTCTCGCGGTCGCTAGGGAAGCTGGTCGCCTCGCGGTCGATGACGTGGAAGAAACCCACGTAACTGCTGAGGAACTGCGCAACATTATGCTCCTGTTGCCTGTCCTGTCAGGTGACGAGGAGGTGCCGGGCGTGGGCGGTCGGCTGGATAGTAGCGCCCTCGCGTCTCTGGGTAAGAGTGTCAGTGAGGTGTTTACTAAGGCTCAGAAGCACGCCTACGAGGTGACGGCTGGTGACGCTGAGGGTAGGGTGAAGCGCCGTATGGTGGTGAACGCGCTCGCTCGCGCGCTCGCGTGCCCGCATATTTCGGACGCGAAGAACATGAAGGCGGCATCCAGGGCCGCGTGACGTTGGCAGCTGGGCGCGGCGTGGGGTAACTCGTACACGATGAGCAGCCCCGCGCCTCTGCGCACAGCGCTCTTCTCGCCTCACGCGTTTGCTGATTGAGGACTGGCGTGACCGCGACATGCGGTAGCGGCGTTTGACGATAGGGCGGTGCGCGCGGAAGCGCGCTTGTTTTGCGTGTGGTTGATGTGGCGCGCTCACCCGTCATCGTGCTATAGCGGGTTCGAGTCCTCACTTTGTTGGGGGGTCGCCGCGTCGCCTTTGTGTTGTTCACAGTAGGTGTTCAAGTGGAGGCGCGGTTGGCCCTTATTTTTCTTGCGTGTCGCGTCAGACTGCGTTGTCGCGTTTGTGTCCGTGCGCGTTTGTAGTTCACTGTGCGGCGTTTTGAGGGGCGTTGAGAGTCTGGTGTGCGTGTTGGGTTGTTTGCGGTGTGAAAGTCTGCGAGGCGCGCGTACAGGGCGTTTCTCGTGGGTGTCTGGGTCGCGTGGTGTTGCGTGGTTTTTGCGGCGGTGCTATTGTGGTGTGTGGCGGCTGGCGGTAATCAGTCGTGTTTCCATGCTCAACGGGTGAAGGGGGTGTATAATGGTGGTTCGTAAGGTGGCGCAGCGCATCCCGTTTACGCCGTCTAAGACGCAGGCGGCGCTGTTGGAGCAGTGTTTTGGGGCTAGGCGTTTCGCGTACAACCAGCAGGTTGAGGCTTTCAACGCCTATGATAAGGAAACTAACCCTCACCCCAAGTATCCGAGCATAGCTGATATGAAGGCTGCGAACGAGTGGCTTCGGGATAGTCCTGTTCCGTCGCACGCGTTGAGTAACGCCATTATGGACTTCCGTAAGACGCGGGCGTCGTACTTCCGCAAGGGTGAGTATGGGAAGAATCGTCCTCGTTTCGCGTCCAAAAACGACAGTGTTCAGTCGTTTCGCAACGGTCTGCCGATGCGTCGCATGGAGGGTAACAGGTATCCGCTGTCCAAGAAACTCGGGTCTGTTCGCATCCGTAGGCGAGACCGTATCCGATACTCGCTGGAATCATTGTCTAGTTGGACGGTGAAGCGCGAAAATGGGGTGTACTATCTGGTTCTCCTGTTCAATGTGGATGTTCAACCCAAGCCGCCGGTGAGTGGCGAGGTTGGTATCGACGTGGGTGTCAAAGACTTCCTTACACTGTCCACGGGCGAGAAGATTAACTATCCTGACCGGCTTCGCCAATTGGAGGAGAAGGTTAGGTGGGAGCAGCGCAAGTTGTCTCGCAGGGTGAAGGGTTCGAGCAACTACCACAAGCAGAAGGCGGTCTTGGCCAAAGCGCACGCTAAGGTGCGCAACTACCGCGAAAACTTCCAGCACCAGGTGTCTCATAGGCTGATCGAAGATAACCAATTCATCGGTATGGAGACTCTGGCGGTGCAGAATATGACGCGGAAGGCGACGAAGAGGATGGATGAGAACGGCAAGCCCACGCGTAACGGCCAAGCAAGTAAACGGGCGATGAACCGTTCTATCCTCAGGGGTGGGTGGAGTGGTTTCGTGGAAAAGCTCGCTTATAAGGCGCAGTGGTATGGGCGCACATTCGTTCAGGTGGACAGGTTCTATCCGAGTTCTCGGCTCTGCCACGACTGCGGTCACAAGTACGCTGGGCTACGGTTGTCGGAGCGTGAGTGGGTGTGTGAAAGTTGCGGTGCGTCTCATGATCGTGACGTGAACGCCGCATTGAATATTTTGGGTGAGGCGCTTCGTCTTAGCCAAGTCAGGGAATAACTAAAAGTTGAACCGACCGACAATCGGTGGTAGCCTGCTTAATATGGGAAGCCGCTGGACTCTGGTTTTATGCTGGGGTTTAAGCAAGCCTAGTTCGCAGGAATCTCGTGGCGGAAGCTGTGGGAGTGTCGAAATGGTGTCCTGTTGAATATGACGGATGATGTGAACAAGGGAGAGTGCTCGCCGTGGCGACTACGAGGGAAGTTCTAGCGCGGGAAGCTAAGGAAGCTGAGGCGTGGGCGAAAGAGAACGCCCGCAGCATGGCTGAGCAGGGTTCCAGGTATCGCCGCCTGTCCCCGTGGGAAGGCAGCGTATGGAGCAAGACCATCGAGTCTTTGCTTCTCCCGAAGGATAAGGGCGGCTACGGCTTGTATCCGCTGTCACCGATCTTCGCCCTCCTCATGCCGTTCGTGGACATTACGTGCGAGACCGCGTACACGGACGTGCGCGCTCGCGTAGGGTTGGGGCTGCAGTTCTTCTACAAGTGGGATAACCGTTTGAGGGCGTTCGCTCTCGCCCACGAGGCGCTGCACGTGGCGAACCGTCATTTTCAGCGCGCCGACGAGTGCGGTAAGACGTTCGAGCACGCGCACCGCATGATGAACCTTGCGGGCGACATGGAGATTAACGAGCTTCTTCTGGATATGGGTGTCGCCCATAGTGAGGATGAGGATACGTTTGTGTTCCCGTCAAAGTGGGGGTATGAGCGGTCGCGCACGATGGAGGAATACCTCGCCTCCCTGTCTCAGGATCGGGATAAGTTGGAGGAATTGGCCCGCATGTTGGAAGAGTTGCAGAACCGCTATGGCGGCGGCAAGGCCGACAACGGCGGTTCCGGCGAGGGCCAGTCGGGCGATTCTGACGATTCCGGTTCTGACGGCGACGGCTCCAATGGCGGCGAGTCCGATAAGTCGGGTGGCGGGCAGTCCAACGGCGGCGAGTCTGGCACCTCCGGTGGTACGCAGTCCGGCGAGGGCGAGCCTGGTTCCGGTTCCCAGGGGGATGGTGGTTCTTGTTCTTCTGGTTCCGATGGCGAGGGTTCCAATGGTGGCGCACAGTCGGGTTCTCAGGGTAGCGGTAACGGTTCCGGCGACGAAGCAGGCGATGGTTCTTCTGGTTCCGGCCACGGCGGCACTGGTTCCGCTAACGAAAGCGCTGACCCCGGCCAGGGTGGCGGTTCTGGCTCCTCCGGTTCTGGCGGTGAAGGCTCCAAGGGCGGCGGCTCCCAGTCGGGTGACGCGGACTCTCAGGGCGAGAATGGTTCCGAGGGCGACGGTAAGGGCGATTGGACCAGTCAGTATGTGCGCGCGAACGTTGGACACGCGTGCGGGTCGCGCAGCAACAGTGAGGATGATCGCGAAGGTGAACGCATCGAAGGCGAGACCGGGGTGCGTGGCCGCGCAATGGCTGACGTTGAGGGCACTCGCCAAGATGCTGAGGCGCTGGTGCGTGAAGCCGCCGACGGCAGTAACAGCATGGGTAGCGGCGCGGGAGACTCGTGGGTGAGGCTACTTGCCCGCATGGCTCCGCCGCGCGTGAACTGGCAGAGCGTGCTGGCTGGCGTGGTGGGTCGTTCCATGTCGTCGCGCGTTCGCGGCAACAGGTATGCGACGTACAAGCGCCCGAATCGTCGCCGACAGGGCGGTGAGTTCGTTTGGCCGTCGCGTGAGGACAACAAGCCGACGGTGCATGTCGCGGTGGACACGTCGGGTAGCATGGGGCGTGATGACTACGCGCACGCTGTGGCCGAGATTGAAGGTATTTTGCGCGCGTCGGCGTCGGGTGCGGCTATCGGCTTCTACGGTGTTGACACGCAGATGAGCGAGCGTCCGCGTATGGTGTCGCATGTTCGTGACCTGAAAGCGTTTGGTGGCGGCGGAACGGACATGTCTGTCCCATATGAGTGGATGGCGGGCGAGTGGGCGGCTGGCGGTAAGCGTCGTCGCGAGTTGCCGGATGTTCATGTTCTGGTGACGGATGGCTGGGTTGATTGGGGGGAGACGCTGAGGGCGGCGGCTGCGTGTCGCCAGTTCACGCGCATGGTGATTGTTGTCACTAGCGTGGGTGAGTCGCGTCAGGTTATTGACGATGGGCGTGCCGCTGGCGTGAGCGTGGTGTTCGTGAACGGGTGACGTGAGCGTCACGGCGTGCCCGTCGTAGTCGAGTTTGGGCGTTGCGCGGTCGGGCGTGGGGCGCGTTTGCTGCCGGTTTGGTGGCGGCCGCGCCCCACAAGCTTTTGCGTCCCCGTTTTCTTTCCGGCGGCTGTTACCCATCACGTCTGCGCCTCGCGTTTTGACGTTCTCCCGTGTGGGTGGCGTGTCGGGCGCGCACAAACCGCTATTGGTGTGTCGTTCGCGCGTTCCTAACATGTGAAGGGGTTTGTGGTGGCTGGTTTGTCCCGTGGTGAGAGGGAAGCAAAAATGCGGGGTATTGCTGTCCGCGCAGAATACGCGGCGTTCATGGGTGAGTGTGAGCGTTTGGGTGTGAGCGTGGGCGGTAACGCCGAAAACAAGTACATGGTGTTCAGGCGCACCCTGGTTCGTGACGACGCGGCACTGCGCGGTGGGGATGGTCTCGGCGGCGAGGGCGGCATGGTTGACCTGCGGTATGGCGCGGACGTGGCGCTCGCGTGCGCGCGGATGGTTCAGGCGTGCTTCCGCGAGAGTGTAGCGCCGTCGGTGTTTGTGAGCATGTCGCCGTTGGGTATTCTTATGTTTCTGGGACTGGACGGACAGTGTAAGGGCGATCCTGGTGCGGATGCGCTTGCCGCTGGCGCGTGTGGTGACTTGGCGCTTAACGGTGTGAAGTGAAGCGCGGTCGCGCGGCCACTGTCGCGTGTGCGCTGTGTCGCGCCGTCTGGTTGACTGTCTCGTCGCCTCTGGCTCC
>ERZ772910.837-NODE-837-length-16954-cov-24.080656_pt1 | contig 16954 bp, 14 predicted proteins | sample MGYA00511357_ERZ772910 | MGnify/ENA primary metagenome ERZ772910 (study PRJEB29015, sample SAMEA2738096) | human oral metagenome | biome: human oral; feature: human-associated habitat; material: saliva | place: China | collected 2193 ... | reverse complement strand
AGCGCATCAACCACCAGGCGCACGCGCCGTGACCAGTGCGAATCGCCCAGGCGCAGGCGCTCATGCTCACCGATGTAGTCGTCATAGGTTAGGCCCCAGCGGATCGGGCCCTGAGAAACCTCCACGTGCGGGGCTAGGCGACCATTATCAAAAATGGCGTTACCCAAGCCGGTCCCTAGCGTCACGATCATCTCCAGGCCCTGGCCGGTTACTACGCCCGCGCCGGCCACCTCGGCGTCATTTAGCACCAAAGTGGGTAGATTCAGTTGGTTTTGCAAAGCCTCGCGCATATCAAAGCGTGCCCACAGCGGCACCAGCTCAGGCATTACCTTGGAGCGTGGGCCAGATTTGGTGATGTAGTGCGGCGTCGTGATCACCACCCCGTGGCGGATCATGCCCGGCATACCCACGGTGATGCGATGCGCCCGTGGTAGCTGCTTGGCCAGGTCAACAATGGTTTCTACCAGGCGCTCAGGGGGGAGCGGATAAGGCGTTGGAGTGCGTAGAGCTGGCGAAATAATGTTGCCCGCGCTGTTTAATACGCTGGCTTTAATGCCGCCGCCGCCGCAGTCCACGCTCAGGGTCGTTACGTCACTCACGCCCTTACCCTAGCGCTGATGTGCTCAAATGGGGGCATGTTTGGTTACCGTGATTGCGCTGGCGAGCCGGCCGGTGGGGCCGAGGTGGGCGCCGAGGTTTCTGGGGTTCGCGCAGAAGGGGGGTGCGCTGAGGTTTCTGGGGCGCGCCCAGAAGCAACTCGCGCCGAGAATGGGGCGCAAACGCCAAAGCTGGCGGCCAACCTGGCAGCTGCCCTACGCCCCAAGGTGCGTGTGCGCATGGACCTGGCCTACGACGGCACCTTCTTTCGCGGTTGGGCCGCCCAACCCGGCCTGCGTACCGTGCAAGGCGAGCTAACCGAGGCCCTATCTACCATTTTGCGCGTCCCTGTACAGCTCACCGTTGCCGGCCGTACCGATGCCGGGGTGCACGCCAGCCACCAGGTGGTGCATTTCGACGTCGACACTGAAGCCTGGCAGGCCCTAGCCGGACGTAACGGCTCTGACCCCGCCCAAGCACTGCGACGTCGGACCCAAGCCCTGCTCAAGCGGGCCGCAAACCCCAAAGTCACTGCGCGCCCGCAGCCGGGGCTGGTGGCACTGGGGGAGAGCGCGGGCAACGGCGCAGACATTGTGGTGGGCGCGGTGAGTCAGGTGGGCGGCGATTTCGATGCGCGCTTTAGTGCCCTGCGGCGCACCTACCGTTACCGCGTAGCCGACGGCGTGGCGCGGCACGACCCCCGCCTGCGTTCCAGCGTGCTGTGGACTGACCAGGAGCTGGACTTGGAGGCTATGAACCGCTCGCTGCAGCCGCTGCTGGGGGAGCACGAATTTTTGTCTTACTGCAAGCCGCGCGAGGGGGCATCCACTATCCGCAGCCTGCTCTCGGCCGCATGGAGCCGGCCCGAAAGCGGCGTTGATGCTGGTCTGGCCGTGTTTGAAGTCAGCGCCGACGCTTTTTGTCACCACATGGTGCGTTCTCTGGTGGGGGCCACGCTGACGGTGGGGCAGGGGCGCAATAGCGAGGAGTGGCCGGCGGCGCTGTTGGCGCGGCGCTCGCGGGAGTTGGCGGCTCCGTTGGCACCTGCTCATGGGCTGACTTTGGAGGCCATTGCCTACCCTGAGCCGGGTCGCTGGGCTGAGCAGGCGCAGGCTGCGCGGGTTTTGCGCACCAGCGCTGCTGATGACTAAAGGGTTAGATGGCTCTGCTGTTGGGGCAGTGGCGACGGCGGCCCGGGCGGCCCGGAGGCGTTTTTGTGGCGACGGTGGCCCGGAGGTGATGCGGAGGGGGAGTGCTGATGGCGGTGGTCCGTCGTCGTTGTTGCGGGGGCTGCAGCAGGGCAGTGAAGGTACTCTGGCGGCGTCGTTGCGCAGCTGAAGTGCGTGGGTAAAGGGGTGCAATGGCGTCGTCGTTGGTGGGGCCACACAAAAACTGACATTTCGTCCGTTGCCTATAAAACCCCATGAATTTTTTATAGGGAAGGGATGAAATTGCCTGTGTTTGATTGCCTGTGTTTGCCTGTAGTGGTGGGCTTCACGGGGGTGGGTAGGGTAAGAATCTTTGACCTAGTTGTATGCCTTGGGTAAAGTAGTCATGTCTTGCAGCACGTCTGTGCGCGCTTGCGGTGCGCTCCCACTCGCCCCACGCGCTACGTGCTCCAGCAACGTTCACCTGACCACGGTGGGTTATGCAAAAAGCTGTGACGCTTCAACATCAGCTAAGTGTGCCCACCGCCAAGTAGAAACGAAGGCAAACGCCCGTGCGTACGTACACACCGAAGCCCGGCGACGTCGAGAAGAACTGGTACGTCATTGACGCCACCGACGTCGTGCTGGGTCGTCTAGCGGCTCAGGCCGCAACCCTGCTCCGTGGGAAGCACAAGCCCCAGTTCGCCCCTCACGCGGACACCGGCGACTACGTCATCATCATTAACGCTGACAAGGTCGCGCTGACCAACGGTAAGGCTGACAAGAAGTTCGCTTACCGTCACTCTGGTCGTCCCGGTGGTCTGACCGCCACCAGCTACCGTGAGCTACTGGCTACTCGTCCCGAGTTCGCCGTAGAAAAGGCCATCAAGGGCATGATTCCCCACACCAAGCTTGGCCGTGCCCAGCTCAAGAAGCTGAAGGTTTACACTGGTAGCGAGCACCCGCACCAGGCCCAGAACCCTCAGGTTTTCGAGATCACCCAGGTCGCTCAGTAAGCGCTCAGCGCACGAGCCTCATAACGTAAAGGACATATCGTGGCTGAGACCACCATCGACATTGAGGTACTGGACGAGGAGAACGCTCCCGCCAGCTACACCACTGAAACCGAGACCACCGGCGAAGGCCGTGGTCAGTCCATCACCGCTCCCGGCGCCGGCCTAGGCCGCCGCAAGGAGGCCGTTGCTCGTGTACGCCTAGTGCCCGGCACCGGTAACTGGACTCTAAACGGACGCACCCTGGAGGACTACTTCCCCAACAAGCTGCACCAGCAGCTAGTGCGTTCCCCGTTCACCATCTTGGACATCGAGGGTCGCTTTGACGTGATCGCTCGCATCCACGGTGGCGGCGTTTCCGGCCAGGCCGGCGCTCTGCGTCTAGGCATTGCCCGCGCCCTGAACGAGATCGACCGTGAGGCCAACCGCGCCACCCTAAAGAAGGCCGGCTTCCTCACCCGCGACGCCCGCGCTGTTGAGCGTAAGAAGGCCGGTCTACACAAGGCCCGCCGCGCTCCGCAGTACTCCAAGCGCTGATCGCGTTTTATCTGCTCACACCCCGTCACCTGTTGGTGGCGGGGTGTGTTGCGTTTTAACTGGTTGTGGGATAATTGCCTTATTCATTGAGCTTTTGCAGGAGGAAATCAATGGCTCGTCTATTCGGTACTGACGGTGTGCGCGGCCTAGCTAACGACCTACTCACCCCCACCCTGGCGGTGCAGCTAGGTGAAGCTGCTGCCCGTGTACTAACGGAAAAGTCGCCGGCTAAAGGCAACAAGCGTCCGCGCGCCATCGTCGGTCGAGACACCCGTGCTTCAGGAGAATTCCTAGACCACGCTATCTCCGCAGGTTTGGCGGCCTCCGGCGTTGACGTCACCCGTGTCGGGGTACTTCCCACCCCCGCCATCGCCTACCTCACCGCCGCCCAGGACATCGACCTGGGCGTTATGATCTCCGCTTCCCACAACCCCTTCCCCGACAACGGTATTAAGTTCTTCGCCCGTGGCGGCTTCAAGCTAGAAGACGCCGTCGAAGACCGTATTGAAGCCCTGCTCACCGCCGAGCACGAGCGCCCCACCGGCGCCGCCGTCGGCCGCGTAATCAAGGGTGAAACCGTAGCTGACCAGGCCTACATCAACCACCTGGTGGCCTCTACTGGCACTGACCTGTCTGGCCTGCGTATCGCCGTGGACGCCGCCAACGGCGCTGCCTCCAAGGTGGGCCCCGCTGCGCTACGTGCCGCCGGCGCTGAAGTGCTGGTTATCAACGCCTCTCCCGACGGCCTAAACATCAACGCCCAGGCCGGCTCCACCCACCCCGAGCAGCTACAGAACTACGTTAAGTTCGTGGGTGCAGACATGGGTGTGGCCTACGACGGCGACGCCGACCGCTGCATGGCCGTTGACGCTGAGGGCACCTTGGTGGATGGTGACCAGATCATGGGTATCCTCGCCATTGGCGCTAAGGCTGACGGCACCCTGGCCTCCGACACCCTGGTAGTGACGGTTATGAGCAACCTGGGTCTGCTGCTGGCCATGCGCAAGCACGGTATCCGCACTGTTCAGACCGGTGTGGGTGACCGCTACGTGCTAGAAAAGATGCTCTCTGGCGGCTACGTGCTTGGTGGTGAGCAGTCTGGTCACGTCATTGACTCCATCCACGCCACCACCGGTGACGGTATCCTCACCTCGCTGCGTTTGGCGGCCCGCCTCAAGCGCTCTGGCAAGTCCCTCAAGGAACTGGCCAGCGTAGTTGAGCGCCTACCCCAGTCGCTAATTAACGTCCCCAACGTGGATAAGCACGCCGCCTCCACTAACGACGCCGTCCAGAGCGCCGTGGCTAAGGCTGAGGCCCGCCTGGGGGAGACCGGCCGTGTGCTGCTGCGCCCCTCGGGCACTGAGCCGCTGGTGCGCGTAATGGTTGAGGCTGCCACGCAGGAAGAGTCCGACGCCGTCGCAGCTGAGTTGGCCCAGGTGGTTAAGGACAACCTGGCTCTGTGACGCGCTAAAATCTAGCTGCGCACTTAGCGTGCTCAACGCGCTGGCGTTCGCCGCGCTGCCGCGTTCAGGCGCCAGCGCTTACGCGCCAAAAAATGCGTTAGTGCGCAGCTAGGCACTGCAGCTAGACACTAAGGCCGGCCCGAAATTTTGGGTCGGCCTTTGGTTTGTTTGCGTCCGCGCAACCCTACTCTTTGCGCAGGCGCATATAGTCCATGTGGTGGTTGGCGTCCTTATGTAGCAGCAAGGTGGCACGGGCACGGGTGGGCTCAATGTTTTCAATCAAATTGGGTAGATTCACGGTGTCCCAAATCTGGCCGGCCCCAGCCAAAGCGACGTCGTCGTCAATATCAGCATATTTACGGAAGTAAGAGTCAGGCTGAGTAAAAGCCGTGTGCTTCAAAGTCAAAAACCGCTCCAAATACCAAGAGCGAATATTGGCGGCGTCGGCGTCAACATAGATAGAAAAATCAATAAAGTCACTAACCGCCATAACCGCCTGGTTGTTAGAAGCACGCGGGGCTGGTTGGAGCACATTTAGGCCCTCCAGCACCAGCACGTCAGGCTGACGCACATCCACCTTACGGTCAGGTACCACGTCATAAATCGTGTGGTCGTAGAGGGGCGCCTGCACCAGGGGAGCACCAGATTTAACCGCACTAATAAAATCAAGCAGGGCGCGCCGATCATAAGACTCCGGGAAACCCTTACGGGCCATCAACCCGCGCCGCTCCAACTCGCTGTTAGGCAGCAAGAAACCGTCAGTGGTCACCAAAGACACCTTGGGGGTGGCCTCAAAGCGTGCCAGCAGGTGAGCCAGCAGGCGGGCGGTAGTGGATTTACCCACCGCCACCGATCCGGCCACCGCAATCACAAAAGGCACATGCGTAGGCTCAATCCCTAAAGTGCGCGCCACCGCCTGGCGGCGCATCTGCGTGGATTCAATGTAAGTCTCTAAAAGTGCCGATAGAGGCCGGTAAACCGCATCTACCTCAGGTAGCTCAATGGGGTCATCTAAAGAACGCAAACGTTCCAAATCGGCTTCAGTTAGCGGCAGGGGAGCGTTAGCTGCTATACGGCCCCAAGTTTCACGTTTAATCTCTATAAACGGGCTGTTCTTATGCCAGATGGGAAGCCAATCTAGGGGGTTAGCAAAATCGCTCACGGCTCTAGTTTGGCTTACAAACCAGCCAAAGATAAAGCTCAGACCTAAGCGGCCTGGGTCATATGGCCGCTACGCTGTGAGAATAGTAAGCAAACTCGCGCCTTTCAATCATTGTTTTGCGCATTAGGTACATGATTCAATCAAGTTCATGTGTGGAATCGTTGGACATGTTGGACCGGCAGCGGTCCTAAGTGAACGTAGCCTAGAAGTACTATTGGATGGTCTTAGCCGCCTGGAATACCGTGGCTATGACTCCGCTGGCGTAGCCCTACTGACGGATGAAGGTGTATCCGTACGTAAGGAAGCCGGCAAGCTAGAAAACCTGCGGGCGCAGATCGCCGCCCACCCCGTGGCCCCGGCCAGTGCCGGCATTGGCCACACCCGTTGGGCTACCCACGGCAGCCCCACCACCGTTAACGCCCACCCGCATGTGGCCGGACACATTGCCCTGGTACACAACGGCATCATTGAAAACTTCCGTCCCCTGCGTGAAGAGGTAGAAAGCCTCGGCCGCACCCTAGTGTCTGAAACTGACTCTGAAGTTGTTGCCCACCTGCTAGACATCGCCTACAGCGCCCTGCGTGAAGCCAACCCCGCTGGTGACCCGGCCCTGCAGCTGCGTGAAGCTATGGCCCAGGTGACCCCGCGCCTGGAGGGTGCCTACGCCCTGCTAGCCATCGCCGCTGATGCCCCCGGCACTATCGTGGCCGCGCGTCGCTCCGCCCCGCTGGTTTTGGGTGTGGGCGAGGGCGAAAACTTCGTTGGTTCCGACGTCGCCGCTTTCGTAGCCTTCACCAAGCAGGCCGTGGAGGTGGGCGACAACCAGATCGTGCTGATCACCGCCGCTGGCATTGAAATTACCGACGCCGCCGGCCAGGTAGTGACCGAGCCGCACAGCTGGGAGGTCACCTGGGACGCCTCCGCCGCCGTCAAGGGCGGTTACGACACCTTCATGAACAAGGAAATCCACGACCAGCCCACCGCCGTGGCCGACACGCTGCGCGGCCGCATGGACGCCGCCGGCGAACTGCAGCTAGACGAAATGCGTATCGACCCCTCGGTGCTGCGCAGCGTGGACAAGATCATCGTGGTTGCTTGCGGTACCGCCGCCTACGCCGGACACGTAGCCAAGTACGCCATCGAGCACTGGTGCCGTATCCCGGTAGAAATCGAACTCGCCCACGAGTTCCGCTACCGCGACCCGATCGTAAACGAAAAAACCCTAACCGTTGCCATCAGCCAGTCCGGTGAAACCATGGACACCATCCAGGCTGTGCGCCACGCCCGCGAACAGGGCTCGCGCGTACTGGCAATCGTTAACACCTACGGCTCCACCATTGCCCGTGAAGCCGACGCCGTGCTCTATACCCACGCCGGCCCCGAGGTGGCCGTAGCCTCCACCAAGGCCTTCCTGGCCCAGATCACCGCCTGCTACCTGCTGGGTCTATACCTGGCCCAGCTGCGCGGCAACAAGTGGCCTGAAGAGGTGGCTGACTACCTGGCTAACCTGTCCGCCATGCCTGAGCGCATCCAGCGCTTCCTAGATGAGAGCGAGGAGCAGGTGCGCGCCCTGGGCCGCGAACTAGCTGACAACAACTCCTTCCTATTCCTGGGCCGCCACGTGGGCTACCCGGTAGCCCTAGAAGGTGCCCTCAAGCTCAAGGAACTGGCTTATGTGCACGCCGAAGGCTTTGCCGCCGGCGAGCTCAAGCACGGCCCTATCGCCCTGGTAGAGGAAGGCCTGCCGGTATTCGTGATTGTGCCTACCCCGCGCCGCCCTGTGCTGCACGACAAGGTCATCTCCAACATTGAGGAGATTCGCGCTCGCGGCGCCCGCACCATTGTGATCGCTGAGGAAGAAGACCACGCTGTGGACGCCTTCGCTCACGACGTGATCCGCGTGCCCGCCGCCCCCACCTTGATGATGCCGCTGCTGAGCGTGGTGCCGTTGCAGGTGTTCGCCTCCGCTTTGGCTCAGGCTAAGGGCTATGACGTGGATCAGCCGCGTAACCTGGCCAAGTCTGTGACGGTGGAGTAATACCGCTAGACTCAAGGCATGTATAGCGGCATCGATGTGGTGGATATTGAACGCTTTAGTGACCGTATCGAGGCTAATGCCGCTTTAATGCAGCGGTTGTTTACTGCTGTGGAACTTCATAGTTGCAAGGGCGCGCTGCCTTCTTTGGCGGCGCGCTTTTGCGCTAAAGAGGCGGCCTTGAAGGTGCTGGGCCAGGCCGACGTCGTTGCTCACGCTACCTGCTTTGGTAGCGGCGACGGCGCCAGTGCTGAGGTTTCTGGGCTCGACGACGTCGCTGGCGTGGCGGGGGAGGGGCTAGTTCCAGCGGATCTGGCCACTCCTGCTCAAGCCAGTGCCCCCGTGGGGTTGAATTTTCGCGACATTGAGGTCACCAGCCGTCCCGGTCAGGCCCCCCAACTGCGTTTACACGGCCAGGTGGCGGCGTGGGCGCGGCGTTTAGGGCTGCACAGCTGGCGGGTGAGCCTAGCCCACGACGGGGTAGCCATGGCCCAAGTTTGGGCTAGTGGTGGCCCGGCAGAAGGCTGTAAGGTCGGCTCGCATGACGCCACCTTGGCCTGCTACCTGCTCAAACCCGAGGCTGACAGTCACAAATACTCACGCGGCGTGGTGCGTATAATCGCTGGCTCGCAGCGTTTTCCTGGCGCCGGGCTGCTATGCGTGGCTGGAGCTAGCCATAGTGGGGTGGGCATGATCCGCCTAAACGCCCCTGAGCGCGTAGAAAACCTGGTGCTAGCCGCCCATCCGCAAATTGTTCCTGATGGCCCAGCCTTAACCGGAACCTGCGACGCCCTAGTGCTGGGCCCGGGGCTGGACGCCCAGAAGGCAGATTGGGAGGCGCTGGCCCAGTTGCTAGAAAACACCCCGGCAGTAATTGACGCCAGCGCCCTAGAACCAGTTTGTGCCCTGATTAAAGAGGGCAAACTACGTCTACACCCCTATCACATCCTCACGCCTCATGAGGGAGAATTAGCTCGTTGCCTAAACCTGTTCGCGGGCACGGATACAGATAAAACTGCAGGTGAAATTGCGGGAAAACTGGCAGACAAGGCGGATAAACCCCTTGGCAAGTTTGCTTCTCAAACTAGCCCCGCGTTACAGCGCCGTATCCGGGGAGCCCAGCAACTGGCGACATTAACCGGGGCTTGTGTGCTAGCTAAAGGCAATCGCACCGTGGTGGTAGACGCCAAGGCCCAAGTCCACCACCTGCCTGCGGCCACGCCCTGGCTGGCTACCGCCGGTAGTGGGGACGTACTGGCGGGTCTGATGGGTGGCTTACTGGCCCTAAACGTACGCGCCGGCGCGAGGTATGTGGGCGCCACAGCCGCTTTAGGCAGTGCTACTAGTGCCGACGCCGCTGGGACCAGCCAGCAGTCTGCTGACGCTCAGGGCCAGGGCACCACTGTCGCTAGTGCCTCTGCCCTAGCCCCCGAAATTGCGCAGCTGGCCGCGCGCCTACACGCCCTAGCCGGACAACTGGCCGCTGAAGCAGCCGCCCCAAAGACAACCTACGCAACCGGACCAAAGTCCGCCGGCGCCGTCGTCGGCCATCCCATAACTGCCCCAGAAATAGCCGCAGCCATCCCCAATGCCTGGGCCCTTTACGCCAGTGCTGCAGCAAACTGAGCTGATGGCGGCTAAAAGTGGGACAATAGCGCCGTGACTGAGCAACCTAATAGCTATCAAATTCCTTGGACGGGAGCACAAACCGCCCGCGCCATTATCGATCTCGACGCCCTAGCCGCCAATGTGGCCCAACTTCGTAAGTTTCACGGCGGGACTTGGATGGCTATCCTCAAAGCCAACGCCTACGGACACGGCCTAGGCCCCATGGCACTAGCCTGTATGCGTCAAGGCGCCACCTGGTTGGGCGTGGCACAGTTGCACGAAGCCCTGCGCCTGCGTGAATACCTCGACGCCGCCGGGGTAAAGCCGGTAGATGCCACCCAGCTAGCCCAAAACCCGGCCCTGGCTACTGCCCAAACTCCCAGGATTTTCACCTGGATCATGCCGCCGCTTAGCCCGCAAGAGGCCGCCCAAGCAGACTCTGGCCTGCGCCAGGCGCTACGAGCCCAGCTAGACCTATCAGCCTCCACCGTGGAAGTTTTGCAGGCCATCATCGCCGCCGCCCAAGCTGAAGGCAAGTGCGCCTACGTGCACCTAAAAGTAGATACCGGCATGGCCCGCGCTGGCGCCAACCTAGAAGACCTAGCTGACCTGGCCCAATGTGCCGCCCAAGCCCAAAGCCAGGGGTACATTAAGGTGGTGGCGCTATGGTCGCACCTAGCCCGCGCAGACGAAATCCTCATCCCCGCCACCGGTCAGCAGCTAGAACGCTACCGTCAAGGCCTACAAATCCTGGCCGACGCCGGCATTGACGTGCCCGTGCGCCACCTGGCGGCCACCGCCGGCACCCTGTGGCACCCCGACACCGCCGCCCTAGACATGGACCGCTTCGGTATTGGTCTATACGGTCTAAGCCCCGACCACACCGTGGCCCGCGCCCAGGATCTAGGCCTACACCCAATCATGCGCCTAGAAGCCCGCCTCACCCAGGTCAAGCACATCAAAGCCGGCCAAGGCGTCTCCTACGGCGCCACCTGGCAGGCCCCCACCGACCGCTGGGTAGGGCTAGTGCCGCTAGGCTACGGCGACGGCATTTTGCGTAGCGCCTCCGACCGCGCCCCCATCCTGGTTGGCAAACAACGCACCCACATTGTTGGGCGCGTATGCATGGATCAAGTTATTGTAGACCTAGGTCCCACCAGCAACCCGGACGGCACCCCCCGACCCGCCCCCGCGCGAGCTGGCGACCTAGCCATCCTCTTCGGCGATCCCGCTCCCTTAAACGGCCCGGCTAACCCGGCCATCCCCACCGCTGAAGACTGGGCTACCGCCTGCGGCACCATCTCCTATGAGGTGGTCACTCAGCTACGCGGCGCCCACCTACCGCGCTACTACGTTTCCCAAGGCTCCTACAAATTAGCGGAGATTCCCCAATGAGCACATACGTCACCCACACCACGGATGCCGATTCCACAAGGGAATTCGGCGCCCGGCTAGCTACGCTGCTACAAGCCGGAGACCTGGTGATGCTTTCAGGCGAGCTAGGTGCCGGTAAAACCACTCTGGCCCAAGGTATCGGCTCAGCCCTAAACGTACGTGGGCGCGTATCTTCACCCACTTTCATCGTGGCTCGCGTGCACCCCTCCCTGGCCGGCGGCCCGGACCTGGTGCACGTAGACGCCTATCGCCTCACCAGCCTAGAAGACCTCGAAACCCTGGACCTGGATTCCTCCCTGGAAGAATCCATCACCCTGGTTGAATGGGGCGAAGGCATGGTAGAAGGCATCAGTGACAATCGCCTAGAAATCAAGGTGGAACGTCCGCAGGGGGGACTGGCAGGTGCCGATACTAGCGGCATCACTGACCTGGGCGGCGTCGACGACGGCGCCCGCACCATCACCCTTACCGGCTACGGTCCGCGCTGGGAAAAAGCGCTCAACCAGCTCTAAGCCATGAACTGGCAGGCTAGCCACAGGCAGCTCAGTTCACTCGCGCTCGCGGCAAAAGCGCCGGGTTCTTCGCCAAGTGCGTTGCCAGGCTTTTTATCGCGAGCCTTGCCGGGCTCTTGGTCAGGTTCTTTGCTGGCGGCAGGCCTGGCGCTGGTGACGCTAGTTCTGTTGGCGCTGGCAGGCCCGGCTCGGGCCCAGGTGGACCAAAACTACCTGGAGCAGTGGCTTAAATCGAGCTCCAATAATGCTCTTAGCGCCACCCAGCGCACCCAGGCGGAATTCACTACGCCTGCGCATGTGTGGAATGTTTCGCGCTCTGACAATGGCTCTGTGCAGGTGGTGCGTAGCCCGGAGCAGTGGTACACGCTGGTGCGCCTGGGTGGGGAGCTCAAATTTGTGCTGCTGATAAACGCTACCGACGCTAAAACCACGGCAGTGCAGATAGCTGACGCAGCTTTGGCGCGTTCACTTGCAAGCCTGGGCACCGGTCAATACCCGGTTTATGAAGCTCAAGATGCCGCCTGGTATCAACTGGAGGATGGCCAGCTGCGCCCGCTGGGAGCTAAAGCCAATAAATTGCAGCGCGGTTCAATCTCGGTTTCTGCCTATATTTCTATACGTGATGTTAGGCACTCTGGTTCGCCCACTGCGTCTGCCGATGAAAACACTTCCGCCTGGTCTAGCTGGGCGCTTTGGACCATGGTGGTACTGGCTTGCTTGGGTTTAATTAGCTTGGCTGTCCTGGAAAAACACACTAGTAAATACCGGGACCTGGAGGGTCAAGGCGGCTCTAGTAAACGTAAGCCGCGTCAGGCAGTGATTGGGACTCCGGCTAAGGGCAGGGCCCGCCCACAGGTGTCGGTGCACTCAGCTACAGCAGTGCCGGCCTCACAAACGGCAACTGCGATTGAGAAAACTAAAACCGAAAAGGAATAGGCTTAGCTCCGTGCGTATTGTCTCTATCGACTCCTCTTTAGCGTCCGCTTTGGCATTAATTGAGCTTAGCGACGGCGTCGCTACCACCGTGCGTCAGCAGGTGGGTACTGACGCGCGCCACCACGCCGAATCTTTAGCCCCCATGCTTAGCCAGGTTTTGGCCGGCGAGGCGGTAGACGCCATTGCGGTGGCTACCGGCCCGGCTCCCTTCACTGGTTTGCGTGCTGGCCTGGTGACGGCGCGGACTTTTGCGCGCGTGCACAACCTGCCGCTGTGGGGAGTTAGCTCTTTGGATGCGCGTGCTCGGGCTGCTTTTGACCGTCTTGGCGAGGCGGGGCAGGGTAAGTGCCTGCTGGTTGCTAATGATGCGCGCCGCAAGGAAGTTTATGCCGCCCGCTATCGGGTTAAGGGTGCCGACGACGTCGAACGCCTAGGTCAGCTGCACGTGCTAAGCCCTGCAGCGGCCCTGGAGCTGGGTGAAGTTGACTACGTAACCGGCTCCGGTGTGGCTCTATATCCGCAGCAGCTGACCGGCACCGAAATTGACAGCCAAGACCCGATCCTGGAGCAGCTGGCACGTATCGCCTGGCGGCGCCACCAGCAGGGGATCAACCAGCCCACCGAGCCGCTGTATCTGCGTCACGCCGACGTGCAGATGCCCAAGGCTCCTAAGCGAGTTATTTGATGCCTGCTTTGCGCCTGCGCGCAATGCGTAAAGCCGATCTGGGGTGGGTGGCCCAAGCTGAGCGTCAGCTTTTTTCCGCCGAGGCTTGGAGCCCCCAGTTACTGGCCAGTGAACTGGGCGCAATGGAGTCTCTTGACGACCGGATTTATGTAGTAGCCGAGGTTGACGCAGCTATGGCTGGCTACGCCGGGGTGTGGCTGGGAGATAGCGCTGACGTACTGACTATCGCCACTTTGCCCTACTTTCGCCGTCAGGGGGTGGGGCGAGCTTTGCTTAAAGCTTTGCTCGACGCTGCTGCTGAACGTGAGTGTGAAGCTGTGTTGTTGGAGGTGCGGGCTTCTAACGACGGCGCCATTGCGTTATATAAGGGAGCTGGCTTTAAGGCGATAGGTAAGCGGCGCGGCTATTACAGTCACCCGCGCGAGGACGCCGTCGTGATGCGCAAAAAACTAGCCGCACCTAAAGTGGGGCCGGTAGGCAGCTAGAGACTTTTTAGACCGGTTAAACCCTTATAAAAAGGCTGCAGGTTTATTTAGTAAATCACGTGTGCCCTAATAAACCCCAAGTGCTCTGCTTCTCAGTGGTCGCTGACACTTGTGCAAACATTTGCATGACCCCCACTAAACCGCGTTATATCAGCGTAAATAGCTATACGCAGAAGGCGTATTAAGCGCTTTCTGGACCACTTAGGACTTAAGGCATGTGAGCGCTAGATAGCCTTGTGACGTGGCCAAATCAAATGTTTCTCCCAAGAGGCAGACTGCTGGACGTACGACCGTCGCGATGAAGCGGATCATGGCGTACAGCGGTCTGTTCTTCCTCTTCTTTGTTCTATTCCACGCCTACGGCAACCTCAAGTACTTTGAAGGTGAGGACGTCTACAACGGCTATGCCGCTCACCTGCGTACCATGTTCATGCCGATCCTGCCTCGTGAGGGTCTGCTATGGATTCTGCGTGCGATTATGGTCGCCTGCCTCGTTGGGCACGCCGGCGCTGCTTTCCACCTATGGCACCGCAACAACAAGGCTCGCGGTAACCAGAAGTACGCAGTTAAGAAGGCTCACGCAGAGTACGCAGCTTCACGCTACGCAAACCGCACCATGCGTTGGGGTGGCGTGATCCTGGTTCTGTTCATTGTGTGGCACATCCTGCAGTTCACCACGCTGAACGCCACCCCCGGTGGTCACTACGTGCATGGTGATGCCTACAAGAACATGTACCTCGGCTTCCACGATGCCCCCTGGACCTACGCCATTTACTTCATCGCCCTAGCTGCGCTGGCGCTGCACGCTTGGCACGGTGTTTGGTCCGCCCTACAGACCTTGGGTGCTATCCGTGGTTCTGTAATTCCTGGCGTGCGCCTGATCGCCACGCTGGTTGCCCTGGCCCTGTTCGTAGCCTTTATGGCCGTGCCTACCGCCATCCTGTTTGGTTGGGTAGACGCGCCTGCTGCTGGTTCGTGGACTGCACTGCACGGCGCAGTCGCTGGACACTGAGAGAGCGTGAAGATAAATGAGTAAAGTTATCGATGGCCTGTACCGGGTTGGCGAGGATATCGCCGACACCAAGGCCCCGCATGATGTTCCGATCGAAAAGCGTTGGGAACAGCGTAAATTCCTAGCCAAGCTAGTTAACCCGGCTAACCGCCGTAAGCTTGACGTGATCGTAGTTGGCTCCGGCCTGGCCGGTGGCGCTGCTGCTGCCTCCCTGGGCGAGCAGGGCTACAACGTCAAGGTGTTCTTCTACCAGGACTCTGCCCGTCGTGCCCACTCCATTGCGGCCCAGGGTGGTATCAATGCTGCTAAGAACTACCGCAACGACAACGACTCGGTTTACCGCCTGTTCTACGACACCGTAAAGGGTGGCGACTACCGCGCTCGTGAAGACAACGTTTACCGCCTAGCTGAGGTCAGCGCCAACATCATCGACCAGTGTGTGGCTCAGGGTGTGCCCTTCGCCCGCGAATACGGCGGTCTGCTAGACAACCGTTCCTTCGGTGGTGTGCAGGTATCGCGTACCTTCTACGCCCGTGGCCAGACCGGTCAGCAGCTGCTGATCGGCGCCTACCAGGCGCTAGAACGCCAGGTGCGCGCCGGCACGGTTAAGGAGTTCCGCCGTCACGAGATGGTTGAACTAATCGTGGTTGACGGCAAGGCTCGCGGTATTGTCACTCGCGACATGGTCAGCGGCGAGATCGAGACTCACCTGGCCGACGCCGTCGTGCTAGCCACCGGTGGTTACGGCAACGTATTCTTCCTATCCACCAACGCTATGGGCTGCAACGGTACCGCGATCTGGCGTGCTCACCGCAAGGGCGCCTACTTCGCTAACCCCTGCTACACCCAGATTCACCCCACCTGTATTCCGCAGTCCGGTGACTTCCAGTCCAAGCTGACCTTGATGAGTGAGTCGCTACGTAACGACGGACGCATCTGGGTACCCAAGAAGGCTGAAGACTGCGAGAAGGACCCGCGTCAGATTCCTGAGGAAGACCGCGACTACTACCTTGAGCGTATCTACCCCGCCTTCGGTAACCTGGTGCCCCGTGACATCGCCTCACGTCAGGCCAAGAACATGTGTGATGAAGGCCGTGGCGTTGGACCTGCCATTAAGGAAACTGACCCCGATGGCAACGAGCGCACCATGCGTCGTGGCGTTTACCTGGACTTCTCCGAGGCTATCGGGCGTCTAGGCAAGGAAGCTGTCTCTGCTAAGTACGGCAACCTGTTTGAAATGTACGAGCGCATCACCGGTGACGACCCCTACGAAGTCCCGATGCGTATTTACCCCGCCGTCCACTACACCATGGGTGGTCTGTGGGTTGACTACGACCTAGAATCCTCCATCCCGGGTCTGTTTGTGGCTGGTGAAGCTAACTTCTCCGACCACGGCGCTAACCGCCTGGGTGCCTCGGCCCTGATGCAGGGTCTGGCTGATGGTTACTTCGTTCTGCCCGACACCATCAACAACTACCTGGCTGACATGCTGCGTGAAGGCAAGGTAGACCCCAACGCTCCTGAGATTGCTCAGGCACGTAAGGATGTTGAGAACCGAATTGACCGTCTGATGGCTTTGGATGGTAGCCGCTCGGTGGATGACTTCCACATGGCCCTGGGCCGCATTATGTGGGAGTACTGCGGTATGGAGCGTCGCGAAGACGGCCTGAAGAAGGCTGTAAAGCAGATTCGCGCGCTGAAGGAAGAGTTCTGGAAGGACGCCCGCATCACGGGTGAAAAGATGGAACTCAACCAGTCCCTAGAGAAGGCTGGACGCCTACTGGACTTCTTCGAGCTAGCTGAGCTGATGTGTATTGATGCTCTGCACCGGCGCGAATCCTGTGGTGGCCACTTCCGTGCAGAATCTCAGACCCCCGAGGGTGAGGCCCTGCGTCACGACGACGAGTTCCTCTACGTGGGCGCCTGGGAATGGACTGGTGAAAACCAGCCCCCGATCCTGCACAAGGAACCCCTTGTTTACAACGACATTGAACTGAAGCAGCGGAGCTACAAGTGAACATCAAGCTGAAGATCTGGCGTCAAAAGAACAAGGACACCGCCGGTCACTTTGAAGAGTACTCGCTAAGCGGCATCGAGGAGCACATGAGCTTCCTTGAAATGCTAGACGTGCTTAACGAGCGTCTATTCAAGGAGGGCAAGGAGCCGGTAGCCTTCGACTCTGACTGCCGTGAAGGTATTTGTGGCCAGTGTGGCCTGGTAATCAACGGTATGGCCCACGGCCCGATCCGTTCGACCACCTGCCAGCTACACATGCGTCACATCGCTGAGGACCCCTCGTTCTCTGACGGTGACACCATCACCATCGAGCCTTGGCGCGCAACCGGTTTCCCGGTACTCAAGGACCT
>ERZ772910.835-NODE-835-length-16978-cov-14.635762_pt1 | contig 16978 bp, 7 predicted proteins | sample MGYA00511357_ERZ772910 | MGnify/ENA primary metagenome ERZ772910 (study PRJEB29015, sample SAMEA2738096) | human oral metagenome | biome: human oral; feature: human-associated habitat; material: saliva | place: China | collected 2193 ... | reverse complement strand
GAAGGAAGGCGTTTGGCCCGCCGCGGGGGTTGGATGAGGTGGTTGCGACGGGCCAAACTTTCCTAGGTCGGCTACACACCGTAGAGGTGCGGGCGCGGCAGGTACATCAGCCAGTTGGGTGAGGGGCCGGAATCCTACCGCAAACGGTTTTCACCGACGCCTTAAGCATAACCGGCACACACCCCGAACCGGCGGCAGTCTGAGTGAAGCATCAATCACCCATCTCACACCATGCCGGGGCGGTATTCAGCCCAGAATCGGCGCCTAAAACACCTTGCGGGCTGGGGCTACAGCGCAACCCCTAGCGCGGCGCCCGTCAGCTAGCGCAGCGCCCAGCAAACTAACGCAATGCTCGGTGCGCCTGGTCAAAGAACTCACGCTCGTACACGCACGCCGACAGGTACGCCCGCGCCGCACGCACACGCTGAGCCGGTGAAGCCGCCTCAAACGCACGCTCCACCTCCGCGAGGCTACGCACCACCTCCGCGGCAAACTCTTCGCCACCGTACATGCTCAGCCACTCCGCGTACGGGTGGTCCGTGTGATTCTGTGAGGAGAGCACAGCGCCCACCTCTTCGTACAGCCAGTAGCAGGGCAGGATTGCCGCGGCACCGACCACGTAATCATCACCGGCGGCGGAGGCACGCAGGAAATTCGTGTACCCCATCGTAATCGGCGAGGGTCCACCCAGACGCGCACGGTTCGCCAGCCAGCCCTCGTGCAGCTGCGATTCAGCGGCAATCGCCTCGTGCGCACCGGCTGCCCAGTGCACCTGCGCCTCAGCGGTATCAGCACGCGCCGAGAGAGTCGCGAGCGCACGCGAATAATCGCGCAGGTAGAGAGCGTCCTGGTCCAGGTAGAAGGCGAACAGGTCCTCGTCGAGGGTGCCGTCACCGAGGGCACGCACGAAGGGCAAGTCCAGAATCTGGTGCCAGGTTTCGCCACCGGCGACCCAGAGGGCGGCGGTCCAAGGACCGGCGGGCTTTACAACGGCTTCACCTGCGGGTACGGGGCTGACCGGCAGCAGACGCTCCGGGCTGGTGCCATCCAGAGTATTGCCCTCGGAGTCGGTGGTGGCGAGCAGGTGATGCCACGGGTACGCGGAGGCGGCAGCCTCCAGACGGCGGGCACGGGCGGCGTGATCCACCGGGCCGTGGCCCTCACCGGAGCCGACCTGCAACCCGGCACCTGCGGCGATGGATTCGTGGAGCCAGCGGGTGCTCCACTGCAGGGCGCGGTAGGTGTCTTCGCTGGTCAGAGTATTCTTCTCGCCCTCAGAAGATTCTGCGGCTTCGGTATGCTGGAGCAGTTCCACGCCCAGGCGGGTTGCCAGCGAGGAGGACAGGGAGCATCCGGTGCCGTGCGTATTGCGGCTCTCCAGGCGCGGGGTGCGCACGTGCGTGCAGGTGCCATCCGGGAAGACCGCGGTGTTACCGGCGTCCTGACCGCACAGGTGGCCGCCCTTCACAATCACGGTGGTTCCGGTCGCCGCAGCAAGGTTCGCCGCCTGCTCGTGCGCCTCGTCAAAGGTCTGGGCGGGCTCCTTCTGGCAGAGCACGGCAAGCTCCGGAATGTTCGGGGTAATCACATCCACGAGCGGCACGAGGTCGCGCAGTGCCTGCTCCGCTTCCGCCTGCAGCAGGCGGTCACCGCTGGAAGCAATCATGACCGGGTCGAGCACGACCACGGGCACGGGGTGCTCGCTCAGCCAGGTGCGGACGGTACGGATCGTGTCCGCGTCCCCGAGCATACCGATTTTTACGGCGTCAACCGTGACGTCATCAAAAACGGCGGCAAGCTGCGCGGTCAAAAATTCCAGGGGCGGGGTGAATACTTCACGCACTCCGCAGGTGTTCTGGGCGACCAGTGAGGTGGTCACGCACATTCCGTAACCGCCGGATGCGGTAATGGATTTGAGGTCCGCCTGAATACCCGCACCGCCGGAGGGGTCGGTTCCCGCAATGGAGAGGACCCTCGGCACCCTAGAGGTCCCAGGTGCCCCGGATGCTCCGGAGGCGCTCGCGCCGGGTACAGGGTTGGTGGTGGGTGCGCACGCGGGCGCGCTAGGCTGCTCTGCCATGATCGATAATCCCTTCGCTAGTTCGAACTAGAGCAGGTTCAATGGGTGATTCTCTCAGCCTTGAGTGTTCTGACGCCGTTTCGTGCGCCCGCTGTGCCGTATACCCTGTATGCCCCGTATACCCTTCATTGGGCGGGGTTGGGTGCGTGTTGGGCGGGTGAGCGGGTCGCGGGCGTCTCAAGGCACCCCATATCGCTCTGCCAGGTTATCACAACGATTCTCAGGAGCTGAAAGTTTTGCGGGTGGCAAGTGAATCTCCCCGAAATTTTCGTTTGAGCATTGCGGTACTGCACCCCCACTCCGGCGCGGCTTTTCCAGCGCAGGTTTCAGCGTACACCCCACCCAAAACTCGCCCATTAAAGAGCAATGCCCGGCACCGCTTTTGACGGTACCGGGCACTATCAGTCGGGCATATCGCCGGGCTTAGGGTAGGGCTTAGGTGAGGGCGAAAATCTCCGCCGGTGAGCCCTCCGCAATGATCCTGCCCTCGTGCAGCAGGACCGCGCGGTCAGCCAGGGAGGCGATACGAGCATCGTGCGAAATGATCAGCACCGCACGGTTCGCCAGCACGGCACGCAGAGACTCGGTGGCGTCCGCGAGCTCCAGCTGGGTGGTGGACTCGTCCAGAATCACGGCGTGCGGGTCAGCAAGCACGATACGTGCCAGTGCCAGCTGCTGAATCTGGTCGCGGGTCAGAGGCGAATCTGCGCCGCTGACGACGGTGTCCATGCCCTGCGGCAGGTCGCGCCACCAGCGGGCACCGACAGCGTCCAGTGCCTCGCCCATCTGCTCGAGGGTTGCATCCGGCACGACCACCGTAAAGTTATCGGCGAGAGTACCGAAGAAGACGTGCGCTTCCTGGGTGCAGACCAGCAGGCGCGGGCGGCCGTCGGCGGCGGCATCGGTCGGGAAGTCGCCGTGACCGACGGGGCGACCCATCACGTTAATGGTGCCGTCCAGGGCGGTCAGCGAACCACCAATCAGACGTGCCAGGGTGGTCTTACCCGAGCCGGAACGACCCACCAGGGCGAGCGCCTCACCGCGGCGAATCTTCAGGGTGATGTCTTCCAGAACGAGGGCGTCCGGTGAGTAGCCGTACGAAACCTGGGAGCAGTCAATGGCGTACTCCGGGTTCTTCACGGCTTCATCAGACACGGCGGCGAAGGCTTCGGCACGGTGCTGTGCACGCGCCTCACGCTGCTTCTTCGCCAGGGACACCACGCCGAACACGCGGCCCATGTTCACAAGCATGATGCGCAGGTTGCTGACGTGGTGGTTCAGCATGTCAGCGAGGGTTCGCAGGCTGAAAACCATGACCGAGGCGGTCGCCACGGCACCCCAACTTGCCCAGCCGAGAGCCACGCAGGCGGCGCCCCAGAGCATGCACAGAACCGTGGGGATCCAGGCGTTGATAGCGTCCACGGTGAAGTACAGCTGGCGGATGCGCACCATGCCCAGCTGTGCGGCGAACTGGCGCTTGTTCTCACCGGCGAAGGCGTCTTCGCGGGCGGCGTGAACGCCCAGCTCACGGATCGTGGAGGTGCCGCGAATGTTCTCAGTCAGCACGCTGTTGAGGTCACTCACGCGCTCCTGGGCGGTCTGGTTGCGTGCCGCCATGAGCGGCAGCATCTTCGACATGATGAGGGCAAGGCCGGCAATCATGGGCAGCATAATCAGACCCATTGCCGGGCTCACAAACGCCAGGGAGATCGTGGAAATCAGGAAGTACAGCAGCACGTAAATTGCGCCAAGCAGGTCCTCGCTGACGGACTTGGCAGCCGAGGAGAGGTCGTCGGTCACACGGGTCAGCAGGTCGCCGCTACCGGCTTCTTCCACGGTGCGTGCATCCAGGTCGAGGGTGCCGTCGAGGGTGTCCTGGTTGGCGTCACGGGTGACGAGCGCACCCAGTCGCGCCGCACTGTACGAGGAGACCATGAGGGTTATTGCCTGCACAATGAACGCCGCCAGGATAATCAGAATCGGCTGCCACGGGTAGCTGGAGAACTTGCCCGCCACCACGTCGTCCACGGTGGCACCAATCTGCAGGGGCACCACCGCACCCATGAGGGTGCTGACCATGTAGATGACGAATGTGTAGAGGGCTCGTCCCTTATGCGCCGCGAGGTAGTTCCACATGCGACGTGCCACGTAGGCGGGGGTTTCGATGGGGAGCTGCTTTGCCATGCTAGTTCACCTCCTGATTCTGAGCAGTTTCGGTCTGAGCAGTTTCAGACTGAGTGGTTTCCGGGTAGCCGTCGCGTTCCATGCGGCGGGTCGTCTCCGCGGTCGTGGAGACAACGTAGACCTGCTCCAAATCCTGCAGCAGGCCGGGGTAGCCGACGGGCAGGCGGTCGCTACCGATCTGGGTTTCCATCGCATCGTAGATGTAGCGCTGGCTGGGTTCGTCCACGGAGTTCAGCGGCTCGGTCAGGATGAGCACCTGCGCATCCTGTGCGAGTGCGCGGGCGAGTGCCAGACGCTGACGCTGACCACCGGAGAGGTTCGCCCCTTCACTGGTGATGCGGGCGGCGAAGTAGTCTTCGGGGTTGCGTCCGCCCAGGCGGTAGGCGATTTCGCGGGAGTCGGTAATCTTCAGCAGCTCCTGGTCCTTTGCCTGTGCCAGCTCCTCGTCGGGGTTCGGCACGGTGCCCAGGCGCAGGTGCTCCTGCAGGGTTCCCGCGAAAATCATGGGGTTCGGTTCGCTCAGTAGCACGCGGCGGCCGGAGGCGTCCTTGAGGTCCTCTCCCCCGCGTCGCAGGGTGCGGGCGAGTGCCTCGGCGTAGTCCTGCGCGGTGAGGTTGTAGTCGCGCGGGTTGACGTACACGATGCGCGGGTTGCTGGCACCGGCGGGGGCGACGGGTACGGGCACCTCAAGGGTGCTCGCCTCAACTGCCTGTTCGGCGCGTGCCAGCTGTGCCATTTCTTCGTCGGTGCGCGGGCTCTTCAGCACGCCCTGGCGTACGCCCGCGTGACCTTCGAGTCGGGCGACCTTGGCGAGCGCAATCTTGGCGTATCGCCATGAGGTGAGGAAGTTCTGGGTAATCCAGATGGGGCCACCCATCATCGCGATAATGGAGGCGACGGTCACCAGGGACGCGGCGGGCGTGTCGGATACCCAGCGGCCGTTTTCGACGTGGCCGGTGAGAGCGAAGCCGATGCCGAGCAGGGTCACGACACCGCCGAGCAGCGCACGGATGAGGTACATCCAGCGGTGCGTCTTTTCGTAGCGCATGTAGCTGTCGAAAACTTCGTCGGTGGCTCGGTGGTAGCGTTCACGCATCTGTTTTTCCGCGCCGAGGCCGGCGATGGTGCGCAGACCGGTGGCGATGTCGGAGGCGCGTGAGGAGGCTTCACCGTCCTTTTCGCGGTATTCGCCAATCTTCGATTCGAGGAAGGACGAGTACCAGGCAATCACGCCGACCACGATGAGCGTGCCGACGAGGGTCACAACCGCGGTGACGGGGTTAATCAGCCAGAGCTGCACGGCACCGAGAATCGCGATGATCATGGCGTCAACGAATAGCGGCAGTGAGAAGTAGACGTCCGTGATGCGGCGTACGTCTTTGTTCATGACGGTGACCGCTTCGCCGGAGTCTACGCCGGCGCGGGTTTTACCCATGAGTCGGTTAATGTAGATGCGCCAGTCGCGGCCGAGTTCCGCACTGAGGGTCATGGAGGTACCCCAGCCGAAGAACTCGTTAATCACGATGAAGGTGATAGCGGCGACGACGACCCAGAACATGGGCCAGGCGTCGTGGGCTTTGCCAGCGATGTGCTGGTTGATGAATTGACCCACCATGACGGGGATCATGATTGCGCCGATGCCTGCGGTGGTTTCACCCGCGATGGGGATTGCCCAGCGGTGCCAGGGGTATTTGTGTCCGGGCGCGGTGACTCGCAGGGCGAGGCGCTTCTTGAGGGCTTCTTCTTCAGCCTTGCGCAGTTCGCTGCCGGTTATTTCCGGTGCAGCTTTTTTCTGTGCGGCTTTTTCCTGCGTGGTTTTGTTATGCATGGATTCTTCATGCGTAGCTTCTTCACGCGCAGCGTTTTCTTGCGCCTTGTCAGCGTTGTATTCAGTCATTCAACGTCTCTCCTTTCTCTTACCCTATTCCTTTATCAATGTGGCACGCAACACTATTTGCGCAATAGATGGGCGTGTCGTTATTTTGTGCAACGTATCTGGGGCGTGTATCAACCGCGCAATATAAGCGGCATCAATCGGCGGACTTGAACCTACGCGGTCATTTATGAGGTCTGGCGTCCTGTGGCGTGTAGCCCTACAGCCTAGCGCCCTACGGCATGGAGCCCTGTGCGTTCAACCTTCTGAACGCAGACCTTCTGAGTGCAGGGTTGTGCATCGCTGCACCTAGCCTGCACCTAAAGCGCTTTGTTCTACCCTACCTGAACTTTAGGTTTTCCCGCATTAGAGCACGCGCCTTCGCGCCCCTGCCGAGTTGTTCCCTCGTAACGATAACGCCCCCGCGCCCGCCCTATTCCCGATAGACTGGAATCCTCATGAGTATTTTGAATTTTCTTTCTCCCGGGCTGGGCGAGAACCCCGGCGACTACAATCGACGAGATTTTAAGAGCAACCCCCTCACCGCCGAAGAAATCTATGAGGCGTTCACCGAGTGGATTTCGACCCGCGGCATGACCCTGTACCCCGCGCAGGACGAGGCTGTTCTGAGCATTGCCGCCGGGCATAACGTGGTGTTGGCAACCCCGACCGGTTCGGGTAAGTCCACCGTGGCTGTTGCCGCGCATTTTACGGGCCTGGCGACCGGTCAGCGTTCCTACTACACCGCCCCCATTAAGGCGCTGGTGTCTGAGAAGTTCTTTGACCTGATTAATATTTTTGGTGCCGAGAACGTGGGAATGATTACCGGCGACTCCGCCATTAATACGGAGGCGCCCATTATCTGTTGCACCGCGGAGATTCTCGCCAATATTGCCCTGCGCGAGGGTAAGGATGCGGACCTCTGCCAGGTCATTATGGACGAGTTCCACTTCTACTCTGACCCGCAGCGCGGCTGGGCGTGGCAGCTTCCCCTGCTGGAGCTTCCGCAGGCGCAGTTCCTGCTGATGAGCGCGACCCTGGGCGATACGACTCGCTTCCAGGAGGAGATGACGGCGCTGACCGGTCGCGAGAGTGACCTGGTGGCGCATTCTGAGCGTCCTATTCCGCTGCATTTCTACTACTCCACCACCCCGGTTCAGGAGACGGTGCAGGAGCTCGTGCAGACCAAGCAGACTCCGGTCTACATTGTGCATTTCTCGCAGAAGGCGGCGCTGGAGCAGGCGAACGCGCTGCTGTCGGTGGCTATTGCTTCGAAGGAAGATAAGGAACGCATTGCCGAGCTGATTGCGAAGTTCCGTTTCGGTCCGGGTTTCGGTAAGGCGTTGAATAAGCTGGTGCGTGCCGGTATCGGTATTCACCACGCGGGCATGCTGCCCAAGTACCGCCGCCTCGTGGAGCAGCTGGCTCAGGAAGGTCTGCTCAAGGTTATCTGCGGTACCGACACCCTGGGTGTGGGTATTAACGTGCCGATTCGTACCGTGCTGATTACGGCGCTGTCGAAGTTTGACGGTGCCCGCAGCCGCCGTCTGCGTGCCCGCGAGTTCCACCAGATTGCTGGACGCGCCGGCCGCGCCGGTTTTGATACCGCCGGCACCGTGGTGGTTCAGGCACCCGAGCACGATATTGAGAATGCTCGCCTGTTGGCTAAGGCTCAGGCGAAGTTCGGTGACGACACCAAGCGCATTAACCAGTCGCTGTCCTCCAAGCGTAAGAAGGCGCCGGAAGGCTTCGTTGGCTGGTCCGAGAAGACCTTCGACCAGCTGGTAGAGGCCGCCCCGGAGCCGCTGACCTCCTCCTTCGACATCACCCACTCGATGCTGCTGAACCTGATGCACCGCCCGGAGAACCCGGTCATTGCCGCGTACCGCATCATCCAGGAGAACCACGAGTCGCCTGCGCGCCGCCGCGAGCTGCTGCGCAAGGCAATTGGCATCTACAAGGAGCTGCTGACCGGCGGCGTGATTGAGCGAACCAACACCCCGGACGAGCACGGCTCCTACCTGCGCCTGACCGAGGACCTGCAGGATAACTTTGCCCTGAACCAGCCGCTGTCCGCTTTTGCGGTCGCCGCGCTGGAATTGCTCGACCCCGAATCCCCCAGCTACGCGCTGGACGCGCTCTCCCTCATTGAGGCGACCCTGGAATCACCGAACCAGGTGCTGTACGCGCAGGAACGCAAGGCGAAGAACGAGCTGTCGGCACAGTTGAAGGCGGACGGTGTGGACTATACCGAACGCATGAACGAGCTGGACAAGGTCACCTACCCGCAGCCTCTGGCGGAGCTCATTGATCAGGCGTACACGACCTACAAGCAGTCCGCGCCGTGGGTTGCACGTTTTGAGCCGCGCCCCAAGTCGATTGTGCGTGACATGTACGAACGTGCGATGGGCTTCAACGACTTCGTGCAGTACTACTCGCTCGAACGTGCCGAGGGTGTGCTGCTGCGCTACCTCTCTGACGCATACAAGGCGCTGCGCCACACCATCCCCGATTCTGCCGTGACCGACGAGCTTGACGACATTATCGAGTGGCTCGGCGAACTCGTGCGCCAGACCGACTCCTCCCTGGTGGACGAGTGGGAGAAGCTGGCTGCCGGCGAAGACACCGCGACCATTGCCGCCGAGCACGCCTCCATCGAGGAGGAAGAGCCTCCCGCCGTGACAAAGAACCTGCGCGCCTTCCGCGTGATGGTGCGCAACGCCCTCTTCCGCCGCGTGGAGCTCTTCGCTGAGGAGCGTGACCGCGCCCTGGGCGCCCTGGACGAGTGGTGCGGCTGGGATGCCGACCGCTGGGCGGACGCCATGGACGACTACTTCGACACCTACGACGACATCTACACGGACGCCGATGCGCGCTCGCCTCGCCTGGTCAGCATGGATGAGGACACCGCCGCGCATCCGGGCGTGTGGAAGGTTCAGCAGAGCTTCGCCGACCCCGAAGATAACTTTGACTTCGGTATTCGTGCCGAGGTTGATTTGGCGGCCTCCGATGAGGCTGGGTACCCGGTGCTGAAGATTCTGAGCGTGGGCGAGTTCTAAGACTCCGATTGAGGTTCCGAATAAGACTCCGCCCGAGGCTCTGCCACGATGTTGCCCATAGTGGGTTAGAATACAGAGTATCTATCTATTTGAATGAAAGAAGGTTCACCGTTGACCGTTTCTTCGCTTCCCAAGGTTGAGTACCGCAAGGGTTCGGTCGTCAAGCACGACGGCTACGAGATTACCGACCACTGGTTCCAGGTTCCCCTGACCCACGGTCTGATTTTCTCCAAGGGCAAGGATGCCGCTCTCTCCTCCCGTTTCGCGGACCAGACCATCACCGTGTTCGCCCGCGAGGTCGTGAACACCAACGAGACTCTGACCGTTTCGGCTGATAAGCGTCCTTACATTGTGTACCTGCAGGGTGGCCCCGGTTTCGGTTCGCCGAAGACCGGCTCCATTGGCGGCTGGATTGCCGAGCTGGCGAAGACTCACCGCGTGATTCTTCTGGATCAGCGCGGTACCGGTATGTCTTCCCCGCTGTCTGCTCGCAACATCACCGCTGTGGGTGACGCGCAGGTTCAGGCTGAGTACACTGAGCTGTTCCGTGCGGACTCCATCATTGCTGACGCGGAGGCTGTTCGCGAGGTGCTGCTGGCTGACCGTGCAGACAAGCGCTGGTCCACCATTGGTCAGTCCTTCGGTGGCTTCCTGACCCTGTCGTACCTGTCGTTCGCGCCTCAGTCGCTGCGTGACTGCCGCCTCACTGCGGGTCTGGCACCGATTCGTACCTCCGTAGATAACGTCTACCAGCACACCTTCGACCGCATGAAGGAACGTGTTGAGGAGTACTACAGCTGGTTCCCGGAGGATGCTGAGCTCGCTACCCGCATTGCTGAGCACCTGCGCACCCACAAGGAGTACCTGCCCACCGGTGAGCGTCTGACCGATCACCGCTTCCAGATGGCTGGTCACTACCTGGGTGGTCGCTGGCGCGAGCGCAATCTGCACTACTTCCTGGAGACCGCTTTCGCTGAGGGTAACGACCACCTCTCCGATCAGTTCCTGACCGCTATGGGTTCCGAGGTGACCTTCCAGGCGAACCCGCTGTACGCCCTGATGCACGAGACCATTTACGCTGACGGCCCCGCTGACGGCGTTCTGCCCGGCATCCCCGGCTACGAGCTGTCCCCCTCCCCCGCGCCGACCAACTGGTCTGCTGCTCGCGTGGCGGCTTCCCGCCCCGAGTTCGCACCGGATGCGGATCGTCTGCTCTTCACCGGCGAGCACATCTTCCCCTGGTACTACGAGGAGGATCCCTCGCTGCGTCCGCTGGCTGAGGTTGCTAACCTGCTGGCTGAGAAGAAGGACTGGGGTCGCCTGTACGACCACGCACAGCTGCACAAGAACGAGGTTCCCGTGGTGGCTGCGGCGTACAACCCGGACGTGTACGTGGACTTTGAGCACTCCATGGAGACCGCTCGCTGGGTCGGTAACACTCAGGTGTGGACCTCGAAGACCCACCACCACGACGGTTTCGGTTCTGACCCGCTGACCATTCTGGGTCACCTGAAGAACATGCTGGCTGAGGTTCACAACCAGTAATTCTTCGCCGGGTAGTCATTCTGCCCCGGGTATATCCCCGAATATATTGCTGATATAGCTAAAGCCCCTCACCCCGGTTAATCCGGTGTGAGGGGCTTTAGTGTGAGCGCTTAGCCTGGTGAGACCGCACGCTCAGTAACTACTTGGAGGAAGCGTGCGCATCCTGCGCGGTGCGGGCACGCATCACGAGGGCGTGGTATTCGTCTTCCTTCTCGATCAGCTCTTCACGCAGCTTGGCGGGAATGGCGTTGAGCTTCTCGGTTTCCTTCTGCCAGCGGGCGGTGATGTCCGCACGCTCGGCGGCGGGTGCATCCTCGGGCAGTGCCAGGTACTTCTCGGAGAGCGCCTGAACACGCTGAATGGTCTGCAGCGCGCGGCCCTTGGGGCTGAGTAGCGAGGCAAGCACGGTAATGATCAGAACGCCCACGATGACCATCAGCGACATTTCGGTGGTAATCTCCACAACGTGCACGGGCTCGCCGTGGTTGATGAACGGCAGGTTGTTCTCGTGCATTGCGTGCAGGATGAGCTTCACACCAATGAACGCGAGGATGGTCGCCAGGCCGTAGGAGAGGTAGACGAGGCGGTCCAGCAGGCCGTCAATGAGGAAGTACAGCTGGCGCAGACCCATGAGGGAGAACGCGGTCGCGGTGAACACAATGTAGACGGACTGGGTGAGGCCGAAGATTGCGGGGATCGAGTCGAGCGCGAAGAGCAGGTCGGAACCGGCGATTGCGACCATGACGAGCATCATGGGGGTCATGACGCGCTTGCCGTTTTCGATGGTGAAGAGCTTATCGCCGTCGAAGTGGTCGCTGGTCTTCAGGTACTTCTTGGCGAGGCGGACCATGATGTTGTCTGCCTCGTCGTCGCCGTCGCCTTCGGTGATTTCGTCCTTGAGCAGGTTACCTGCGGTCATGAGCAGAACCAGGCCGAAGATGTAGAACACCCAGGCGAAGGAGTTGATGATTGCCGCACCGGCGAAGATGAAGGTGCCGCGCGCCAGAATCGCGAAGACGATACCGAAGAGCAGAACCTTCTGCTGATTCTCACGGGCGACACGGAAGGTGCCCATAATGATCATGAAGACGAAGAGGTTATCGACCGAGAGAGCTTCTTCGGTGATATAGCCTGCGTAGAATTCGGTGGCGGCGGAGGGGCCGTTTGTCACGAAAATGTACAGACCGAACAGCATCGCGATGCTGATGTAAATACTCGACCAGATGGCCGCTTCCTTGACGGTGGGTTCGTGCGCCTTACGGACGTGGAACACGAAATCGAAGGCCAACAGACCCGCGATGATGAGAATAGTAACCAACCATTGCAACCCGGTAACTTCCATGGGGAGCCTTTCTTGTGGTGTGCGTACAGGACCACAAGTCTCTCCCGCCGACCTGAATGGAGGTCGGCCCGATTCACCGGTTAGGCGCCTTCGGCTAACGTGCTGACGATGAGTCGATTGGTGGGATACTCCCTTGCTCGGTGAACGATTATACAGCAGGTTGGGGTTTTCGCAAGGAGCCTCTCCGGAGGGTTTGCAGGAGCAGCGGACACGCAAACGCCGCTACGTAGAGCGGCACAGTATAAAAAGGCGCATTGCAGACCAGCACCGCGCAGCAAGCCCACATCAAAGTAGCCCTCCCCGTGAACTATTACGGGGAGGGCTACTTTTCATTCAATCAGGAGACCATGTTGAAGGTCGGCGGGGTGAAAGCAATCGCGTTCACCTGCTTGTTCGTATCCAGTTTGTCGTTCTCACGAATCGTCGGGACGGTAATAACCACCTCGAACTGGTACATGCCTTCCATGAGCTTATCGCCACGTAGCGCAAAACGCGCGGAGATGCCGGTCGCCTGATCATTCACGCTCGACGCAAAGGGAATGACCTGACCCTGAACGGTCTGAGTCTTGCCGTTGCGGGTCATGACGGTTGCCACGCCGGTCGGGTCGGTCGTGAAGACCTGACGGTCAATGATTTCACCCTTGGGCGAGAAGAGGTAAATGTCCATGGACGGGTGCAGGTGCGTGGTGCCGGTCGTCGCCTCCAGGGCGGAGACGTTGTAGGTCATCACGAACTCACCGCAGTTCAGGTTGAGGTCGCCCTCGGGGCCGTGAGTCGCCTCGTACACGGACATGAGGCGGATCGTCGCGGGGTTCGGGGAGGTTGCATTCTCCATGGACCACCACGCCTGACCGGTCACCGGCGCAGTCACGGGCTTGTTCTTGGTCCGCGACTGCAGGGCGCCACTGGCGGGGTTGGTAATCATCCAGCCGCCGACCTGGGTAAAGTCCGGGCCCTTAACCGTCTTGCAATCATCAGCCGAGGCTGCGAATGCGGGCACCGCCGTGGAGGCGGCAATAGCGGGCACAGCCCAGAGCGCGCCGCGGGTGAGGTTGCGGCGGGTAACGGAACAAGCTCCCGTAGTGTGTTCGTCTGAAGGGTTATTCGAAATAGTCACAGATTTTTCTTTATCGTTCGGAAGCATCACGGTATTATTTGACACGTAAAACACTTTGATAGTGTACAGCATGTATCTGCACTCAGTGGAACTTCATGAACAATGAATTATCTCATGGCGAAAAACCCAAGTCAGCCCCCCTAAACACCGGGCTTAGAGCACCGGGTTTAGGCGTGACCCGCCTCCTTCATCAGGCGCAACTCCTTCTTCAAATCGGCAAGCTCATCACGCAGACGCGCCGCCAACTCAAACTGCAGATTCTCCGCCGCCACGCGCATCTGCTCGTTCATCTGCTCAATCAAATCCAGCAAATCTTCGGCGGGTGCCGCCGCCAGGCCGTCGGCACGAACGCGCGCCTCCGCACGGGCGAGAAGCTCCTCCGACTCCGGGGTGCTCGTGGCAATCTTCGACGAGGTCACAGAACCGGTCTTCGCACCCGCACTCACCGTGCGGGCACCCTTCTTACCGCTCTTCCGCAGCTGCAGAAGCTCGCGGGTGTCCTCCTCCTCGCGGGCGAGAACATCCGTAATATCGGCAATCTTCTTCCGAAGAGGCTGCGGGTCAATGCCGTGCTCACGGTTGTACGCCTGCTGAATCTCGCGGCGGCGGTTCGTCTCATCAATCGCCACGCGCATAGAATCCGTAATCTTATCGGCATACATATGCACCTGACCGGACACGTTACGCGCCGCACGACCAATGGTCTGAATCAGCGACGTGGTCGAACGCAGGAAGCCTTCCTTATCGGCATCCAGAATCGCAACCAGGGACACCTCGGGCAGGTCCAGGCCCTCACGCAGCAGGTTAATACCAACCAGCACATCAAAAGTGCCCAGGCGCAACTCACGCAGAAGCTCCACGCGGCGCAGAGTGTCAACGTCGGAGTGCAGGTACTGCACCTTCACGCCGTGCTGCAGCAGATACTCGGTCAAATCCTCCGCCATGCGCTTGGTGAGGGTCGTGACCAGCACACGCTCATCACGCTCAACGCGCACACGAATCTCCTCAAGCAAATCATCAATCTGCCCCTTGGTCGGCTTGACCACAATCTCCGGGTCAATCAGGCCGGTCGGGCGAATAATCTGCTCCACATAACCATCAGCCTGCGACAGCTCATACTTACCCGGAGTCGCCGAAAGGTAAATCGTCTGACCGATACGCTCCAGGAACTCCTCCCACTTCAGCGGGCGGTTATCCATCGCCGACGGCAGACGGAAACCGTGCTCCACCAGGGTGCGCTTACGGGACATATCACCCTCGTACATGGCACCAATCTGCGGAACCGTCACGTGCGACTCGTCAATAATCAGCAGGAAATCATCCGGGAAATAATCCAGCAGACAGTTCGGGGCACTACCTGGGGCACGACCGTCAATATGGCGCGAGTAGTTCTCAATGCCATTGCAGAAGCCCATCTGCTCCATCATTTCCAGATCATAGGTGGTGCGCATGCGCAGACGCTGCGCCTCCAGCAGCTTGCCCTGAGATTCGAGGGTCTGCAGGCGCTCGCGTAGCTCATCCTCAATGGAGGTAATGGCCTTCGCCATACGCTCGGCACCGGCGATGTAGTGGCTTGCGGGGAAGACGTACATCTCCTCTTCCTCGCGAATCACCTCGCCGGTCAGCGGGTGCAGGGTGTAAATCGCCTCAATCTCATCGCCGAAGAACTCAATGCGGATCGCGTTCTCCTCGTACATGGGGATGATTTCGACGGTATCGCCGCGCACACGGAACGTGCCACGGTGAAAGTCCATATCGTTACGCGCGTACTGCATCGCCACGAACTGGCGCAACAGCTCGTCGCGGTCAACCTCCTCACCGCGACGCAAAGTCACCATCTGCGCAATGTACTCCTCGGGCGTGCCCAGACCGTAAATGCAGGACACGGTCGCAACCACCACCACGTCACGGCGAGTCAGCAGGGAGTTCGTCGCCGAGTGGCGCAGACGCTCCACCTCCTCATTGATAGAGGAGTCCTTCTCAATGAACGTATCGGTCTGCGGCACGTACGCCTCAGGCTGGTAGTAGTCGTAGTAGGAGACAAAATACTCCACCGCATTATTCGGCAGCAGCTCACGCAGCTCATTCGCCAGCTGCGCCGCCAGAGTCTTATTCTGCACGAGCACCAGAGTCGGACGCTGCACCGCCTCAATTAGCCAGGCTGCGGTCGCGGACTTACCGGTACCGGTAGCGCCCATCAGCACAATGTCCTTCTCACCGTTCTGCACACGCTCGGTGAGCTCGGCGATAGCCTTCGGCTGATCGCCGGCAGGCTGGAAGGGGCTAATGACCTCAAAGGGGGCAACAACGCGGTTAATTTTAGGTGCGTAACTCATGTATCCATCCTAGGGGAAAGCCGCCCGATGCGCCCTCGGATTGGTCGCCCTTTTCTGCTGGCGCAATACGATGACGCGCAATGCGCTCGCAATACCCTCTGCCCACCGGTGGCTACGCGCCTGCGGGTACATGCCAGTGGGGCACCTCGAGGGTAAGGATTTAGCGCACCTCCACGGTCGCTCCGGCGAGGCTCATCAGCCCCCGGTTCGTCAGCGGAAGATACCCATTCAGGGCGCTCAAAATCAGCTGCATGGTGCGCTCTTCATCCTCCACGCTCAGCCCGCGCGGAATACCCACACCCGGCACGCAGATGCGCTGCTTATACAAGTCAATCACAGCGCACACGGTGCGGTTCGGCACACCCAACACCGGCAGCATGCCGCGGTGGTTGACGGTGCGCAGGCCCTTACCGACCACGGCGGCGCTGCGGATATCCGGGCGGACATTCCCCTCAAACCGGGAGGTGCCCACACCGTTCGCAAAAGCGGCAGGGTCGGGAATGCTATTGGGCACCGCGCTCTTCTCGTTCAGCACAGACAGCAGCGGCTCCCCCACGGCGGCGGTGACCGCCACGTAGCGTACCTGCCGGTCCATAGCGTTGAGGAAGTCCAGTTCCGCGTACTCCTCCACGCGGTAGTTCTCGACCAGACCGGCTTCACCCGACCCGGTTTCTTCCACGGTTCGAGTGATGACTTCTTCATCGTAGAAGCTTGCCACGCACACCTGCGGGGCGCCACGCTCAATGCGGGCGCGGCACTGGTAGTCGTCGTTGAGCAGCCAGAGGGACAGCTCGTAGCCGTCGGGTACATCGCGCACACCGGTCGCGAGCAGCACTTCGCTGCCGTCCAGGGGGAACGGCTCCCAGCCTGCCGGTTCAAAAGCGTTGAGGGCACCGTCGAGGGCGGGGTTGCAGGATCCGAGGGGCGGCGCCTGCTCAGCCGGGGTGAACGCCTCGGTGGAGGGCATGGCGATGGTGAGCCCGCGCATCCTGCCGGCAAGGCAGAGCTCAACCGCCATGAGTAGGTGGCCCGCACCTTCACGGCTCAGTGCTGGGCTCTGAACCAGGTGCGCCACACCGGAGTTGTCCAGGCTGAGGTGTTCGCCAACTCCGCGGGCGGCGTTGGAGTAGCGGTTGTGCAGGCGCACCAGCTCGTCAAGGGGCAGGGCGCGGCCCACGGTGCCGAACGCCTGGGCGATAGCGTGAACATGTTCGGGGAAGACGCGGCAGAGCCTGCCAAGCTGGCGGGCAAATTCTGCCGGACGCTGCGTGAGCACGCTCAGTAGGGTGCCGAGGTTCTGCTGGCGATAGGCGTTAAGCAGCTGGGCGACGGTGGCGGGTTCAAGCTGCTCGACGGTGCCCCGCTTGTGGAGGCGCGTTCCCTGGCGGTTGAGGGTTGCGGTGCCGCCGCGGCTGCCCGCGGACTGCTCTGATGAGTTTTTG
>ERZ772910.828-NODE-828-length-17047-cov-4.562206_pt1 | contig 17047 bp, 12 predicted proteins | sample MGYA00511357_ERZ772910 | MGnify/ENA primary metagenome ERZ772910 (study PRJEB29015, sample SAMEA2738096) | human oral metagenome | biome: human oral; feature: human-associated habitat; material: saliva | place: China | collected 2193 ... | reverse complement strand
TAGTTGTACTGCATCTACATGAAAATGTATATTTTTACCTTTTATAATATCAGCAATTTGTTCTATAGGTTGTATAACTCCAGTTTCATTATTAACTGCCATTACTGTTATAAGGGCTGTGTTTTCTGTTATTAAAGTTTTTAGATGTTCTATATCTATTTTACCATTTTCTTTTACTTTAATATATTTTACTGTATATCCATTTTCTTTTAAATGCTCAAAGACTTTTAATATACTAGAATGCTCTATACTAGAACATATTATTTCTTTTTTATTTGTTCTTGTTAGCACTCCTCTTATTGCCATATTATTTGATTCTGTTGCTCCAGATGTAAAAATTAAATCACTTTGTCTAATATTTAATAAATTTGCAATATCCTTTCTTGCATTTTCAAGTAATGCCCTTGAATTTCTACCATATGTATGTACTGCTGATGGATTTGCATATGTATTTTTATAGCTATCACATAGAAAATCTATGACTTCTTCTCTCATTTTTGTAGAAGCAGCATTATCAAAGTATATATTTTTCATTTTTACTCCTAATTATTTTCTTTATTCTAATATACATTTACTTTTAACATTTGTCAAATAAAAAAGTTCCCTTTCGGGAACTAAGGAAAAGTGTGTAAAAAATTTTAATCATTATCTTCTGTTTTATTACCATAGTAAGCATTTTTACCATGCTTTCTATAATAGTGTTTATCTTGTATTATTTGTGGTGCAACATTTACATCTTTGTTTATAAGTTCAGTAAGTAGTGCCATTTTTGCAACTTCTTCTAAAACTACCGCATTATATACAGCTTTTTTTGCATTTTCTCCCCATGCAAATGAACCATGATTTCTACATAAAACAGTTGGTGTTGCTATATAATCTCTATCTTTAAAAGTTTCTATTATAACAGTGCCTGTATTTTTTTCATATCCATTGTCAATTTCTTCTTCTGTAAGATTTCTACTACAAGGAACGCTACCATATATGCTGTCTGCATGTGTTGTACCATAACATGGAATATCACGACCTGCTTGTGCAAAACTAGTTGCCCAAGTTGAATGAGTATGAACTATTCCACCAATTTTTGGAAATGCTTTATATAGCTCAATATGTGTTGGAGTATCTGATGATGGCTTATATTTCCCCTCTATAATATTACCATCAAGATCAACTACAACCATATCTTCATATGTTAATTTATCATAATCAACACCATGATCTTTGAAACTCATTGGAGTTCCTACACGTTTACCAAGATTGTATAGCGATATACTGAGTTAACACCTAAATTTGAACGGTCATACTAAAAAATATTGACAACTAAATGATAACACTTATCGATTAAAGCATATTTTTTTTTATGGTGTAATATTTTGATAATTACATATTATATTAATTTTCATAATTGCTATATAATAGAAAAATATCTTGTTTATTTTTTGTAAGCGCATTATATTTTAATTTGAATATAATAAAAATATATACACTTAATATAGGAAACAGATATAAAAATAGATATAAGAATACGTTTACAGTATTTATTTATTATGTTATAATTCTACTTGTTACAAAAAAAAATAAAAGTTGTTTATACAATTTTCTATTAGATAGTTTTTTCTATTAGCATAGATGTTTTTTTTGTAAATAACCAAGTAAAAAGGAGTTAAAATTATGACAATAGAAAAAGTTACAACTGTTGATCCAGTTGAAGAAATAAACACATTAGTATCGAAAGCATTAGTTGCTCTAGATGAATTTCGCTTGTTAAACCAAGAACAAGTTGATAATATCGTAGAGAAAGCATCAGCTGCAGCACGTGATGCAGCCAGAATTCTTGCTCAACATGCAAACGAAGAAACAGGACGTGGTGTATTTGAAGATAAGGTTACAAAGAACTTGTTTGCCAGTGAAAACGTTGCAAACTACTTACGCGGACTAAAAACAGTAGGTATTGTTGATAAAAATGAATCAGATGGTTTAACTACAATTGCTGACCCTGTTGGTGTTGTTTGTGCTATGGTACCAACAACTAACCCTACATCTACTACAATATTTAAATCATTAATCAGCTTAAAAACTCGTAACCCAATTATCTTCAGCTTCCACCCTGCTGCAAATGAATCTTCTAAACAAACAGCTCGTATAGTTCGTGATGCAGCTATTAAAGCTGGTGCTCCTAAAGGATGTATTCAGTTCATCGAAGAACCATCATTAGATGCAACAAACGCATTAATGAAACATGATGGAGTATCTATAATTCTTGCTACTGGTGGTAGTGCAATGGTTAAAGCAGCTTACTCTTGCGGAAAACCTGCTTTAGGTGTTGGTCCTGGTAACGTACCTGCTTATGTACACAAAGATGCAAAACTTAAAGAAGCAGTTATTGACATCGTATTAAGTAAATCATTCGATAACGGTATGATTTGTGCCAGTGAACAAGCAGCTATCGTTGATACTGAACACTATGAAGAGTTCATTGAATTAATGAAAGAACACCATGTATACTTCGTTAACAAAGAAGAAAAAGCTAAACTTGAAGAATTCGTATTTGGAGCAAAAGCTTACTCTCATAACTGTGCTGGCGCTAAATTAAATGCTGACGTTGTTGGTAAACCAGCAACATGGATTGCAGAACAAGCAGGTTTCAAAGTGCCAGCAGAAACTAAAATCCTTGCTGCAGAATGTGCAGAAGTTGGAGAAAATGAACCTCTAACTCGTGAAAAATTATCTCCAATTTTAGCAGTAATTAAATCTATTAGCACTGAAGATGGAATTGAAAAATCTCGTCAAATGGTTGAATTTAATGGTTTAGGTCACAGTGCTGCTGTACATACTCAAGACGAAGAGGTTGTTGAACAATTTGGTAAAGTAATTCCTGCTTGCCGTATCTTATGGAACACTCCAACTTCACAAGGAGCTATCGGAAGTATCTACAACGCGCTTATCCCATCACTAACTCTCGGATGTGGTAGCTACGGAAGAAACTCAGTATCTGGAAACGTCGGTGCTGTAAATCTACTTAACTACAAAATTATTGCGCGCAGATAAAACAATTTATAGTAGATTACGATAAATTCAAAGATGCACATAAGACTCTAGCATTAGATTCTTATGAAGATTAATGTACACCAGCTAACCCTCGTCTAGCTCTTCTTAAAGACTTAGAAGGAATCATGGAAGCTGCATGGCATGGATTTGACAAAAAAAATATGAAGAAAATAAATAATATTTGAAGATTTATCAATAATATTTGCTGTTTACTTCTTAACCCCCATCCTAACTCAAGGATGGGGGTTCTCGTTATATTCTATCTCTTGTAAAATACTCGTACATATCTTCTCTAAGAGGTGTCTGTATTTTATAATAAAATTGGATTACAGTATCTCCGCTTCTTTCTCTATGAACTAACTTCGGCTCACCTACGGTTTTCATCTCACCTAAAAAGTAGAAAATTCTTGCTCCATCTTTATCTTCTTTATTCTTTCTCATAAATAAATAGATCTTTGTATCATTATTATAAAAGTACTCACACTCTTTAGATTCTAAATTACGTCTAGGCTTAGACATTGATGTAAAACCATTATCCGGTAAAAAACCATGCGTATAATCTCTATTAAATGAATTTTCATCAATATCATAATTTATAAATACTGGCAGAGTTTTCGTTCTCTCATCATATTTATAACCACCTATCGCAAGCGGAACGTAGTTTATTCCCCATGAGAATAACTTACAAATATCTTCAAAGCTATATTTTTCATATAAAACAAAATTAGTATCTCTATATAGACGGTCTTTATAATACTTATTGTATCTATATATTCCATATTCAACTAATTCAGTTAGCAATTCTCTGAAAGCTTCGGACTGCAATTCTTTATCAAATTCTTTCGATATTTTTAGTACATTACTACGCTCATCTAAAAATATACAATCACTGAATTTCTTTTTCGTGACACTACTAGTTACGAAATTATTCGTCAATATTTTTTTGCTAACCTCTAACTCATAATCAGCTATAAACTTATTATACTCAGCCAGCATAACATCTTTGAACTGCTCGTCAATATTTTTCGTATCACCTTTAAGAAGTAAACTTAGAATTTGTAACTCCTCTATTTTTTTACTAAGTATTAAATTAGTAGATACAAAATTTAACATATTTTCAGCAGTTTTTGATAATTGACCTTTATATTTAAATTGACGCTCCTTCTTAGTAAGAAACGTATAATAACTTCCTGCTACTTCAAAGATTTTCTTAATGTCTAATGCATCATAATTTTCAAAATCATAGTATGTTGGAATTCTTCCTAGTTTATTTTTTAATTTACTATACTCTGTAGCGACAAAAATCCATGTGTTTAGTTTAACGTTGTCTATAGCACTGTATATTCTTTGTTTTGAAATTTCATCAAAATGAATAGTAGACGTTCCCGGTAGATACCTTGTTCCTTGCGATAAAAATTTTCTAACTGTATCTTTATCATAACTATTATCTCCAGATAAGGCTACTGGAATTAGAAAGTTATTTTTATAGTTTGCGATAAAATCTATAATAACAACAAAATCTTTATCCTTACTTTTTCTAAGCCCTCGACCAAGTTGTTGAATAAATACTATAGCACTTTGCGTTGGGCGTAACATTACCACTTGATTAACTTCCGGAATATCTACACCTTCATTAAAAATATCAACGGTAAAAATATAATCAAGAACATCCCCAGAATCAGTAACTAATCTTTCGACTTCTCTTTCTCGTCTTTCTTGACTATCTTCACCTGTTAGACTAGTAGTTTTAAAACCTCTTTTGTTGAATTCATCACTTAGTGCTTTTGTCTCTTGTTTAGAAGAACAAAAGACTAACCCTTTTACTCTATTGCCTGAATAGCCGTAATAGTTTATTCTATCGATAATATGATTAACTCGTTTATCCGAATATAACTTAGAAAAATCACTTAGTTCATCTATAGGTTGTCCATCGATTTCTAAATCACTAATACCAAAATAGTGAAACGGACATAATAAGTCATTTTCCATAGCTTCTTTTAGACGAACTTCGTAAACTATATTATTATTAAATAATTCATAAATATTAAAACTATCTGTTCTATCAGGACTAGCTGTCATACCAAGATAAAAAGTAGGTTTAAAATAATCCATTACCCTCAAGTAACTTTCGGCACCTGCCCTATGTACTTCATCAATAATAATTTCATCAAAATAATTTTTAGGAAAACTTTGATAAACTTCTTGCTTAGATATAGTCTGAATCGTCGCAAAAATAAAATCAGCTTCGGTATTTTTAGTCTGTCCAGTTAATAATCCATATGAACGACTATTACCAAAAATCAGTTTAAAAGTTTCTAGAGCCTGTCTTGCTATTTGTTCACGATGCACTATAAACAAGACTTTCTTTGCATCTATACTTTTCATACCAAAGGCTGCAGCAAATGTTTTTCCAGTACCGGTCGCAGAGATTAATAAACCTCTATTATCTTGTTCTCTTAGCTTCTCTAAATTTTTTATAAAGCTTTGTTGCATCTTATTAGGATTGATTTCCTCGGAAATAATCTTTTCTTCTTTTTTATCTCGAGTATTATTAACACTAAAATCTGCAATATACTTTTCTCTAATATCACTATATTTTATAGATTGATTCCATAGTGAATTAAACTCGTCCAACACCTTAGAGCTATGTTCTAAATCTTCTTCAACTAAAGTATTCCATTCCTTATTAATAGTTAATGCTGCGCTCGTTAGATTTGAACTCCCCATTAAAATATTCCATTTATGACCTTGTCTAAAAAGATATCCCTTTGTATGGAAACCATGCTTATTTTTTTCACTATCATAAATCTTTAATTCAATATTTTTAAATTTATTTAATTTGTCTAATGCTTTAGGGGTATTAAAATACAAATAGTTTGTCGTTAAAATTTTACCCGGAATATTTCTTTTTTCCAAATCTTCTAAAACTTGAAGTAAGCTAGTTAGACCACTCTCAGAAATAAATGCTACACTAAAAATAAACTCATCGCATTGTTCTAATTCTTTTTCTAAAGTACTCAGGACCTTTTGGGCTTCTAAATAATTATTATAAACAAATGTATTTTTCATTGTCAGCCTCCTTTAGAATTACTAACCATTAATTATTTCATAAGTTATTAAAGCTTCTTTCATAACTTTAACATTATGTACCCTAACCATTCTCGCTCCGCGTTTTACCGCTTCTATAGATAAGGCCGCACTTACTATATCCCTATCTTTTGGATTAGTATTTCCCCCTAAGACATAATCTGTAGTTCTTTTTCTACTTACCGCATATAAAATTTCACAACCTAATGAATTAAGCAATTCTAGATTTTTAGTAATTTCTAAATTAGCTTCTGCAGTTTTTCCAAATCCCATACCTGGATCTAAAATTATATTTTCTTTCTTCACTCCTGCTTTTAAACAAATATCTACACTTTCACTAAGTTCACGAACTACTTGTTCAATTTCGCGACCTTCTTCAACACCACCATTATGCATTACAAAAATAGGAATATTATATTTAGCCGCAACGTCAGCCATATTACTTCCTTTAACTCCATTAACATCATTTAAAGCATCAATACCTTCTTTAATCATATATTCAGCAACTGTCGGTTTATATGTATCAATACTAAAGCATACATCAGGAAATTCTTTTCTCAGTGTTGGAAATACACTTTGTAGTCTTGCTAGTTCATCTTCCTCACTTACAACAGTTGAACCTGGGCGAGTCGACTCCGCACCGATATCAATAATATCAGCACCCTCTTCAATCATCTTACGAACACCTTCGATTGCTGCTTCTACATCATAAAAATCCCCACCATCAGAAAAAGAATCTGGAGTAAAGTTCAGTATCCCCATAATTAAATATTTTTTTTCATTTAAAAGTTTTCTAAGTTTATTCATGTTTTCACCTTATATATTTTTTCTAACTATTCTATTATATCACTTTATAGTAGAGTTTTCAGTTGAAATATCCTCCTTATTAGCGAAGGGAAAATCATTTCTTTACTTCAATAATACTATTATTTTAAAAATGTATGATATAATGTTAAGTACTATAAAAATAAATTAAATTAAGGAGAAACTATGCAAGATTTTATAGCACAATTCGGTGATTATGCACCACTAATATTTTTATTACTCGCATCTATTCTCCCTATTTTTTTATTTCCACCTGGAATATTTTCAATTATAGGTGGTTACTTATTCGGTTTTAAACTTGGAGCTATCTTAACTATTACCGCAGCAATTGTTTATACTAATATAATGTTTCTGATTTCGAGATACTTCGCGAGAGATTATATCGAAAAATTTCTAGTACGTAAATTATCATTAAAAGAGTTTAATAGAATTTTTGGTATTAAAGAAAATAAGCTAGCTGTATTTTTAATAATATTTAGACTGATTCCTATTTTACCTAATAGCGTTGTGAGTTATTCATACGGACTTACTAGAATTTCGTTTAAACATTATTTTATAGCTAATCTTATAGGACTTATTCCAGGACGACTAATATGGCTGAATTTTGGTTCTACACTTAATAATATTTGGAGTTTAGAATTTCTACAAGCTTGTTTATTAGTGTTAGTATTTATTGGTGTTGGAATTTTTGTCACAAAAAGAATGGATTAAAATAGTAAAAATGCTAAGCAAGTTATATTTGCCTAGCATTTTTTATTTAGAAAGGTAACAGAACTAATAGTTCTCACCCTCTTCAATTTTCTCTACATAATAAATTGATTTTCTATTACCACCAGAGTATTGTTTGTTATTTAGTCTAAGGGTAATTTTACCTAATACACCTTTATCTTTATTCGCAGGCATTTGTCCAACAACAGGTATTATTATTCTATCCCCATCTACTTTCCAAGAAGATTTATCCGCTAATTTATGATGGAAACCTCCTCCATGTGGCCCAACAGTAAAGATTATCATATTATCCCCTTTAAAATAATGGATACTTCCTCCATCATTCTTTTCATACTTATAGCTACTAGAATTTCCTTTTTCAATTCTATAAACATTAGAAGATGTCAATAAGTCTAATGCTTCATCCATAGTATACGTTCTTTCTTTAAGCGCATTTACTATATCAAGATAATCAGCTGCAGAAATAGAGTAGGCACGATCTTTACCAGGTAATTTCTTCCTTCTTTGCTCTGTAATCATCTCTAAATACAGTGGATTTCCAAATTGTCCAGCACTATTGCCACCAATAACTACAGCTTCTGCTAAACCTGCAGCTGCTTCATAGTTATGGTTAGCTGATATGTTCTGAGACTTAGTTTCCTCTTTACTTGATTTAGAGTCATTAGTATTAGACTCATCAAGATAATTCACACTGTCTACGTAATAATAAGATCTCTCTTTACCACCTTTATAATTTTTATTATTAAGGCTTAAAGTAATTTCTCCAACTTTCTTCTCATTATTACGTTCTTTTTCTACTGGATCTAGTATATTTATTCTAATTTTATCCCCTTCAACCTTCCATTTATCTTTAGCTTCTGTTTCAATACGGTTTGCACTAGTTCCTTGGAAGTTAACCACTAATTTCTTATCTTGTTTGTAATATTTTACTATATCATCTTTAGTATTATTTGAGTCAAATTTATCGTTTGTTTCTTTAAAGTTTTCATCTTTTCTAAGTATTTCTAACACTTCTTCTTCCGAATATGTATTTGGTAGATATTCATTAAACACATCTACTACATCCTTTAAATCCACAACAAAACCATTACTTAACTTAATATCTTTATTTGCCTTATCAGCAGTAATTAAATTTAGTGTCGCAGGTTTAGCAAGACTAGATTCGTTTCCTCTTGCATAAATTTTGTAATTAATATTCTTCGCTGCTTCTTCCAGATTGTGTTCTATTCTTTTTGTTTGATTAGCTACACTATCCTCTACAGCGCTATTTTTCTTTTGGCAACCCGTTAAAATAAGAGATGCACTAAGCATAGTTATTAATATTTTTTTCATTTTTATTTCCACCTAAAATAATATTTTTTCGATAATTAATTATCATATTAAAACCAAAGAATACCCTTATTCTAATAGAAATTAATTAAATCTTTTCTCCCTAGGATATTATATCATATAACAAAAAATAGTAAACATTATTTTAGAAAAAACTGTATAAAATTTATAGTTTTAAAATATTTATTTAAACAATACTCTACATCTACCTTATTTCCATTAAATATATTTAACTATTTATTAATGTGATTTTTAAATTTATCTACTTTTCTTCATAATATATTTTAATTCTGGAGTTTTTAAGACCTCATCTATCTTAAACCCTAACTTTTCATACATATTCATTACATATTTATTAGAAGCAAAAACTGTTAAAGTTACACTCTCAATATTTTTATCGCTAAATAAAAACTTCAAAAACTTTTTCAGCGCTGCTTTTCCAAACCCTTGTCCTGTTTTTTGAGGATTTATTATAAATCTACCTATATGAGCATTATTATTTTCAAATCGGATAATTTGTATTATACCTATAAACTCTTCTTTGTTAAAAATTGAGAATACATTATCCATTTTTTGTATCTTATCTATATCTAATGGATAGGTAATTTTAGTTCCCATCCATTGTTTTTGGAATTTTTCTCCTTTTTCATTTGACCAATTGCATAATAATAAAGAATTATTTATATTTGTTCCATTTTCTAATCTAATATCCATATCTATACCCTCACAAATACTATTATTTACTCTCCATCATATTCTTACAAAATCATTAAACCTATGTCTTTTACCCACTCAATATTTCTTACTTTATTTCTAATTCTATAAGCGCTCCAGCAATAATAAGCACTAGATTCATTTTTTAATATCATATAAAAATCTATATTAATTTTTCTTCTCTACTCGCTTATTCTCTTTTCTTAATACAGTTAAATTATATCACAAAATGATAGAAATAATATCCTTTACAATTAAGCTTTCTCATTATAAAATTAAATGTATATTATAAAATGTGGAGCTTATTATGAATTGTAAAATAAAATTTGAAAAATATTTAAAAGAAAATAATTTAATAGATAAACATAATATTTTAGAGCTTTTCGATAAATTAGATTTAGAAACACTAGCTGAAAAACTACTTACCTTTGATGAAGATAACTCCGTTAACTTTGCTATTGAATGTGTATGCGAAGAACTACTTATTACATCATCTTATAAAATCGAGCGTATTGGTATGAAACTTGGTCTTCATAGAATGGAGCATATCCTTGAACTTTTCGATCATCCTGAAAAAGATCTTAAAGTTATCCATGTGGCTGGAACTAATGGTAAAGGTTCAACTAGCTCTTATATTAAAGATGTACTAAAAACAAAGTACCGAGTTGGTTTCTATTCAAGCCCTGGAATGCTTAGTTTTAATGATAGAATTCGAGTTAATGATAAGTTTATTTCATATAAAGAAGCATATAGATTATTTAAACTAGTGCAAGAAACTTACGATAAAAACAATCCTGATCCTAGTGATAAACTATCATTTTTTGAAATTATTACCGGTGTAGCTTTATTATTCTTTAGAGATCAAAAAACAGACTTTGTTATTATGGAAGTAGGTCTTGGCGGGCGTTATGATGGGACTAATATCTTTAAAAATAAAGAACTATCAATTATTACAAAGATTGGTTTAGATCATACTGCTATATTAGGAGACACTCTTGAAAAAATCGCTTATGAAAAAGGCGGAATTATCCAAGAAAATGATCATGTCCTTATGTATCCGGCAAAAGATAGTGTAGTAAATGTAATTAAAGATATCTGCGAAGAAAAACATGCAACACTTAATATTTTAGATACTAATGACATTGAAATCAAAGAAGTAAATGCTCGAGGAAATGTCTTTAAGTTTAAAAACGAAACTTACTCAACAAAAATGGTAGGAGAACATCAAGTATACAATGCATCTTTAGCGTTAAGTGCAATATTTAACTTACGTGAACGTGGAATAATAGACATAGATAACTCTATTATAAAAGAAGCTCTAGCTGAGTCAGTTTGGGTTGGACGTTTAGAATGGATAAGAGAAAATATTCTATTAGATGGAGCTCATAACAACGATGGTATTGATAGCTTGGTCGCATATCTTAATAAACAACAATTCTCAAAACTAACTATACTATTAGGTATTCTAGAGGATAAAGATTACAAAGATATGATTAAAAAATTAAAAACAGTTTCCGCAAAATTCTCAGCGACAAAAGTACCTATAGAAATCAAAGAATCAAACTTAGATAATCTAATAGCAAGTTTTGGTGATACACATGTTACAAAATACGATAACTACGAAACTGCATTAGCTAATATAATACCTAACTTAGAAAATGACGAGATTTTCCTAATTACTGGATCACTATATTTAATTTCGGCAGTTAGAAAAGAAATACTTGAAAAATATTAACACAAAAAGAACCGATAACTTAATATCGGTTCTCTTTATTTTACTTATAGTGTTTTTCAAAATGGGCTATTGCTGCTGCAAAATCTTCAACCACGTGAGTAGCCTTATCTTTTACGTCCTCTGGAGCACGGCCCATACAGTACGAAACATCAGCACTTTCAAACATATCCACGTCATTACCTGAATCTCCTAAAGCAATAACACGATCGTATCCTGACTTAATCGTTTCTATTCCACTTGCTTTAGAAATATTTTTTGCTGTTATTTCCATACGAGTTGAACCAGATTTGAAGATTTCTACTTCTGGAAATTTCTCCTTCATATCTGTATAGAATCTTTCTAGATCTTCAGCTTTTGGACGAACATTTATTTTATAAATAGTTTTTCCTTTTAGATAAGGGAATGGGTCTTCTTTACAAATAAGTTCCATATTCCAAAGTCTTTCTACTTTTTCATGTTGAAAATTCCCAATACGTTGATTCCCGTCTAAAGCATCAAAAATCAATTTTGCATTTTTTAAGTATTCAAAAATTTCTCCCACCACATTTTCTGGTATATGTTTTTCGAATAATACTTTATCTTTTTGAGTTATTATTGCTCCATTAAAACCTATCATATGTGTTACATCAAGGCTATTTTGATCTTCCACATATTTTATTTCAGTTATAGATCTTCCAGTTGCAACTGAGAAATCACCATATTTTTTTGCGATATGGTACGCTTTTAAATCATCTTCTGCTACTGACACAGAATTTTTAACAAAAGTACCATCTAAGTCTGTAACAAATAGATTTTTCATAAGATTTACTCCTCCATACCAAGCATGTCTTGGATTTCCATTTTTAATACATTAGCATGAGCTCCGTAAATTGATTGCATTTGCATATCACTTTCCGCAAATCCCATAGCTCCTAATTTCTTAGTAATTGTATTTTGATCAACTAGGCTCTTATCTTTAACATTAATTCTTAATCTAGTAATACATGCATCAACTGCTTCAATATTATCTGGACCACCATGTGCTTTAACAAGAGCTACTGCTTGTTTATGAATACCTTCCTTAGTTTTAGGAACAGTCTCCATAACTTCATCGCTTGAAGCTTCTTCAACTTTAGCTTCTTTAGTTTCTTTACCTATAGTTGCAATCTCAACTCCGTATTTAGCACGAGCTTCGTTTTTATTAGATAAACGAACTTCATCACTATCTTCACGACCAGGTGTTTTAAGGTCAAATTTAACAATCATAAATCTGAACACAACATAGTAGATAAAGAAGTATACTATACCTACAAGTGGTACTAACCACCATTTTGTTTTTGGTCCTTGAAGAACACCGTAGATAACCCAGTTAATGAATCCATGTCCTGTTGGAGTAGCAACCCCTGCACCTAACATGTGCATTACGAATAATGCTGAACCAGCTAAGAATGCGTGCACGATGTAAAGGATTGGTGCTACGAATAAGAATGTGAATTCGATTGGTTCAGTGATACCTGTTAAGAATGAAGTACCAGCTGCTGCGAATAATAATGAACCTACAACTTTACGTTTTTTCTCATCAGCTGTTTTGTACATTGCATAAGCTGCACCAGAAAGACCGAACATGAAGTAAACGAATTTACCACCATTGAAACGAGTGATATTTGGATCAACGTGTTTGATATTTGGATCAGCAAGAGATGCTAAGTAAGCGTTGATTGTACCAACAACACGTTTTCCACCAATTTCCCAAGCTCCTCCTAACTCTGTAGTACGAACCGGCCAGTTTAGACCATGGTGAAGACCGAATGGAAGTAAAGCACGCTCTAGTAAACCGTATAAGAACGTTCCTATTGGACCCGATTTAAGAATGAATACAGAAAGTACACTGATACCTTTTTGGATTGGAGGCCAAATGAAGAATAATCCACTTGCTACTGCCGCCATAACTACCATAGTTGCTATCGGTACAAAACGTGGTCCACTGAAGAATCCAACTACTGTTGGAAGTTGTACTTTAACCGCCCACATATGAACGAAATAAACTACAATTCCTACTATAATACCACCGAATACACTAAGGTCCATAGTTTGAATACCTAAAACTTTAGTCTGCATGGCATTAGATAATGCTAATTTTGCATCGTTACCTGACATCTTAGATGTATCGACTAGCTTTCCACTGAATTTTAATAGGAAGTTTAGTATATAATGTAACACCATAAAGCCTAATAATCCTGATAGAGCTGCTGAACCTTTTTCACGTTTAGCTAGACCTACCGCTACCCCTACCGCAAAAATTATAGGAAGATTGTCAAAAGCTGTATCTCCTAATGCGATAAAGAATTTCATAATAAACTGCACTACTGAATTGTTTAGTGCCGGGAACATTTTTAAAGTATTGCTGTTTGTAAAAGCAGTACCAATACCTTTAATAATACCTGCACCCGGAAGTACAGATACTGGTAATAAGAACGAACGTCCGAATTGCTCGAAAGCAGAAACGAATTTATTTTTTTTCTTTGCCATTACCTTTCTCCTTTTTCTATTTTTTATGACTATATTATAACAGAACTAAACTTGTATTTTCAAATATTGCTTAAAAATTTCTTATTTTGTAAAACTTTACTTTTCAAGTAAAATTTTACTATCTTTATAAAACAGCTATGTAATCACTTTCTTTTTTATTAGTTTTGTGGTATTATACAATATATTATTTATTCAAAATAAATTTTTTTAGTAAATTTTACTCTAAGAGGTATTCTATGTTTTTTGAAAATTTAAAAGAAAACTACGATAAGTTATCTATATCTGAACAGCAAGTTATAGATTTTCTAATGAAACAACCTGCTGTTGAAACAACTACATTAAAAAAAATTAAACAAGAGGTTCTAGTATCTTCTTCTACTGTTATTAGGGCATGTAAGAAGCTTGGTTATAACACTTTTAACGACTTACGTTATGATATTAGACTAAGTAAAGAATTAGAAAAGAGCAAAGAGGCAACTCTGTCATCTAATTTTAACCAGTTAAAAGATCAGCTAACTATCGAATTTAATCGTACTATGTCTATTTTAAATCAAGAGGATTTTGATAGTTTTGCTGAAACAATAGTAAATGCTAGAAGAATCTTTTGTATTGGTAGTGGATCTAGTTATATGGTAGTAGCTGATTTTAATAGAAAGCTTAAGTTAGTTGACTTATGGGCAAATGACTACTTTGAATTGTATAGTATCCAAAGGATTCCTGAAATTTCTACAGATAAAGATGTAATAATCACATTCTCCCTAGGTGGTGCTTCTAAAGAAATAAATGAAAGTATTTTATCTGCGAAACAAAATGGTACTAAGGTTTTAGCAGTTACTAGTTTAACAGCTAGTCCTTTAGCAAAAATTAGTGATCAGATAATCAATATTTATGATGCACCTAAAACTAGAAAAAAAATTCGTTCACGACTAATGTTAAATGTTGTTGCCATTATACTTTTTGAAATTATAGTAAGTAAACTTAATAATAAATAAAGAGCTTTGAGATATTTTTTCTCAAAGCTCTTTTGGTTTTTAGTATATATTAGATATTATTTTCTAGTTTTTTTATTTTTTACTTTGTTTTTTGGAACTCTTTTTGATGTACCGATATTCCAAACCGCTTCATCTTGTGAAGCTATTTCTTTGTAGATATTGGAATTTGTTTTAGTATTTTTAGTAGTTTTTTTACTTTCTTCTTTTTTAGGTGATGGTTTTGAACCTGATCCATAGACTGATGAGTAGACAGGAGATGGTTTGAACTTACCAACACTTCTTGAATTAGGTGTTATTGTACTTGTTTCCATCATAGTATTTACTACAGATTTTTTTGGAACATTTACTGTATTTGTAGAGTATTTTTCAAAAATAGCATCAAGTATTTTTTGATTTTTCTCTATTTTCTCTTTGCTTACCGGTCTATATCCTCTGTCAATAGTTTTATATTCACCTAATGCAGTTCCTTTATCGCTATCAAAGTAGCTATAAACGTCTTCAGTATAAAGTTTTTCAGTATATTCAATTCCAGGAGTTTCTTCTACTTCCTCTGTTTGAGTTACTGGTTCAACCTCTTCTACTTTTTGAACTGGCTTAACTTCTTCTTCAATAGTATTAGCTCTTTCCCTTACTGCTTCTTGGCGTTTTTCAACTACTTCATAAGGAACTGTTTTTTCTTCTGTAAATTTATCAACATCATTAGCTACATGTTGTTGTTTTTTACTTTTTGTAATATCTTTTAGTAAACTATCGATATTTACATTATCAGTATTTTCTTCTAGATAGTTTTGTTCTTCTAATTCAACTATCTCGCCTTCATCTAAATGATAGTCACTATAACCTTCTAATCTATCTTTTTTAGGCTCTTTAATTTCATCATATTCTTCTACTTCGATATCTTCTATCTTAGCAACTTCTTCAACTAAATCTACCTCGTCTTCTTCTTTTTCTTCAAGGTTTTCAAGTTTTTCATTTTCTTGTTTTATTTCTTCAAGGTTAGAATTTAACTCTTCTATTTCTTTAGTTGTTTCGTCTTTCTCATCTTCTATCTCGATATTTTCTGATTCAATAAGTTCATCTAGAGTTACATTTTCTTTCTCATCACTTAGAGCAATCTCTTTATAATCAGTGGTAGTTTCTACTTCTTCTTCCTCTTCTTTATTGCGAGATTCCACACTAGTTTTTCTAGTAGTTCTATCTATGTCATCTTCGAAAAGTTCTTCATTTCCACCAAGTATATCATTAACACTTGTGTATTTTACTCTTTCACGACGTTCTGCACCAGATTTTACTTCTCTAACTTCAAACTCTGGAACTTCTTTTATTTTAGCTTGATTTTCTTTTTGTTCAATATTTTCAAAAATATCATCAAGTTCTTTATTTTGTTGATAAAGAGGGTTATCTTTTTCTATTTTATCTTCTTTTCTTTCTAGTTTATTGAATTCACTATCAAGTTTTTGTCGTTCTTCTTTGTGTTTAGACTCACGTTGTTCTACTTCTTCTTGTTCTTTTTGTCTTTCACGATAAACACTAGCTACTTCTTCTTTTAGTGCAGTAGTATCTCTTCCTAAAATAACTTCTTTTTCTAAATCATCAATCTTATGATCTTGTTTTAGTCGTTTTGTTCTAACTGCAGCTAATGTAGGGTGAGTTCTACGACCAGATTTGTCTCCAAAAATATCAACATCTTTTATCTCTGCATTTTCAACACCTAATTTTTTAAGTGTTGTAGCTAAATCAGGCGCTACTTCTTCTGTTGTTTCTTTAGTTTCTTTTTCTTCGAATTCTTCTAAATCTATTTCTTCAAATCCTTTGTATTCTTCTTCGAAATAGTCATCTTGATATTCAATTACTAGTTCATCATCTTCTTGATGTTTGTTAGTATTTTCTTTTACGAAAAGCTCTTCCTCTTCTTCATCTTCATAATACTCATCAAGCGAACGATCTAATTCTTCTTGCTCTATTTCCTCATCACTTACACTAAAGAATTTATCTTTAAGCTTACTAAAGAATCCAGCACCTTTTTCTTCTTTTGGCTTCTCTTCTTCAGAATCGTATAATTCAGTATTTCTTTCTTGACGCT
>ERZ772910.827-NODE-827-length-17070-cov-2.741875_pt1 | contig 17070 bp, 16 predicted proteins | sample MGYA00511357_ERZ772910 | MGnify/ENA primary metagenome ERZ772910 (study PRJEB29015, sample SAMEA2738096) | human oral metagenome | biome: human oral; feature: human-associated habitat; material: saliva | place: China | collected 2193 ... | reverse complement strand
TTATAGACAGTTCAGCCGGTAATGACAGAACTATATCTATTTCACCTGACAGTATTTCTACCAAACTTGAAAAAGCCCTCAGAACTAAAAATCTTAAAGGAATCGTATTGAGGGTAAATTCTCCTGGTGGATCTGCCCTTGCATCAGAAGTAATATATCAGGCTCTGTCAAAAACTAATGTTCCTATATATGTTTCAATGTCTGAAACTGCCGCGTCAGGAGGATATTACATCTCAATGGCAGGTAAAAAAGTTTTTGCAGACAATGCCACAATTACAGGTTCAATAGGAGTTGTATCAATGATGCCGAAATTCTACAATGCACAGAATAAATACGGTGTTACTGCAAATACTATTTCCAAAGGAAAATATTCTGATATGTATAATGGCAATATATGGATAGATGATTCTATTGTTATAAGCTCAAGTTTTAATAAATATTACTCTGAGCTTCCTAGAATAGAAATAACTCTAAGGTATATGAATATGCTATATAACAAATATCAATACAAATCTATTTCTAAACGATTGGGGCAAAACGACATTAAATTCTTTGGAGAATAATTTGAATTTATTTAAAAAAGGATGGATGTTAAAGTAATGGGTAGATTGGTTAATATTGACGCCGCTGATATTTTTTCTAATAATCTTAATTTGTGCACTTCTATTAAAATCAAACTTCTTAGAAATAATATTCTAAGAGCTGATAATATAATTCCTATTTTAGATTCTTCTGATTTTTATAAGAATGGATATTTCCAATATAAAATTATTGAGGAACCATTGACTCATAGTTTTTATATTTATCTATACCCAAAAGAAGAAAATGATAATACTGTATTTGGCATTATTAATAATTGTATTGGTAGCTTGATAAGCACTTATGGGCATGGGGATTTAGATGCTCAGGAACTCAGATATTTATCGAATGCAAGTAACTTCGGATTCTTATTTACTTGCAGCAAAATAGCTAAAGGTACTTATTTAATCAATATCTAAAATAGAGGGTAAGGGATTAAGTTCCCTTACCCATATAATTGTGCCAAAATACCTATTCTAAAATTGGTTATAATTATATACTATAATAGTGAAATCCAGTAGAGGGATTTCTAGACGAGAGTCTATTTAAAGTTTATGCTTTTTTATAAGCAAGAAAGGAGTTGCAAATGGCAACACGAAGACGCAGAAATAAAAAGGTTTCTGCAAAAGAAACAGTGCAACAACAAGAACCTGTAGTTATTGAAACTCCAGTTGAAGTAGTTGTAGAACAACCAGTTGCACAACAACAACAAGAAACTGTTGCTACAGAACCTGTAAAAGAAGAAGTAGTAACAACACCTGTAGCAGAGGAAACGACGCAGGATTCCTCTAAAGAAAAAGGATACGTCATTGCTAAGCCAATGTTATTCACAGGGGATATTAAAGACCTTATTCCTGATGGGATGAATAATGGTCTGAATAATCCTGCGTTGGAAATCCCACAACAGTGGCAACAACAGAATATTCAACAGCCACAACCTGTGCAACAAACAATTGCACAAGTAGAAGTTCAAAATCCACAAGCTATGGGATCTGAACAAAAGGCTGCATTAGAACAAAGTATTCAAGCTAAGAAAGAAGAGGAAGCTAAAATGCTAAAGCAAGAGCAATTGGATCAATTAAACGAAACTAAAATTGAAAAACAGGAGGCAGAACAAATGGAACAAGTTAACAAATTAGAAGCACTTATTGGTGCAAAAATTGCAGAAGCAGGTAATGCTCAACAAGAAGAAAAATCCTTAAAGGATGCATTCGTAGAAGGTGCTGTAATTGGTATTGGTGCAGGTGTTGGTACTGTAGCTGGTATTTATGTAGCTGATAAAGCTATTGGCGCATTCGAAGAATGGCGTAATACTAAAGATGCTGCAGAAGAAACTAGCAAATTAATTTCTGGTCTTTTATAATATACTTTAAAGTAAGATATACTTTGATAAATAAAGGAGGTAGTATATTATGCTAAAAGAACTACTTGTTGAACTTGTTGACAAGCCTATTATCGTTGATGAGAATCCTTTGATTTATCGAAGGAAGCTTATGAATAGAATGTATGTTAAAGAAGTTCAAGAAAAAGCTAGACTCTCTAGAGAAAGAGAAATGGCTGGTGAAGTTGCATCTGATGAAGAAGTCAAAACTTCAGTAGAACATGAACTAGCAATACTAGACGTACTTCGTAGTTAAGAAAATTTAAGAGTAGAGTCATTACGACTCTACTCTTATTTTTTTTATTTATTTGGGTTACTTGCCAAAGTATTTCCTTCAGTACCGCTAGATGTAGATGTAGCAGTAGGTTGAGGAGGAGCTGGGGTAGCATTGTTAGTATTAACAGTCATAGTACCACCAGGAGTTTTTGCATCAGCAGGATTTGTTGGTGCAATGTTGGTAACAGAGTTTTCTTCCCGAATAGATTTTTTCATATCATTAAGAAGAGCAGATAAGCTTTCTTCATTGATATTTAAAATACCCATAGTATTTAAGCATTCTAAGAAGGAATACATTACTTTTGTATCATTGATAGCTTTTTGGAAATCCAATCTACCAGTCATACCTACAGAGTAAGATTCTCTAATAGCTTGGTTTCTATGAATAGTTTCTAAAGTATTTTTACTTAAGATACTAAATACAGAAGTAGCTTCTTCACGGAAAGTACGTTGTTTACCACGAACCATAGCCATTGCTTGTTCTTGAACTTGATCACCATATTTAGGATCTAATTCTGTATTTGGGTCACCATTGAAATCTTGGAAGCTAGGATCATTAGGATCGATAGTATCTTTTAAAGATGCTACCTTCTCTTTTGCCTTTTCATATACTTTCTTGATTTCTTCTTTTTGTTTTTTGTTTTGATCTATGAAATCATTAACAGCATCTTCTACACGAGAAGTAATCATTTTAGTGATATCTTTTGGAATGATGCTCTTTGTATCGAATACAAAGTTTTTAATTGTATCATCTTCGATTTCAAACATTTCTGCTTCAGGAATACCTTCTTGAGCAATTTCTTTAGCTTCATTCATCATGGCAGTATGATAACCTTTGATAGCTTCATACCATTCATTCAAATAACAACTTTTATCTTTGAAAGATTCGATTAATTTGAAAGCACCATGTTCTTGAACAAAGTTTCTTACTAAAGCTTTACCAAGTTTTCTTTCATGAGAATTGCAGAACTGTTCTTTTAAAACAGGTTTCAACATACCTTGGTATAAGCAGCATTCTAATAATTTAGCATTAACTGCTTCAGAGAATTTGCTAACAAGATCTTTATCAAGTTTAGCTTTATCTTGTGCTTTGGTATATTTTTTATATAAATCAGAATTATCTAATAGATCTTTATCTGTATCAGGATAAAGGTTAATAGATTCTTCTTTAAGAGCTTGTTGTTCTAAGTTACGTTTAATCAACTCAGCTGTGCTCATAGGAGCTCTTTTAAACATAGTTTCTATTTCCTCCTGCTAGCATTCATTACTAATATATAAGCTTGCTAAGAATTCATCGAATGTATTAGCAACCTTAACAACTTCATCAGAATCTAAATAGTATAAATGAATTACACCTTTAGAATCTGTGCATAATAATCCATCGTTTATTGTAGTAGCGATAGGATATAAATCGTATTCTTCGAAAGGAGAAATGCCTTCGATATTATCTTCATTATTACGGAAATACTTAAATAAGCTATAAGCATTTTCCTTAGAAGTTAGGCTCATAGGATTGCCAAAATCTAAGAAATATTTAAATTGAACACCTTTGTGTTCATTAGCATCAAATTTATTCTTACTATATGGAGAATAGTTGTAATGAGAGATAATATAAGAAACGATGTTCTTAGGGATTTTGAATTGATAATCAGCTAGAGAATCCATAATATCTTTTTTCATTTCAGGAGTCACTTCAGGGCCTTGAAGCATCCAATCGATATTAAATTCATCTTTTTCCAATGCTGTCTTTTCTGGTTTTCTACCAAGTACTAACATATCTGATTACCTCCTTAGAATAAAGGACCATCAGATGCATCAGCAGGATTGGTTTCTACATCATCAATGCGATATTTTTTATTATCTTTCTTGATTTCTTTATCTGCTTTATTTTCAGCAGTCTTAGCTTCTACAGCTAATTTATCTGCAATTTGACGGAAAGTTCTAGCAACTTGAAGTTGTTTACGAATTACAGATTTTCTATCAGCATCAGTAGTGATATTAGGATTATCTTTTAATTCGTTAGCATTCATTTCCAACAAATCAGCTTGAATGTCAAAGTATACAGATACACGTTGACGAGCAGCAAAGAAGTAGTATACTAAGTCTTTAACTAAAGGAATCAATGCAATGATTACAGGAATAGCAATCAAGATACCTTTAACCAATACAAGACCACCAACACCGAATAAGTTTTGTGTTCTGTTTTTGATCAATGGGCGAATTGCATTTTCAATATCATTTGTTCTGCAAGCTTCATTAAATTTAACAAGGTTTTCATAAAGCAAATGTTCTTTTACTTTAGCTACACCAGTTTTATCCATTACAATAGTAAGACCATCGTTTTTAGGATCTTTAACGTATTCAATACAGCAAGCAATCATATAAGATAAAGAACCAATTACTGCAAGAGTAACAGATTCATAGATCATGATACCAAAATCTACTTTAGCCATATAAGATTGAACGAATACATCAGAGTTATCTTCCAAGTTATCAATGGCATTTTCGATAACTTTAATAGGAGCTGTATCTTCTTTATATTGTTCAAAGATGCTAGTAAGTGTTTTAGCACATTCTTTCAATTGATTATATTTAGGAAGGCGAGTAATATCACCACGAGATTTAGGGATATCACCTTTTTCAATATCATCAATTTTAGCTACAATCATTTGATATAATTTATTTGTAAGGGAAAGCAATACAGTATTTTGTTCTGCTTCATCTAAATTATATAAACGTGTATTTGTTTTATAGTCAGTGATATCCATATATTCACTAACGATTTGTTTAAATTCTTTTGTCATAACTTCTTCTCCAACTGCACGTTTATTAGGATTATTATTCATTTGATTAGCGGGATTAGCAATATTATTGCTAGGAGTGTTATTCGTATTAGTTGGAGCACTAGGTTTAACCATATTAACAGTAGAGGCTACATTGCCAGCAGGGTTAATTGGTTTTGGATTAGCATCTCCTTCGCCATCATCAAAATTGATATTAGCAGGTTTTGTTTCTTTTGGTGGAATATTATTCACAGTACCATTAGATCTTGGAGGATTCATACTGTTTGGAGTATTAACAGTACTTGACATATCATCTTCGTTAAAAGGTCTAATGCCAGCTTGATAAGTAATCATTCTAACTATCGTCCTTTCACTAATGTATTAATCATTTTCTTATATTCACCAGCACCTTGTTCTCTTTCAAGACTCATGAAAGAGATAGTTTCAAAGTTCTTAGTACCATCATCGTATAAGAAATCTACCTTTTCATTTACTTCATCAATAACAGCAACCCCAATGAAGTTATAACCTTTCATAACAGAAAGCATAGTAGATGCTTTAGAAAGATCTAAACGGTGATGTTGTTTAATGATTTCTACTTCTGCTTTAGAAATTACTAGCATTGTAATAGCAGCGCAAGCAGAATTATCAGCACGAGCAGTTGTGTTCATCTTAGCACGGTTAGCACGGATTTCCAACATTTTCCAGATACGAGAGTTAGAACCTTTATTAGATTTAGCAACAGCATCAATCTTAGCTCTATCTACAGCAAATAAGAAATCACGGAAAAATTGAATTTCACCAGTAGTAGCACGAATGAAGTTCAATAAACCACGACGATCAGTATTCTTTAATACTAAACGATTCATCATTTCAGAAGAAGAGATGTAATGGATAACACATTTAACACCGATTACTGCAGTATTAACGATTTCATTATCACGACCATCAGCTTGAGTTACAAAGTTGATAATCATTAAGCTAGGAGTAGCTTCATTGGCTTTCTTAATATCAGTAGTAAGAATTTGTTTAGTAATGATATCAGCTTTGTCTTTAAGAGTTGTAGTTTTATCTTTGATAGTAGCTGCTTTATCTCTTGGGCTAATAGGATTTCTACGAACAGTAGTAGTTCTTCTATGGTGAATAGGATTACCATCATTACCAGCAGTTTCCCATTCTCTAGATTTTGTGCTATCTGTTGTAGTATAAGTATCATTATCATCAGCTTCGGAGATTTGAGTTGCTTTGTAATCACCAAATACAGTTTTAACTTTGTAATTATTCAAAGATACTGGATTTAGATTTTCAGCAAGAACTTTAACATAGCCTTCATTGTATGCTAAGTCTTCTAATACAGCTTTTGTAGCTTCTGTAATACGAGCATTATCTAAAGCTGTTGTTTGTACTTCTTCATCTAATTTGTTTGCAAAGTCGATTACATCATCTACAGTCATATCGCTAAGATCTAGAGAAGATGTAATATTATTATGGAACTTTTTCAAATAAGATTGAGCACTTTTAGCATCTGTAATTTGGCTAGCTGCAAATAACATTTGGAACATAGCTACATATTTACGTTCAGCAGCTTTAGCAATCATTTGTGCTTGTTCTACAGATACAGATTCACTGACAAGGACAGGGAATACAGCTGTCAAACCTTTTGCTTCTTTAGCAATGTTTGAATTCATTTTAAAACCTGTAGTATCATTAGTACCTTTTACAGTACCTGTAATACCACGTTTTAATTCATCAAAGTCTAAATCCATTAAGGATAAGACTTTTTTCAAAGGACCCATATCCATTTCAGATAATAGAGTATTATATTCATGCATGAAATATTTCCTCCTGAAAAATATAAAGAGTAATTATATCGATATAATTATCACTGAAGATAATTACGATAATGTCATAGGATTAGCTCATTACAGCCTTGATTAAATACTAGGCTCTCCGACATATGTATAATAAATTTTGTAATTTTTTTGTTTAGGTGGTGAGACAGTGGCCAATAATCCTAGAGATTATATTGAAATAGTACGAGATGATGAATATAGAGAAAATATTGATTCAACAGCTGACGATGCTACTATGCATATGTGGGGTCGTGCTAATGATGATAATGAAGATATAGTAAAATTGAAATCAGATGTACTATCTCATGAATCTGAGATGAGAAGGACTATGAGAGCTAATGGCATATATGAACCAGATGATCTCAAGTATTGGACTACATTCTATAGACTCCCAAGAATAGATCCATTTAATCATGTTCAAGGGGCTAGAGAATATGTATTCTTTACTAAACCAGACCTTCCAATATTGAGATATAATGATGGCAGTCCAGATGACAAATCTAAATCAGGTTGGTTATCTAATGAGGCTAGTCAAATTCCATATTTTAATTGGCTATATTCTCATGGCTATCTATATACAGTTTTAGAAAATCTATGTTATGGTGCATCAGATGGTAGCTCTGGTAGGTCTTGTCCATTTGTTAGAATTCTTAGCAATAGAAAGACTTCTAATATTGATATTCCAGATATTGCAGTAGATGAATTAGAAACAGCTCAAAATATGTTTGGGTCTAGAATCTTATATCCTAAATCATCTATCAGTTCTGATGAAAACATTGACTTTAGTGTAGAATTTGAAGATACAAGATATTTAGAAATTTATAACTATTTTAAAACTTACGATATAGCTCGTCAGTTAGCTTGGTTAGGATTACTACCTCCTAAGAAATCTTATATTATTAATAAGATACTATATTCTCATATGAGTGTATTTAGATTCTTAGTAGACGATGATGGAGAAACTATTATTCACTTCTCTAAATTCACAGGTGTATTCCCTAAATCTATTTCAAGATCTTCATTTAGTGAAATTCCTCAATCTGGACCATTAAAGGTTACTATTGGTTTTAAACTAAGTGGTTTCTTTGAAGATATGGAGCCTAATATCTTAAGTGATTTTAACTCTCTTGTTTCTTTATGGAAAAAAGGAAGTACTACAGCAGCCCCTCCAAATAATGAATCGCCTTTATGGGATGATTATATTGGAATGCCTTCTGGTGAGAATGTTGATTATCCTTATATCGAATTCCCTAAAGAAGCTGATTGGAGAGGTTATAGATTACCATTATTAAAATGGGGTACAGATGAAGCTAGATCTGTTCCTAGATATGCTGGTGATAGTGATACATTGGATCCTATAAATATTAGAAGAGGAGTAAATGTAAAACCACCATCTTCAAATTAATAAAATGAATATATAGACAGGAGAAGACATGGCATACTATACTACGAATATACTTAGTACTGATATCTATAAAGTAACAGACTTTATAGAAGGTCTTAAAGCCAAGTATATTGATATACCAGAGGATACTCTAGTATTAGGTGTTTATGGTTATCTATCTTCAATCTTTGGTAACTTGGCAGAAAATACTGCTATTATGGCTTCTGAATATTCTATGGAAGCTATTCCTACAAAAGCAAAGTATGAAAGAAACGTAATCTCTCATGCATTGGCTTTAGGTATTAATAGTATTACAGCAAAGCCTGCTCAGATTGAAGTAACCATCAACTTACCAGAATCTCAAATGGTTGCCAATATGAAGAATAACAAATTCGTTATTGATAAAGAATATGTATTCTATATTGGTGAAACTACAAAATATCCATATGTATTAGATTATGATATTATAGTTACACGTCACCATCTTCCTACTGGTGAGGTTGTATATACTGCAGCATATGAATTAACAGATACGAACAAACTATCTTCTGTTACTAATCCATATTTACCATATCTTGGAGCTGTGAATATCTCTGGTGATAGAATGATTTCTATCAAGACTACCATCAGACAAGTTACTCATACTCAAATCTATAAAAAGATTATTGTAAATAACCCATTAGAGACTAAGATCTTAAATTTCACATTTGAAGATCAATTAGCATATTTCTATGTAATGGTTTCAGAAGAACAAGATGATGGTACTTATAAAGAAGCAGTATACTATGAACCAATCTATGATGGTTTATATGACTATACTACAGATTCTAATAAGAACTTCATCAACTACATGTATCTAGATGAAAAGACAATCCGTTTAAGATTCAATAGAGATAATCAACCAAGAAGAAATGCTGAAATTACAGTTCATGTATTTACAACTCTTGGTAGTAAATGTAATTTTAAACTAAATCAATATCAAGAATTGATGTCTTATAAGTCTGATAAGTATCCATATATGGGTATGTATTTAGTTCTTATGAGTGCATCAGATTCTCAATATGGTGATGATAAACTTACTATTGATGAATTAAAACAAGCAATCCCTGCTGAAGCATTATCTAGAGGATCTATTTCTACTTATACAGATTTAGATAACTTCTTTAACTCACTTCAAAGAGATGATTGCCGTTTATATTTATTAAGAAAAGTTCATAATCAAATCGAAAGATTGTATTATGTATATCTTATGATGAAAGATGGAGACAATATTGTTCCTACTAATACAATCACTACAGATCTTGATGCGGATGTATTCTCTAATAATAATAAAAATAATATGATTATTAGACCAGGTGCTAAGTTCTATGCAGATCCAGTTACTGGAACTATAAAGAATGTTACTGCTGATGACGAAGCTACTATTAATAGCATGGATGATAATGGATTCTTATATATGAATCCATATTTGATGTGTATCAATAAAAGCCCATTCTATGTATCATATTATTTGACTCTAGTAAATTACTACAGATCTCTATATTTTGAATATGTAAATAACTCATCTCTTATTCAATTCGTAGCAACTACAGTTCACGCTCATAGAGAATATTACGATGATTATGATACATTCAAGATTGATATGACTTGTTATCAATCTATTGGTACCGATTTCCAATTGGTTAAATATGAAGAAGATGGTGTTACTATTGCTGAATTGAATTTCAAAGTATATGCTGTCTTATATAGAACTGATAGTGAAGGAAATGAGTACCCATTCAAATATCTAGAATCCAATCTATTAAGTTATAACCAAAATGGATATCAATATGATCTTCAATTCAAGTTTAAACTTAATGATATTATTTCTTCTAAAGATACTTATATCTATTCACCAAGTGGTATGCATAATATCAAGAATGGTAAAGATCTAGGTACTTACTTACCAACAAATGTAAAAGTTAAATTCTTCTTTGTTGCTAAAGAAGATAAAGAGTATGGTAAGACTTATGAGATTAATAAAAAGAAAGGAAATCTAGACGATATAATTCCAGGTTTAGATGGATGGAGTTTATTAAACGTATATTCTGCTGGTGATGCTGGTTTGGATATCTTCTATGATTACAGTGACTTCAATAACTCTTATATTGCATTGAGTAAAGATGAAGAAGCTGGTACTTATGGATATAGAATTCATAAGATGCCTGTAGTAAGATATACTTATCTTAATTCTAATGAAAGAGTTAATAAGCTAGTAGAGATGATTGATGAACGTAGATTATATATTCAACAAGCTACATTCTTACTAGAAGATTCATTCGGTATTGATTACAAATTCTTCAATACTTATGGGCCTTCTAAAATGTATAACATCGATAAAGAATCTAATATTGATAAGATTAATCTTTCTCTTAAATTTGAAATTAAGTTCCAATCTAAAGAAGAAGCTTCTTCTGTATTGGATGATATTACAAATTCTATTAAAGAATACATTGAAGATATGAATAATCTTACAGATCTCCATATGCCTAACCTTATCACTTATATTACAAATATCTATCGTGAACAAATTGTATATATTAAATTCATTGGTTTGAACAACTATGAATCGTTACATCAATCAATCTATAAAAATCCTCAATTAGAAGATAATTACTTTAAAGAAACTCAAACAGTACCAGAGTTCATTAATGTAAATACTCTAAGAGATGATAAACCTGATATTACATATAAGATCGTTGAGTAGATATTATGAATAATATTAATAAAAAAGAGAGATTAGAAAGAAAGGGTTCTATCTCTCTTTCTTTTAAATTTGATTTGCAATTATTTGCAGATAAAGAGGCCCTTTCTGGTGACCCATATTTGCCTGATCATAAAGCTCAGAATGATTTTATTGATGATGATACAATTCCAGAAGTAAGTACTGATAGAACTAGACGTACTAACCCATATACTATCTCCCATATCGATAGAAAATATAAGACGTGGGCTACATATATGATGAATATTAAACTAGTAGACTTGAATTATTGGTTTGCTAGAATGGGAATAAATGTAGTAAGAGGTATTCAAGATTGGCCTGGTGAAGGACCAAGAAATGATAGGTGGACATTTAATCCACTATATTTCCAAGATCCTACTGGTAGATCAAGAGAATTATCTGCTGAAAATCAAAATAGAGTAATGCATTATTTTGATAGCATAGTATACGTATCATCTGCAGATCATTTCACTGATATGCTAAATGTTACACCTAATGCATGGGGAACCTCATCCAATTATAGTTTTATATCTTTAGCTAGTATTGAAAACATAGTAAAGCATATAAACTTTATGTCTTGTAGATCTATGCAAGGTATGTTCTTCGGCACTGGTGGCGGATTACGTTATCCAACAGAACCAGTGCCAACTCAAACTTTAACATTTGAGAATTTTACTTTCACAAATGGCTCAAGACCTAATATGGATCACATGTTTGAACAGTCTGTATTTAAAGGTCTTGTTATCAAATCTAATTTTGTTCCAAGTAGTATGGATTACTTCTTGAAAGATTGTAAGTTTTTAGAAACTGTTGATCTAACAAGTGTTGCTACCAATATGAGGGTATTATCTAGTTTAAAAGAAACCTTTGCAGGCTGTTCTAAGTTAAAAGAAGTAAAAGGTACTATAAACCTAGATGGCTTGTCATGGGCATATCTAGATAATAACAAAAAATCTTTTGATACTTTTAGAGATTGCTCATCTTTAACCAAACCAGTTAATTTTAGTGGATTTAGTCTAGTAAAATTTTGCGCACCTAGAGACAGTTTTCCTGGAAATAGAGAACTTTTTGATTATTACCAAAATAAATACGGAAATCCTAGAAATACTAGTCAGGAGAAAGCTGCTATGATATCTGAAATTTTAAATATTCCAGTTTCTAAAGTAAGTATCCAATAATATATTTCCTATATATAAGATGACATCTTATTGAGGCATTGTTTAGCCCTTTAGAAATAAGATGTGATAACACTTATATAATATTTTGAAAAGAAAGGAGGAGTGCATTCATGGCAGCTCCAAGTATTACTATTATGGACGAATCTGATAGATCTGTCACTAACTGGGACGCTGGTGTCGTTCAAGCTAGTAATGAATCTGCTGTTTTCTCTATATATGTATGGAACAATCGCAATGGCTCTACCGCTATCTCTGATTTAAAAGATGTAACTATTACGGCCCTTGATATTGACGGTTCTTCCAATGGTGAATTAGTTGCTGGTAAATGGGTTCGTGTAAACGTTCCTAAAGTTGATGGTAATGTTACTACATGGACACCTGTTGGTGGTTCTGATGGTAAACACCTTCAAGCTGAAGCAATTACCACAGCTAGCGATTTCACTATTAAAGGAACAGTTAATGATGGTAATAAAAATACTACATCATCTAAACAAAACTACTGTAAAGTGAATTTGAAAGTTGTTGTACCTGTAAATGCTACACCTGGTACTAAAACTTACAAAATTCGTGTTAATGGTTATTATGTATAATAGGAGGTAAATTACATGCCTGCAAATTTGGGTCCAGTAATTACATTATATAATGAAGCCAATACAAGCCCAGTAGACACTTGGTCTGTTGGTACTGTAAAAGCTCAAGAACCTTCTACTCCATTAGTGGTTAATATCTGGAACAACCGTGGTAATGATACTGAAGATCATTCTGACCTTCGTGAATGTACTCTTACTGTTTTAGATGCTAATGGTAATACAGCAAATGAAGATGTGGCTCGTGACAAATGGATTGAAACTAAACTTGCTGCTGATTCCGATTGGTTAAAAATCGGTGGCTCTGGTTCTAGCTTCGTATCTAAAAAGGTTACAGCTAATACAGCATCTGCTGGTGAAGGCATTTTAAAAGGTACTATGAATAATGGTCGTGTGGAAACAAGTGGTACAAATGTTGCTACTGTATCTTTCCGCGTTAATGCACCTATCAATAGTACTCCTGGTAACAAAACCTTTAAAATTCGTTTAACTGGTTATTACACCTAATAGGAATCAACCCCATCCCATTAAATTGGGATGGGGAATTCCTGTGTTTAAAACAAAAAAAGAATAAGCTTGAGGAAATTGCTTATTCTTTTTGAGTCGAAACTATTATATTTACCAAATGCAAATATCAGCTTCGGACTCAGGATCTAAACTAGTTGGTTTAGGCCATTTGTCAATACCGTAAACAGTAAGCATGATAACACCTCCTCTCTTAGATTCATTCCTCCTTAAAGGTGTTTCACTATTATAGTATATAACTGAAATGATATAGTATTTCAGAATAGAAGATTTTATCTATGATACTATATGATGAAACAAATAAAAAAATAAAGGAAAGCGTGCACTCAATCCTTTATTTTTTCATGGTGTCGAAATATCCGTATTATACGACCCACCATGTAGACGTGTCTCTAGTCTTTAGTATAATACGCTCCATCCATCCAGGGAAATCATGGAGATTCATTTTCTACTAATATGCATAACCCTGTCTCTATTCGGCATATTAGTATTGTACCAGTAGATTTTTTCCCTCTAGCCTTAATAGTAAAATCTACTGGATTATTAAATCCTATTAAGACTTAGCTCTAAAGTTAAGGGCCCTTTAGAGTAATAAGTTTTTAGATAATAATATATACATACGTGCCCTTAACTTATTATATATATACTATTATCACCATTATAGTATATAACTGAAACAAAAGACTTTTACAATTAATGATATCCAATACTAATTATTAATAGAATAATTATTTAATAAAGGAGGCAGCAATGTTCGAACGAGTAAGTAAAAAAGAATGGTTAAGAGCTTTAGAAGATTTAAAAACTAATAATCCAGGATTATGGAATTATGTATATGCTAAAGATATTAAAGATGAAGATTATGATATCAATACAGTAGAACTTCCTAGAAGATCTACTCCATTCTCAGCAGGATATGATTTCTATGCACCATTTGAAATCAATGCAATTCCTGGTTTAAGATATCTAGTACCTACAGGTATTAAATGTAGGCTAACCAATATAAGAGGTGCTAATGCTGTAGTATTGGAAAACTTATTACTAAAGATTTATCCTAGATCCTCTTATGGTATGAAGTATGGATTTAAATTTGCAAATACGACAGGTATTATAGATGGAGATTTCTACGGTAATGAAACTAATGAAGGTCATATCTACGTTGATTTCTCTGTAGAGAATCCTATTCATATCGCAAAAGGTGATAAATTCTGTCAAGGCATTATTGAAAATTTTTATATCTTCAAAGATGAAATTGAGCCTTTGAATAAAAAAAGAACTGGTGGCATGGGTTCCACTGGTAAATAGATATGGGTTACATTAAGTAATCCTAATTTATTATATGAAGAGGTGATATTACAATGGATGAAAAACAAGCTTTGCTTAAAAAAATAAAAGATGTTTATGCAGCTCCTACTACTAATCCTGCAAACTTCCCAAAGATTCAAGCTTTCTATCAAGAAGTAAAGAAAGCTGAAGAAATCACAAACGATATGCGTTTGACTGCTCATAATATGGCTCATGGTTTATTTATAGACTAAGACAAAATATATCCCGTATACTCATTACGAGTATACGGGAATTTATGTGTTTAGATATTAAACAATACAAATTTATTTTCTACTGGTTTAGATTGTTCTAGATTGATATCTTCTTCTTCATAATATCTAATCTCATCATCTTTCCAAGATTGCATACAAAGCTTTCCTTCGAAGTCTGTATTCTTCATAGTAATAGTTGTTTTTAATTCCATAGGTTGACCTACTGGAACATCTAAGATTACTTGGAAAGAGAAGTGTTCTGTTTCACAGTTATAACCAATGAAGTGATTAGTAACTGTGCCAGGAATAGCTTGAGCAACACCAGGAACTGGAATATAGTCAAAAGCTGCTTTCTTATATTGAACTACGTTATGATAATCTGCTTCATCATTTTCAGTAAGACGTAGATATACATTGATATCTTCATCAGATTCTACAAAGAGTTTAATCTTTCTATCACCAATATTAATAATACCATCTTTAGTATTGAAGTAGATCTTAGATCCATTACCAATAAGACCAAATTCTTTAATTTCTTCTTTTCGTTCATCTACTTCTTTATTGTAGTTATTGTTTACACCTTCATTAGTGAATTCATAACAAGTAGTATCATCTTCTCTGTTTACAAACCATATAAACATTTGAGATGGTACAGGAGATAGATTATGGGATAAGAAATCGTTGCCAGTAAGATTCATTTTTATTCCTCCTAAGTAAGTTGTGTATAAAAAATAAAAGATACCAGGTGAATGGGTTTGGTCCCATTCACCATAATATCTTTTGTTGTAGAGAATTTAAGAGAGGAAAATATAAGCAATAACCAACCTAACCATGTATCCGTTCAGTAATAACTACTGATTGTTTATTATTGAGGTTTTCAGTGTATTTGTGATTGTTATGTGTATGTGTTTGTATTAGAGTCGTACCCAAAGAAATAATGTTGTGCTTATTCTATGGGCGCACATGAGTCTTTTATTGATTCTTGAAGGAATGAAAGTCTTTAAGGTGGAAAAGACGCAACAAGAATCCCACATTTTGAGATAAGTATGAATTTGATTATGCTTATATTTTCCTACTAATTAGTCTAGGTTATATTAATTCTTAAATTCGTTTTTATAACGATCTTCTTCTCTTATAAACTCAGCTACTATTTTTCTTTGGTGAGGTTCTGGAGTATTAGTAAATTCTCTAACTTCTGTTTTAAATTCTCTGATAGTTTCGTTAATAGGGAAATTAATATTATCAGGGATTCTATTTAAGATATCATTAACTACTCTATCTTTAAAACTTTTTACCCTTTCCTCTACATCTGGGAAGATTTCTTGTTTAGCTATATTATAAATAGCTTTTCCAAATTCTGCGATTTCGTTTTGCATTTCGTTTTTCTCCTTATCTAAAAACTATTGTAGATATATCTCTACCATTATTATAGTATATAGCTATAAACCAGCTTAAACTCTAGTAACATAAAGTAATGGCTTATTCTATTAGCACTCTAGACGGCCAGAGTGTCAGTAGGTAATCCATTATTTAACGCGATGACGATGTTGCTATTGTTAAAGTTGTTTAAATTTTTAAATTGCCTCTTTGTTTTAATACGTACTTTGTTTTCTTTTTTCGTTGCTAAGATTGTTTCATTTTTGAATGTGCCTTTCTTTTCTTGGGCACATCCTCCTAAGCGAATATAAATATATTTATTTACATAAACACACGTTCGAAAAATTACCCCTAGAGCTACCACGGCTCTAGGGGTCTCCTTGTGTGTAATTATCGTTTAGCTAATTTGTATTCATAAACAATCAATGCAACGAATAGTCTAAAATAAATATCCATAATATCATCGAATCTGACTTCATCTGTAGATCCAGTGAAATTAGTATTACCAATAATACTTTCAAGTTCTTGTAGGTCACTGAAATTGAAATCCACATCTTTCAATCTGTATTTGTTATCAGGTTGAGGAAGAGATCCAGCACTAATAATCTTTTCAAATGTTTCAGTCATAACCTCTACAGGTACAGTACCACCTGCAGCTCCTGGATGACCGCCACCATTGAAATATTTATTACTCAATTTACCTAAAGGAACAAGTTCTTTGATTTCTTCATTATCGGTATAGAATGAGAAAGAAAGTTTAGATCTATTGTCAACAAATCTAGCAATGATTTTGATATCTTCTCTATTTTCTTCGAATCGTTGAGAGAACCCAAATCCATTTAAGC
>ERZ772910.826-NODE-826-length-17085-cov-2.109630_pt1 | contig 17085 bp, 19 predicted proteins | sample MGYA00511357_ERZ772910 | MGnify/ENA primary metagenome ERZ772910 (study PRJEB29015, sample SAMEA2738096) | human oral metagenome | biome: human oral; feature: human-associated habitat; material: saliva | place: China | collected 2193 ... | reverse complement strand
TGCCCGCAGACGATGCGCTGATGGAAGACTGAGCGCAGCTGCAGCAAGTGAATCATGAACGAAAGTCGGATGTTTTGCATCCGGCTTTTGTGTTTCTCATCAAGTTCTAACAGGAAAGTAAAAAAGATAGGAATTTTTTCCATTTCCTGTCACATATACTAAATATGAAATGGATGTGAAAGATTTACGTGAACAACAACACGTGTTTATGCGGTACACCGCATAGAAATCATATCTGTTTCTGAATGAATGGTAAGAGTATAGGAACGACGAGGAGGAACGGTCATGCAGTTTTTGGTGGCAAATGACAATGGAAACGCTGAACAGGATCTAGTGATTAACGGCCAGCGGATCAGTGCACCGAATGTTTTTGCGCGTGTCGGGAAACTGGTGAATTTGGACGAACTGAACCCGGAGTATGTGCTGAAGCACATCCACGACAACCTCATTGTCTCCGTCGAAGGAGCAATCTACTACGTCGGCGCGTATGCACTCTCGAGCGGGCAGCGGTGCCGGTCGATCACCGTCGGTGTAGATAATGACAAGGTGTCCAGCGATATTGTCTATGTGAATACGCTCGCGCATATCGCCGGAGAGGCAGTCGCTGCGTGCTATCGGGAGAGCGGAGCTGTTCCTGATACGGGAGATGCGATCAAGGTGCATGTGGATATGGCGACGGCGATTCCCGTGTCCTACTACACGAAGGCAAAGGCGGCCGCATTCGCCGAGAAGTTCATGCACAAGCAGCATAAAGTTACCGTGTATGTCGGGGCAAAGGAGTATGTCGTCTTTATTCAGTTTGATTTTGTCAAGGCGATCCCCGAGGGCGTCACGGCCGCACATGCCTTTATGCACCGTCCGACACTGATTCATCAGCCTGAGAACCTTTCCGCCGGGAAGTTCAAGACGCTGCGTGTCCTTCATATCGCCATCGGTGAGGGCACGACGGAGTTTCCCATCACGACGGGAATCTCCTTTAAGCCCGACTTTATCATGGGGACGCATAACGGCAACGGCCACGCGATTGAGCGGGTACTGGATCCGTTTAAGAGGGACTTCGGATTGCAGAGTGTGACCCGGCAGGATTTCTCCCGCTATCTGCGTGATGCTGCACACAAGTATCATGATGCGGCTATGTCCTATTTCATGCCGGCACTCGAAGATGAGGCGGAGGAAATCCTGACGATGGCCGAGCAGGTCATCTCAAGAGCCAACAACGAAGTGGATGTTGTCGCTGTCTATGGAGGCGGCTCTATCCTGATGCGTGAGGCACTGGAAAAGCGGCTTATGGCATTCTGCACACGGGCGAAGATTGAGCTTGCCTACATCGACGATCCAAGCGATGCCGTGTTCCTCGAGGCAGAGGGGCTGAACGCATTTATCAACAGCCCGCTCTTTCAGCTGCTGGGCGATAAGGCGCGTAGTGGAGAGAAAGGATAACGGAAATGGCAGAGAAGAATGTGATTACAAAGTCTGTCTGCTTCCCACGGACAGCGGAATTTGAGGAGTTTGTCGCAAAACAGAAGAATTTCAGTCGGACAATGTGCATCCTGGTTCAGCAGTCCATCTTTCAGCACGGCGGTAAGATCGTTGATGTGCTGGAGGAGTATGAAAGCGTGAGCAGGGACATCGTGTTTCGCCGTCAGATCAGCGAGCTCTCAAAAACAATGGAGGAGAGCGAAGGGGGACTGTTCCTCGTCGATGAAAATCCGACGATTCCTGCCGAGGAGGAGCACCGGAGGGAAGAACCAACGGCATCACAGGGGGATGACAGCATCCCCGAGGGGTACCAGTAAGAAGCTGTTGTCGCGGCATCCGCTCTGCGGTATAATTGAGGTAGGAGGCGAGGCGCATGGAACAGCACAAATATAACCCGAGTGACTACGTTGATTATCTATGTGAGAGCATGACGAATTTTTACGCGGCACTTCCAGAACAAAACGCGCTGCGTTTATCCTGCATCTGGGAGCGGATTTTTTTCGACACGAAACAGGCGATGAAGGAGCACTTTATATCTCCTGATGAACGTGATGCTATCCTTGATTATTTTGGGGAGTTGATACCGGAGGATTGAGCTTTATCATGAGGTGCAATCAGGCTTATGGATCCTATGGGAGGCGATAATGATGGAGTACAAATATAATCCGGAAGACTATGAAGAGTTACTTTGTGAATATATGACGGCATTCTACCGGGCGTATGAGGAGAAGAACCGTGCTTTCATGATTTCTGAAATGAGCCATCTTTTTTCCGAGACGAAATATGCTATGAAGGAAGGAGATATTACATCTGCTGACCGTGAGGAAATGTTGATGTATTTTGGAGGGCTGATAGATGGTTGATTTAAGTCATGTGGAATGGCTGTCAAATCGTTTTGGCGGCTCTGAGAGCAAATGGGCAATGGAATATGAGGGAAAACTCTACATGGTGAAGTTTCCCGATCCAAATCGTGCACCAAAGCAAACGGAACTGAGCTACATGAACAACCACTATTCCGAGTATATTGGTTGTCACATCTTTCAAATGCTTGGGATTCCAGCACAGAATACTTTTTTGGGATGGGGAACACCACCTAATAGTAAAAGAGAAAAAATCGTCGTTGCCTGTGAGGTGTTTTGTCAGGATAAGACAGGTTGTCTTATCGAATTTAGTAATTTTTTCCTGCATGAAACAGACAGTAAAAAACAAAAAAATACATCCATTGAAGATGTTATGCGCGTTATTGATGAAGATGTAATGATTCAAAACAAAGCGCAGATAAAAACTTTCTTCTGGGATATGTTCGTGGTAGATGCGTTGATCGGAAATGGAGATCGTCATTTGGATAATTGGGGGGTTATCGAAGCCCCTGACAGAGTTCTTTCTCCTGCACCCGTATACGATTGTGGGTCAGCACTTACTCCTTGGTACTCGGATGAAAGAAAAGCGAGTCTTTTAGAGGATGCTAATAGCTTCAAGAATGCAGAATATAACCTGTGTTCCGTTTATCGTTATCAGGGAAAGCGTACTCGTTACCACGAAATCTTCAAGAATCCGCCGGAAGACCTGCATCGTGCAATCCAGCGCATCGTGCCGAGAATCAAGACGGCATCCGCACAGATCGACCGGCTGATTGACAGCACGGAAGGACTATCGGACATCTCCAAAGAGTATATGAAGAAGTCCCTGCTGCTCAGAAGGGAGCTGATCCTGCTTCCGGCTCTTAAAAAATGCAACAAGAGAGACGAGTCGCGGGGCTTTGCCCGGTAATATGGGGATGCAGCTGCGCACAGAAATGTGTGCAGCTTTTTCAAAAGGTATACTTTTTAGGAGAGTGGCAGCCGGCATGAAAAAGTGTCTCAAAATATCATGTATATCATTTTGAAACATCTCAAAAGTAACATAGAGGTTTTGAAACAGATTGATCGAATAATGAAGGAAAGGAGGGCAGGATGAACATAGGATACATTCGTGTCTCCGACAAAAGTCAGAATCCTGATCGGCAGATTGAAAAGATGAAAGCAATCGGCATCGAGGAGCGGTTTATCTTTGTGGATCGACAGAGCGGGAAAGACTTTTCACGGCCGGCCTACCAATCCATGAAGCGGGTTCTCCGCGCAGGGGATCTGCTCTACCTGGATGCGCTTGATCGCTTGGGGCGCGATTACGACGGGATCATCGATGAGTGGAAGGATATGACACGAAACATCGGTGCCGATATTGTCGTTCTGGAGCAGGAATCACTGTTTGACAGCCGCAAGTTTCGAGAGATGGGGGAACTGGGAAAACTGATGGAAGACCAGTTTCTCAGTCTGCTCAGTTACGTTGCTGCGCAGGAGCGTAAAAAAATACGCACGCGGCAGCGGGAGGGGATTGATCTTGCACGGCGGAAAGGCGTGCGTTTTGGCCGGCCACGGGTCGAAACGACAAATGATTTCAGAGAGACCATAGAACGATGGAGGAACGGGGAAGTGACGGCAAGGGAAGCGATGCGCATTTGCCGTATGAGCCCGTCGACCTTCTATCGCCGCGTAGAAGAATGGAAGGAAGAGTTACGATGAAGCAATTGTTGTTGCTGCTCCTCTGTATGCTGGCCTATATGCCGGCGGCGTTTGCCTCGACATGGCAGGAGGATGTGGAGGCCGTTACGAGCAATCCGGAGAAAGTCTATGAAGTGTATTGCGGAATGCCTTATGAAGACTTTGAACAGACATGGGAGAATGTACCGAACTGTAGCTGTAAGGATAAAAAGCCGCGTCGGCAGGTATTTGAGAAGATCATGGAAGGAACGCCGCCGCTGCGGGAGACGTTCACCGTGCTCGGTGACCGTACGAGCGTCATACACATGGAGGTTTCCTTCCTGACTGATGACAAGAAGCTGATGGACTGGATCTTTAACTATACGCGAAACCGGTTGGCCATCAAATTTGGCAATCCGGGAGAAGTTGAAGGATGCCAGGTCATCGACATGAATTATCCGACGTTTATCACATGGCCGGGACATCCTGTAATGCTGACACGCGGTTCCGTTGAACGGGGCGGAAAGACGTACCGGGTTACGATTATGCTTTAGCACACATAACAATAATAATAGGGACTGTACCAACTAGGCGCAGTCCCTATTATCGTCTCAATTATTCCTCGTCGTAATATTCCATAGCCCATACCTTGTACTTATCGAATCGCGGGAGCAGTTCCTTTTCAATATGTAGTGAATCGAAGGATTCTCCATTGGAAAAAGTACACGTCGGCCAGGCTCTCCTGTATCACTTGGTTGTCGCCATCAGCACGTAAAAGATCATGGATGGTTTGATTCACAGTTGTGCATGTGACGTGCTCGGCAGCAGAAACTTCTTGACATTTTCTCAAAAATAAGGTAAAATCTAGTTAGTAACTAGATAGAATCACTTAGGAGGGATAGACATGAAACTTGAGGAGAAGGACATCAAGAAGCTGGAGCACGTCATGTCGAAGCACCGTATAGCGAGCGTAGATGAGTTAATCGCCGTCATTGAGCGTGGGCAACGGTTTGGTAAGCACGCTGGCGGTCGGCCGCGCACCATCACGAACGAGAAAAGACGGCAGATACTCGACGAAAAGGCGAGAGGTGCAACGCTGCAAGCGGTCGCCGATCGGCACGGCGTATCCGTGAGCACGGTCAAGAAAATTATCCGCGAGCACAAGGAACTGCAGCAGCCCGCAGCACCTTGGGAAAAGTCTGAAGCCGCGCGGAGAACGGAAGCGGCAGCCGTGAAAATGCGGCTCTACGAGTACATCAATAAGCAGCCTGGAAAAGCCGTGAAGGAGGACGAGAGAGAACTTGCGCGGATTATCCGATGCGACGCACACGAGCTGATAGAAGCCATCAAAAGCCTAGAAAGCGAGGAGACAATCAACGTATCAAGAACCCTCATCGGCGAGGTAGACACAGGATATATGGTCTACTACCTAGCCGCAAAGAAGATATAAACTAGATACAGACTATCCAAAATGACAGCTGAATCCATTCGTTCCATTATCTCGTTCCACACGATACGTCATATTTGTTGCCCCCTTTGTGTACTCTACGATTCGTCGAATCACGTAGTAAGTGCAAGGCCTGTGCCATGTCTCATTTTCAAGGAGTTGGATGCGTCTATAGATCACGATACATCTGCTTATTTGCCTCTTCCTCTTTCGCTGCATCAGACATGAGCGACCATGTTTTGAGTGCAGAATTATCGTCCCGCATGGTGGCGACAAGGCTCGCATAATGTTCATTTCCAGAGACAGCCTCGGCGATAATACCAGGCCTGTCTTTTACTTTTTCCGGCGCAGCGACCTTGTAGCGTCTCATGTCGTTCCGATCTGTTTTTACCGCTTTGGCGAGCGCATCCATTTGCACTTTGGCACGGTTCATTCTTTCCGCTGCACGATCCAGCCGTGCTTTTAGTGCATCGTTTCTGATACGGTGCATTTTTTCGCATGATGCCGAGGGCGATTTCTTTGATTTTTTCCTTTCCCTGTGGGGCGTCAATCTGTGCGGCCAGACGTTTTTGCCACGCGTCCAGTTTTGCTTTCTGCTCGGCCAGTTCCTGTGCTTTTTTCGTCAGCGCGTCACTGCGTTCGTCGAGTGCACGTTTGCGATCCTGATACTCCATATAGGCATCCCGATCATCAGGAGATGGGATCGGCAGCCTTTCAAAGGCTGCGATTTCCTGCTTTAGTTTTGTCTGATCATTTTGCAGATAATCTTCTTTCTTCTTCCAAGCACGCAGAGCTTCTCGCAGCTTTTTGAGTCCTCCCTTTGTGTAGATGTTTGCGCCCATCTGCAAGGCGCGATCCATGGAGAGGACTTTCTTTTTTGCCGCTTCCAGTTCACTTTGCAGGCGTTCCACCTCCTTCTTGTAGCCGTAAAACCGTTTGCGTACAATGTCATACAGCTGACGCGTTGTATAGGTATCCTGCTGGTTCTCTGCGTGCGTTTCCGCAAAGAGTCCCTGCGCTAATGCACGCATGGTGACCTCGATGTTTTGCGCCGCCTTTGCGAGATCCTTGCGAATTTGTGTGTTGGCGAGCAGCATGTCATGTGTGATGAGCTGGATCTGCTTTTGTATGTCCGTGTTCTCCAAACGGGCTTCAAGAGCGTCAATTTTCTCCTGAAACAGGTGCTGCTCGTACGTCAGATTCGTAATTTTATCGTCGAGTGCCGGAAGCAGCTGACGGTATGCAGCCAGTTCTTCCGGTGTTCCGTTCTTCGGCTCGGATAGATTTTCTTTGAACTCTGTCCAGTGACGGATGTCCGCTAAAATTTTCCTGTAGGCCTGATAAGTCTCCTTTTCCTCCGTTGTCATGTACTCGATTTTTGCGCTTTCGTGTGCATCGTCAGCGGAAATGAGCATCCGTTCCAGATGCTCATACGCATGTACTGCTTCAATAAAATTGCTGCGAAGTTTGCCGACATGTGACGTCGGATCGTTTTCACTTTCGGCAAACTCCTTCGATGTAATGATGGCCTGAATGGATTTTTGAAGACGTTCATTCTTTTCACTGTGTGCATCCTCTTCGATGCTGTGTGCAGCGCGTTCGGCGGCAAAAAGTAAATCCCGGTATTCTTTTTTCAGCGTCCGATATTTTTTGATGCGTTGCCGTTCTGGACTATCTTCCTTCAATATACTAACACCGAGATGTTCTTCTGGGATGCGATGTAGGAGATTAGCAAGGATGAGGTCACCATTCATACGGGCTTCCTGTTCCTGTGCTTTGAGACTTCGGCGATCGATGCGGGCACGGTGACCATACTTCTCCAAAACACTGTTTGTGATCTCTTCGTAGGATGCGCGTAGGTGAGGGACATAGGTGCGGTCTGCCCATTTCCGGTCGATGGGAGCACCGTGACTGCGGATCGATTTCTCTGTTCTATCCTTTGCATTTTTACGCAGCGGATAGCTGAAATAGGCGGATCGTTTTCGTTCTTTTTTCTTTTCGGCCTCGTCGATCAGACGTGTCGAAAACACTAGATGAACGTGAAGATTATGTGTCCCATCGGACATGGCACCGATCTTATCATGCACGGCAAGTGTGTAGTAATGATTCGGCAAATTCTCCTCAATGAAGCGGTTCACGATCTCCATATTCTGCTCGAGCGTCAGTTCATTTTGCAGCGCAAACTCGATCTCTTTGTAGCGGGCGGCGTTTTTGGGTGAGTATCGATCTGCTGCGCGGAAAAATACCGTGGGTGAACCTTTCGCCCAGGCGGGAAGACGATGCTGCTTGTGTACGCAGTCTCCACGCTCCGAGAACGCCTTTTCGCGATTGATGTATTCGACGTGACGCAGCGCACTGATCGTATCTTTCTGACGCGCAAAATTTGCTAGGATTCTGCGGGCGGTTCGCTCGGCGTATTGCCTTCGTCCGTCAGATAAATCCCATCGCACAGGGGGATTTCGTTCGGTTCCGAGGTGTCCCAACAGATCGCCCGCAGCAGCTGGCAATGGCAGCGCAGCGTCCTCCTGTTTAGGACGTACCACATGGAGTTTGGGCAGTTGGCGCACTGTGGGTAAGGCTCTGATGGAAGGAGCATGGGCATCAATTCGCTGATCTTCGTTAGGGTCGGGCTTTGGAATGTTTTTGCGGAGGATAACCTTTCCGCCTTGTCTTCTAAACTGTTCTCGCTCATCATTTTTCTCCTTTCGTTTCTTATCGAGAATGGACTGCATAGAGGCATCCTCGAACGTGATGGGAAGATCGCCGAGCACGGCGGCTTGAATGCATTTGGCGCGGAATGTTGTGCTGCCGTTTACGGTCAGCGGTTCCTTCTTTTTTGCAATCATGAGAGCAATGCTGATAGTGTCATACGATGGATCCTCTGTGAGGGCAAGGCCCTTCTCCGTATTCGTGATTTTCCCGAAGGGGCTCGAATAGAGCAGCCATGTTTTTTCGCCTACAGCATCCACTTTTTGTGTCGATGAGATGACGTTATCCATGTCCTGCGGCAGACGTTCGCCTTCATTTTTGTACTTGCCTTCTCGATTGATATAGTCGATATGAAGGGTGGCCTTGATCTGCTTTTTTGTTCCGGGATGTTTGTCATTTTTGACGGTAAAGTGGTATAGGGCCATGATGTTTTTCTCTCAAATCGACAAAAAAAGCGGCGGTGTGCTGTGTCCTATTTTTTCAAAATGGGAAGCAAAATTCGATGAAGTATCGCCCACAGAATGCCAACCGCAGGTTCAGGGAACGCAGGTGACCGACAGAAAAATTTCGTTGCTGTGCATGGGGAGAAGGTGAAGCAAATTCGTTCGAGGAGAACAAATCCGCGAGCGAAGGCGAGCAATAAAATTGCGAAAACCGCCCCCACGCACAGCAGAAATTTCGTCCGCGCAGCGGCGTAAACGGCACTCAGGCTCAGCGTTTCGGGCAACCGAAATGCATAAGTGAGCCTAGACTAACTCTGTTAGTCTCATTCTATCAAAACGAGAATTGAAATGTGGGCAAGATGTGGGCAAGATGCTTCCCATTTTGAAAAAGTTGGGCGGTCACGTGTTATACTCGACGTGAAGAGCATGCTGCGGTAAAGGGGGGGAGGCAGTGGAAAGCAAACAGCAAAAGCTGGCGCGTCTTAAACGGCAGTTGGTGGAGACCAAGGAGCAGATGGATGCGGTTTCGGCAGACATGGATGCGGAGCGTAAAAGAATCCGTTTTGGGAAACTTTTGCGCGTCGGCCTCATTGCCGAGGAAGCCGGTATTTTGGATTCCTACAATGAGAACGATCTCTACCTGCTGCTCGTGATGAACCGTGAATATCTGTGTCAGCACGGTGAGGTTGGGACATCCGGTGCGTTTTCCGCAATGCACAATTTGGGTAAGTTAAAAGAGGAAAGGAATTGATGCTGCAATGGCGATGAACGTAACGGCACGTCTGGCAAAAAAGCAAAAACAGCTTGATGGAATGTTGAGCAAGCAGAAGGCGATGGAAGAACAGATTCGTCACATTCAGGAAGAGATGCAAGGTCTTGCAAATGAACGGGTGAAGCAGTGGACGGATGCGCTGCGGGTGGAGCTGGAACGAAAAAATAGTTCCATCGACCTCACTAGCGTGCCTGTTGCCGAGGTGGCAGAGTGGCTGCTCTCGCGTTACAGTGATCGTGGATCGACGACATCGGAGGGATTGGTTTCGGAAGCATCTGTGCATGAAAATGCCGAGGGAAATCCTTCTGGTGATGTGAGTCAAATGTCCACACCGGAGGAGACATTCCGTTCCGCATCTGCTGTGCAGTGACTTTGACAGAGATACGATGAGGATGGTAGTATATGGATAAGCGACAGCTTTCTATGGAAGAGATACAACGCGCGTTGAAGGAGCATCAGCGATGGTTGGACACAAATCATCAGTCCGGTGCTCAGGCAGATTTCTCCAACTGCGATTTTCGCAGCTTTGATTTTTGTTATGAGAAACGCGGGGAGCTGCGTGAGTTTTGTTCCATGAATTTTCGTGGGGCTGATTTTTCCGGTGTTTCCTTTGAACGACTGCATTTTAAGGACTGCGACTTTACGGATGCAGTGTTAGATGATGCGTATCTAGAAAATGTTCGCTTTGAGGACAATGATTTTCGGAACGCCAGCATGGATGGTGCATATATTATTGGGTGTGAGTTCAAACACAATGATTTCCAGAATGCATTCCTTGGACATGCGAAGATGGCAGATTGCGTGTTTCTGGACAACGAGTTCCACTGTTCTCGCATGAATGAAGTACGTGTGACGCAGCCCTGTCGGTTCGAAAGCAACCATTTTCATACGACAAATCCATGTTTGTCAGATCTTTCCAATACAACGTTTCTTGGTAATTCGTTTGTCAACGGTGATTTTTATGGGTGCACCTTTGATAATTCTTCATTCGAAAAATGCAATTTCAGGCAAAGTGGCTTTTTGAACTGCTTCGTCGAAAAGTGTCAATTTAAGCAGTGCGAATTGGAGCAGGAGTTTATCCATTCTACCTTTACTCCACGAAATGCACCGGCGATCCATTTCGCCTGTGATTTAAGCTCTCAGACCATCTGTGGGAAGAACTTGTTCAATGGTAGATCCTTTATGAAAGTGGATGATTTTATAAAAAAACTTTCTGATATGCCGGCTACAACGAAAGAGGACAAGGTACATAAAAAAATGTTACTCTCGCTCGGAAAGATGCTCAAAGAAGTGTGTGCCGAGTATCACAGACGTGACGATTATGTCAGATGATGGAGGTATTACGATGCAGTATTGGGTAGATGCACAACGGTTGAATGACTTCATCGCACTCCGTGGTATGACGATTGATGATGTCGAAGCGGAATGCAGTACGAAAGGAAGACATGACGTTTTTCAACGTTTGCTAACGGAGGGGGGACCAACGCGTGAGTTCTTTTTGATTGGTGAGATTGGTCGAGCGATCCGTATTCCAGATCCGGAGTTTGTAAAGTATAAACGCGAAGCAGGAGACAAGACGGATGATCTTGCTGCAATAAAGAAAAAGCAACTGATGCCGCTTGATTATGATGAAAGTCATTACATTGATCAGAGCATGGGCATTGAGCGTTTGAAGGAACGCGGTATAATTTGATGCATCACTAATGTGCGAAGTAGTACAAAAGATAGGATTTTTTAGCCTCCTTTCAAGATATACTGTATATATGGTATATATTGAAAGGAGGCTTTATCGTATGCGACTATTTATCGCAGAAAAACCGAGTCTTGGTCGCGCTATTGCCGAAAACCTTGGGAAAGGTGTTGCGAAAGATGGCTGCATTGAATGCAGCGGTGGACAGGACATCGTGACATGGTGTTTTGGTCATATCTTGGAGCAATGCGATCCTGGTGAGTATGACGAAAAATATCAAAAATGGGTGATGGATGATTTGCCCATCATCCCGGAGAAGTGGAAGCTGAACGTCAAAAAAGATGCTGCGAAACAGTACAAGATTATCAAGGAACTTGTCAAAAAGGCGGACTACATCGTCAATGCCGGTGATCCGGATCGTGAGGGACAGCTGCTGATCGATGAAGTTCTCCAGCATCTTGGCAACAAGAAACCGGTGAAGCGTATTCTGCTGAATGCGCTGGACACAAAGAGTGTCGTCCAGGCACTCGGTGATCTGCGTGACAACAAGGATTATGTAGGATTGCGGGACAGTGCACTTGCCCGCAGCCAGGCAGATTGGCTCGTCGGAATGAATCTCTCGCGTGCCTATACGATCATCAGTCGTGATGCCGGATATGATGGTGTACTCCATGTTGGCCGTGTGCAGACACCGACGCTTGCGCTTGTCGTGAGACGTGAGGAAGAGATCACTCATTTTAAGCCGACGACACATTATGTTTTACGCGTCACATGGCAGCATGAAGGTGAAAACATACCGACGGTATGGAAAATGAAGTCGGACATGGAGGGACTGGATACAGAACATCGGCTTCTTTCAAAGGAGATCGCCGAAGGACTGCTGACGAAGATTGAGCTCGCAGCAAACCACGGGGACGGTGCCCGGATCGCAAGTGTCGAGCAGAAGAAAAAGCAGGAAGGGCAACGACTCCCGTACAGTCTTTCTACATTACAGGTGGAGGCGGGGCGGCGATACGGATTATCCCCGCAGCAGGTGCTCGACACCATGCAGTCTCTCTATGAGATGAAGCTGACGACCTATCCGCGTTCCGATTGTGAGTATCTTCCTACGAACCAGATGGATGATGCGGGCGTCATCCTGAACAATCTCGCCGGTATCACAGCGTTGTCGGAGATTGCTGCTCATGCAGACACGGCGATCGTGTCCCGCGCGTGGAATGATATGAAAATCTCTGCCCATCATGCGCTCATTCCCACAACCAACGGGGCAGATATGGCGAAACTCTCAGATGAACAGCGGAAACTTTATCTTCTTGTGGCCAAGGCATATCTCGCACAGTTTTATCCGATCCATCTGTATGAAGCAACGAGGATCGTTGTTACGTGTATAGACGAGGAGTTTGTCGGGACAGGAAAAACGATCCTGGATATGGGCTGGAAAGAAATCTATCGTGGGGACAAAAAGGACACGGATGAGGAGGATGAGGAATCCGCCGTCCTTCCGACGGTCGCAGAAGGGGATGTCCTCAGTTATGGAAAAGGAGAAATCAAAGAGAAAACTACTACGCCGCCAAAGCGTTTCACGGATGCGACACTTCTCCAGGCGATGAAGGAAATCCATAAATATGTCAAAGACAAGACTCTTGCCGCGAGCCTGAAAGAGTGCAAGGGAATTGGTACAGAGGCAACGCGTGCAGGGATCATTGAGGGACTCAAGAAGGCAAAATTTGTAACCACGACGAAGAAGTATCTCACGCCCACGGATATGGGACGCAGAGTCATATCCATCCTGCCTGATAAGATTACTTATCCCGATACAACGGCTCTCTGGGAAGCCGATCTGGATCGGATCGCGGAGAACGAGATCCCGTTGGATACGTTCGTTGGAAAACAGGTAGAGATCATCAACACACTTCTTGCCGATGTGAAGACCATGAAGATCGAAGTGAATAAAGATCTTCCTGTCTGCCCAAACTGCGGCAAAGTGATGCGGCTGCGCAAGGGGAAATATGGGAACTTCTGGGCATGCACCGGTTATCCCGCGTGCAAGACCAGCGCACCGGATAACAAGGGCAAGCCGGACTTTGCGGCGAAAAAAACAGAGAGACTTACCGAAAAATGTCCCTGCTGTGGGAAGACACTGCGACAGATCAAGGGGAAGTTTGGGACGTTCTGGTCGTGTGAGGATCGCGAGAGCTGCAACGCATCCTTTGCCGATCATAAAGATAAACCCGTTATCGTGAAATGTCCGGCATGTAACAAGGGATACCTCAGACGCGCTGAGAGCAAAAAGAAGAAAGGCTCATATTACTGGTACTGCTCCGAGCGATGCGGAGCTGTTCCGATATGGGATAAAGATGGTCTTCCGGATTTGAAAGGAGGCAAAGAATAATGGTACAGATGGCTGTGTATGAATGTCCGAATTGCGGACATCGACAGGATCATCCAGGCGCATGTGACAGATGTGGAGCACAGACGAAATAGTCCTGTTTTCTACCATAGACTGTTATGGTGTATTTATGAAAATAATCATATTGTTTCCTAGCAGTCTATGGAATCCTTCTGGGGGAATACGTTAATGTTCATGAAATACCCCATAAAAACATCTGAAACACATAGCAAAATCGTATCTGCAACATATATACATCATAGAATCATCATGACGATTCATAAGCATTTGATAGGAGGGAACATAATGAACATCATTATAGTGAGCGGCCGACTCGGCGCTGACGTTCGTGAGTATACGACACCGAGCGGAAAAACGGTTGTCCATTTTCCGCTTGCCGTGCGGAAGAGCTTTAAGAAAGATGAGCGTGGAGAATATCCGGTCAATTACTTCAAGATTGAAGTATGGGGCGCCGTAGCTGAATCCTGCAAGAAGTACCTGGGCAAAGGACAGCTCGTCAACGTGCGGGGGCGGCTGGACACCGGCACGTATATTGACAAAACCAACGGAGAGGCACGTCACTATACAGTGATCGTCGCGGCAATGGTTGAGTTCTTGTCGCCACGTCGCTACAACGGCGACCAGTCAGCACCTCCTGAGGATCTTGCCGACGAGTCTCTGTATCGTCAGATTATGGAGCCGTATGACGAAGACGATCTGCCTTTTTGACTATCCGCTGCATGAAAAAAGACGAGTTGTGCAAATGGCATGGCTCGTCTTTTGATTGTAGTGTTGTTGTTGGCTGATCCGCCACTATGATCTTTTCTCTTCTATTTGTGACCCTAATTTGACCCCTAAAAGGTTGAAAAAGACGTAGAATATGTATAATATGGAGAACTGAGAGAAAAAGAGTGGGCGAAATACACGGTTGGAGATATAATGTTAAAATGATGTAGTTGAATTCGAATAATCAAAAATAGCGCAAAGTTCCTTGTATATCAAGGCTCTCTGCGCTTATTTATTTCCCATGACCCCCGTTTGACCCCTTTTCTACCACAGGATCACTCTCGATGCTGTCAATGATCATATCTCGCTCCTGAGGATATAGATGAGCGTAAGTTTGTAGTGTCGTCTCGATTTTTTCGTGGCCGAGGCGCTGTGAAATCGCTATGATCGGTATGCCGCGATGGATCAGATACGACGCATGAGAATGTCTGAGATCATGCAGACGAATTTTCTCTACGCCAACTCGTGCAGCTACACGCTTCATTTCATGGTGTAATCCCTGTTTGCTAGTTTCAAATAGTCGTGCGTCCGGACTGATTGAGTGCTGGGCATGGATAAATTGTTGGATTTCCTTTGCAAGAAATGCTGGGATGGTAATATCACGGCGGCTCTTTGGTGTCTTAGGCGGGCCGATTAAATCCTTGTTATCTATCTTTGCGTAGCTTTTAGTTATATGTATCAAATTCTTGTCAAAATCGAAATCCTCCAAGGTTAATGCCAAAAACTCTCCAAGACGCATTCCCGTCCAGAAGAGGACTAAAAAAGAAATTCTGTATAACGGGGTAGTGGTTTGCTTGATGAATTTTTGAAAATCATCAACTGTCCAGAACCGCATCGCATTGGCATGGCTCTTTCCGATCAGCCCTGCTCGCTTTACCGGGTTGGTTGGCAGTCCATAATAATTCACGGCAAAATTGAAGATAGCTGTGACTTGATTATTGATGGTTCGGAGATATGTTTCTTGGTAATTGCCTTTTACAAGTTCGTTTTGCCACTGCCGTATTTTTGCAGGAGTAATCTGATCGCAGGGTAAGTCTGCAAAGAACGGCAATACTTTTTTGGCAAACATATACTCTTTGCTTCGATAGGTCGTAGGTCTTATACGCGGCTTTATGTCCTCCATGTATAAATCATATAAAGCCCTGAAGGACATAGAAGGTGCACCTTTTTTTTGCCGATGAAAATCCTGCTCAAAAAGTAGGGCATCTTTTTTCTTTGCGAATCCTCGGCGTGTGGTCTCCTTTTTTTCACCTGTCCAGTCGGTATATTTGATCTTTACGTACCATGTTCCGCGCTTTGTGTCTTTATGGACGGACAAGTGATCATCCCTTTCTCTGATTTATATATTTATGATATACTCATTTTGCTGTCGCACCTCAAATCTAGCGATAGGTGGAGGGAGGTGTGTTTCGGTGGATATTCTTATATCTTTGATGGTAGGTATTGTGGCAAGTTTAATTGCTGCCTTTATCTACGATCGTATCCGTTAGCGACAGCTTAATCTCTGCTTGTGCCTATTGGATTGACTACCCAAGACGGTACAACAAAAGCCCCCGCAGGTGACTAATCTGCGGGGGCTTTTGCGGTGTAGAATGATGGACAATCATTCTTATATCTTTGTAGCCCCAGTATAGCACCTTTAAGAGATTGTTTCAAGCCGCAGAGAGCCTTCCTTTGGTGTGATAGATAGGCAGTCTATTTCAAAAACCCCAACACCTCATTTTTTGAACAGCTTTATGTAAGGAGTAATCAGGTTCTTATGAAAATAATCTACTGAATTTCGATGTTTATTTCCTAAAAAGTTTTATGTAAATCCGGAGGGCGCGGGATAAAAAGGTACTATTTTTTTCCCGCTGCAGTCCCCGCAGCACTTTCTTCCTTATGTTTCAGATAGCTGATAAACTGTCGTACTTCACTTGCCATTTCTGGTGTAATATCCTTTATATCTCGCAAGACTTCTTCCTGATAGGAAGGAGTCTTTTCTTTTGTGAGTGGTGAAGGGGTATCTGTCCGCCCAAGCAGATAGTCTAGGCTGACATTGTAAAAATCTGCGAGTTCAATCAAAAGATCATAATCGGGTTTTCGTTTTCCAGTTTCATATTGGCTATATCGTCCTGATGATAGGCTGAATCTTTTTATAAGATCCTCTTGTTTCAAACCTGCTTTTATACGCAGCTCTCGTAGCCTGTTCTCTAGCAAGACCTATACACCCCCCTCCAATATTATAATTTAACAAATTGTAAATTTCGATTTCGTTTCACAAAATGTTAATTTATATATTGACTTCTAACAAATTGTGAGATATTATCTAACTAAATGTTAGATTGGAGGCGATCAAATGAATTTCTTAAAGTCTCGTCGCATATCAAAGAATCAAAAACAGGTCGACGTAGCGAAAGCTGTTGGGATATCTGGAGGATATTACTCTATGGTTGAGACAGGGGAACGTCGACCATCGCCTGAGGTGGCCAAGCGTATTGCTGATGTGCTGGGCTTTGGGAATGAGTGGTACAGACTGTTAGATCGGTGAGAGGGCAAACAAAAAGCCCGCAAGTGCGGGCTGAGAGGATGGTTCGTATGGAAAGTAAGAAGCCTACGAGTAATTTTATACGTCCGGATGAAGTCGCGGAGATTTGTGCCGTTTCTATGTCCAAGGCGTATAAAATCATTGCAAATCTTAATGCAGAGCTGCAGAAAAGAGGGAAGTTCACCATTCGCGGCAAAACGAATCGCCGCTTCTTTGAGGAACAATATCTTGAAACCTGAGCGAGGAGGGAATTTCTGTGCTCCAATGGGAAACTCACGGTGTCGAGTTTACTGGAAATCGTCGTATATGTCTTGCGCGTCTCGA
>ERZ772910.819-NODE-819-length-17145-cov-2.640960_pt1 | contig 17145 bp, 18 predicted proteins | sample MGYA00511357_ERZ772910 | MGnify/ENA primary metagenome ERZ772910 (study PRJEB29015, sample SAMEA2738096) | human oral metagenome | biome: human oral; feature: human-associated habitat; material: saliva | place: China | collected 2193 ... | reverse complement strand
ATGACATAGGCATTGGTTAAGGTATCAGCAATCTGCTTATGGTTAAGAAGCTTATCTCGCTCCTTCATCAATGCCAAATCTTCTCCTGATTTTAGAGAGACTGCTTCAATTTCTGCAATCTGAAAAGCTAGCATTTCAATTCGAGCCTTATGCTCCTGCTCATTTTTCTGCTTTTCAAGAACGGCTTTTCTTAACTCACGATAGCGGTCAAAATACTCTTGGTATTCTTTCTTAGTTTGGAAAAATTCCTTGTCACCAAAGGCATCAAGCATGGTAATATGCAGAGCAGGTTTCATAAGCTCTTCCTGGTCATGTTGTCCATGGATATCTACCAAGAAGTGTCCAACAGCTTTAAGTGTCGTTAAATTAACCATCTGTCCATTGATACGACTAACACTTCTACCATTTTGGAAGATTTCACGACGGATAATCAATTCATCCTCGACAGGAATCCCATTATCTTCCAAGATACTAACCAAGGAAGGATTTTGTTCGATTGAAAAGAAGCCTTGAATTTCAGCCTTAGATGCTGAATGACGGACGACTTCGCTAGAAGCACGTGCGCCCAACATAAGATTCATGGCATCTATAATAATGGACTTACCAGCACCTGTTTCACCAGTAAGGACGGTCATACCATTCTCAAAGTTTAGAGAAATCTCTTCAATAATTGCGAAATTCTTTATCGTAATTTCGAGAAGCATAGGCCCTCCTATTCTTCAACCCACTTAATGATTTGCCCCTGTAGTTCGATGGCTGCTAACTCTGACTGAGCCACTAAAAAGAGGGTATCATCGTCAGCAATGACACTAAAAATCAAATGCTTGTACTCATCCAAAAGAATCTTCTTGATGAGGCGGCTTGTCCCAGGTTGAACAACGATATTCATAAAGGCATGTTGACGATCAACACGCAACAAGCGACGGGGCGCAACAGATGTTCCACCTACTCGTCTAGGAGCAGTTGAAAGCCCGTAGATATAGGAACCGTCTTCTGTTGGTACCTTGGTAATACCAATTTCATTGATATCACGCGATACGGTCGCTTGAGTAGCCTTTAATCCCTCATTTTGGAGTAATTTTACCAATTCTCCCTGAGTCGTAATTTTATTTTCTTGGACAATCTTTCGGATTAACTCCAAACGATCATTCTTCTTCATTCTTTTTAAACTCCTTATGTGCTTGTGCTACAACTTCCTTAATAGAGGTTTGAGCATCATTTTGAGGAGAACTTGTCTTCTCCAAGTGTGCAAGAAACTCAATGTTACCATGGCCACCTTGAATAGGTGAAAAATCCAGCCCCTTAACTGAAAAGCCATAGTCAACCGCAAAGGCTGTCACTGTTTCTAACACTTTTTCATGGACACTGCTCTCACGAACAATCCCATTTTTTCCAATTTGTTCACGGCCCGCCTCAAATTGTGGTTTCACAAGAGCAACAACTTGCCCTCCATCAACCAATATCTTAGCCAAGGCCGGCAGAATCAGATTAAGAGAGATGAAGCTGACATCAATTGATGCAAAAGACGGTAATCCTTCTGTAAAATCAACAGGTTCAGCATAACGGAAATTATATTGCTCCATGGAACGAACACGCTCATCTTGACGCAATTTCCAAACCAACTGATTGGTGCCGACATCCACAGCATAAACCAGTTTGGCCCCATTTTGAAGCATAACATCGGTAAATCCACCTGTTGAAGCTCCAATATCGATGGTCGTCATGCCCTCAACTGACAGATTAAAAACTTTCAAGGCTTTTTCAAGTTTAAGCCCTCCACGACTCACATACTTGAGTTTTTCACCTTTGAGCTTTAACTCTGTACCATCGTCAATTTTTTCACCAGGTTTATCGTAACGCTCACCATTGATAACATTCACAACTAAACCAGCCATAACGCCACGTTTAGCCTGTTCCCGTGTTTCAAAAAGGCCTTGTTTATAAGCCAAGACGTCTACTCTTTCCTTAGGCATGGAGTCGTAACCTTTCTATGATTTCTATAATACTGTCTTTCTTAAAGCCTTGAGTCTCAGCTAGATTTTGGAAAATAGCCTCCGCTTTATTAAGTGATTCCTCGAGGATAGCATGTGATTTTTCCAAACCAAGAAGAGCCGGATAGGTTGATTTCCCAGCAACTACATCTTTTCCAGGAGTCTTTCCAAGTTCTTCGAAATCAGCAGTCACATCCAAAATATCATCACGTACTTGAAAGGCAAGACCAATTAGGCGACCAGCTTCTTGAAGATTTTCTAAGACCTGTTGATCTTTTTGAGCAACAATACCAGCCGCCACAAAAGGAAAGGTTAAAAGCTTACCTGTCTTATGCTCATGAATCTTAGCCAGTTGCGATAAATCAAGTTCCTGACCTTCACCCTTCATATCCAACATCTGACCACCTACCATACCAAAGGTCCCTGAGGCATGAGATAGGGCTTGAATCAATTGAACGCGAACTTCTGCTGATATCTCTGTTTGAGCCAGGAGGTCAAAGGGATCCAAAAAGAGAGAATCTCCAGCCAAGATTGCCGTTGCTTCATCAAATTTCTTATGATTAGTTAGACGTCCTCGACGGTAATCATCATCATCCATGGCCGGCAGATCATCGTGAATCAGACTTCCAGTATGAATCATTTCAAGACTTGCTGCAACATCGAAATGACTAGGCGTCAGCTCTAAACCAAACCCTTCAAGTAAATCTAAGAAAATCAGTGGACGAATTCGCTTACCGCCACTATCAACTGAATAAAGAATGGCAGCAATCAGGTCACTTGATACCGGAAGATTCTTTTTTTGGTAGTAAGCACGGATAGCAGCATCAATTTTTTCTAACTTGGTCATTAGGCATCCATTTCCGTTTCTGTACCATCCGCCTGCATAACCTTAACTAGTGTCTTTTCAGCATCTTCCAAGGTCTTCTGCAAATCTTTAGACAAGGCCATACCTTTTTGGAACTCAGCAATAGCATCCTCAAGAGCAACATCACCTGTTTCGAGCTTAGTGACGATAGCTTCTAAGTCCTGTAAATTTTCCTCAAATGTTTTTTTAGTTGACATTTTTCACCTCTACTTCTAGTTCTCCATCTCTCATTTGGACGGTTAATTGATCACCTTCGGTAATATTCTTGGTACTGGTTAAAGGTTTATCATCTTTCTTGACAATGGCATAGCCCCTTGCAACAATACGGCTAGTATCTAGAGACAATAAGGCATCCTGTGCCTTTTCTAATCTCACACGCTTACCATTAATGGTATTCTTGGTTGTAGTCACCAATAAACGTTGCAAAGACTCTCGACGGTCTTGGTAGTTCTGAACACTAGTCAGAAGATTTAAGCCTTGTAATCGTTGTCTCAAAAGTTCCGCTTCTTTTTGTTTTCGCTCGAAATCTTGACTCATAAAGGTTTCAAGCCTTGTTGTTAGTCGATCCAACTTTTGTAGATAACCATCGTAAAGGCGTTCAGGTTGTCTAAAGACAACAGATTGTGACAATTTGGCCAAGCGTTCCTGGTTATATTGTATACGTCTCAAACAGGCTTGATAGGCCCTATTTTGTCTTTCACGAATCCAAACCAAGGTATCGGCCTTTGATACCGGAGTAGCAAGTTCTGCCGCTGCTGTAGGCGTAGCAGCCCTACGATCTGCAACAAAGTCAGCCAAAGTCGTATCTGTTTCGTGACCAACGCTTGAAATCACAGGTAGACGACTCTCAAAAATGGACTGAACAACAATTTCCTCGTTAAAAGCCCAGAGGTCTTCAATAGAACCTCCACCACGACCAACGATAAGTAAATCTAGATCATCCCTTTGATTGGCTTTTTGGATATTTTCAGCAATTTCCTGTGCAGCTCCTTCACCTTGAACCTTGGTAGGGAAAAGTAAGATTTCTACCCCAGGAAAACGACGACTAACGGTCGTAATAATATCTCGAATAACCGCACCACTAGGACTAGTGACAACCCCAATTTTTTTGACAAAATTAGGCAGAGCTTGCTTATGACGATCATCAAAGTAGCCTTCTGCAGTCAATTTTTTACGAAGCTGCTCAAACTGGATGGCCAAAGCCCCAATACCATCAGGCTCAGCCTTCTCGATAATAATGGAATAAGAACCACTAGGCTCATAAATCTGGACACGACCTACGACATTGATCTTCATACCTTCTTCGAGTTCAAAACCAAGCTTTTTGAAAACTCCAGCCCAAATCGTCGCCTGAATAACAGCTCCTTCATCCTTAAGTGAAAAATATTGGTGACTCGGACGTCGACGAAAATTGGAAACCTGCCCCGTCAAATATACCCTCTCTAGATAAGGATCACGGTCAAATTTCATTTTCAAATATTTGGTTAAGGATGTGACCGATAAATAGTCTGACACGACAACTCTCCTTTATTTAAGCTATCCTTGAAAAACTGAAGACATTAAAAAAGTTCTGCAGAACTATCATCCCCAAATCTTCTCAGTCGGCTTTTTAATTGTATACACGATTACTTAAAATTATACCAAAAAAGACTGTCAAAAGACAGTCTCAACCACCATTGTCAGGTGTTTTATATGGTTTCATTAATCGGTTGTATATTTTTTTGAAACGACGTCCCAAGAATCACTTGAACCGTCAATACCACCATAGGCTTCGAGTTGTCCCTTCTTATCTACACGGAAAAGAAGAACATCATTACCATAGGCATCATAAAGTTGAGCATAAACTAGGTTATCATCATCATCCGTCCATGAATAAACATTCCAACCTAGATTTTTATAATTTTCTCCTGTTGACCCTTGTTCTTTAGCATAAGTAGAAACTACCCAGTCTTCTAACTGTTGGTCAGACAAAGATGAGGTATCAACTTGAGAGGATTGGTTATCAGATGATGCTGCAGCTGCTTCCTTGCTTTTAGCCAACTGACCGTTTTTCCATGGATTTGTTACACTCTCTTTTTGGTTATTACTATACCACATCAAGGTAACAACAGGAATAACCACTGCAAGTACTGCAACAACTCCAATTACCCATCTAATGATATTAGGATCTTTGAGTTTATCAAAACTCGAAACTTTTCTTCCCTTTGTAGTTTCATTTTTACGACGTCTAAATTCGCTCACAGCTTTTTCCTCTTTTTCTTGAAAGTAGTCCCTTTTTTTCTTTTCCTCTTGTTCCAAGAGTTTTTGCACTTCCCTACGACCCTGTGGATCACTCGTTTGAGCCAATGAAATCTGCAACTGAAAAATACGATTATCCAAAGCTTGCTCATATTCTTTGGCTGCTTCTCTATCACCATTATCAGCTAAGGCTCTCAGATACTCTTCATTACTGAATTCAGCCATTCACTAAATCGCTCCTGCTTCTAAATCGTTTCTTCTATTTTCTTAAAGCCTGAGACTTTTGTCAAGTTACTAGTTTGTAACAAATTCTTACAGCTGTAAAAAGCCGAAGAAAACCACATTCTCCAGCTTATTTCTTAGTTGTTTCTTTATAATACTTACAATAACTTTGAAGAGGACATGTCTGGCACTTAGGATTCTTAGCTAAGCAATGATAGCGTCCAAAGAAAATCATACGGTGATGACTGATAATCCAATCCCTCTTTGGGATTTTCTTCATCAGTTCCGCTTCGATTTCCTCTACACTAGCATCCTCTGCCACGATATTTAGCCTTTTAGATACACGTGAGACATGCGTATCTACAGCAATAGAAGGAATACCATAAACCTCAGCTAAAACCACGTTAGCTGTTTTTCGTCCCACACCAGGTAGACTTTCCAATTCCTTATGCGTTTTCGGAACCTGTCCATCAAAATTCATTAAAACAGCTCTAGCAGTCTTGATGATGTTCTTTGCTTTATTCTTGTAAAGACCAATCGTTCGCAAACACATCTCAACATCATCAAGATTGGCAGAAGCCAAATCCTCAATTTCTGGATAACGCGCCCACAAGCCTGGTGTAATCTTATTAACAGCCTTATCAGTTGTCTGGGCTGATAAAATAACAGCAACTAATAGTTGGAAAGGCGTTTCCCACTCCAACTCTCCATGAGCATTGGGAAACATCTCTCCCATGAGAGCTAGAGCCTCATTAACACGTTTTCTTCCTAACATTATTGGCCACCCCATAATTGACGGGCTGCATCCATACCTGTTTTGAAGTCATCCGAAACTTGGTGATGGTGCTTCTTACCTTGATGCTCCAAACGACGCTCTTCAACTTGAATTTTCGTCGTAATACCACTCAATTTCCAGTTACGCAGAACCCCTTTGATGTAATTCCAATTTGTCTTGCGGTTAAATACTGCTTCTTTCAAAGCCTCACGGATAAGTTCGGGATCAGTATGTTCTTCTTGGATTTCCTTGTTTAAATCTTCGATAACCATAGGATTCAAGATTCCCAAAGCTTGTTCTAACTCATCTGTTAACTGCTTGATGAGTTGTGTATTTGTTGGCTGACCAACTACAGGCCCGGTCGTTGTCTTTTCATTGCTCACTAACTTGTCCAAAACTGCCAAGGCAGGTGAAGCATCTACAACCATCTCAATTTCATTATTAACCTTAATAGTCGTGAAATCAAGGAGTCCAGCCTCAGTCAATGTCGTAATACTTTTATTAACCTCAGTTGGTGTCTTTCCAGTTGCTTGCGCTATCTGACTAGAAGCCACTTCTCCAATCTGAGTTGTTGTTTGTAGATAGAGAAACTGCCAAACGAGAAAGTCATCCGCAGATGGGAAAATATCCTTAAAGTGGAAAAATAAAGCATTAGGAAGGACCAGATTGCCTGATCGATACTGTTCAAAAAAACTCATATTTACCTTTCAGAGTAGCTAGACACCCCAAAAGTCTTTATGCGCTCACATAAGTCTTTTGAGACTGTCTACTACAAATAACCGTAGAATGAAAAATCGTCTTCCAACTCTTCTAAACGATAAGGTGTTTCTTGATATACCGCATAGTTAATCCAATTGCTAAAGAAGGCAGATGCCGCGAGATTCCAACGAAGTTTAGGCTCCTGACTTGGATCATCGTCTGGGAAATAGTTTGCTGGTACGTCTGGATTAATCCCTGCATCCAAATCTCTTCGGTATTCTCTTGCCAGAGTATCACGGTCATATTCAAAATGACCGAAACTATATACTTCACGAAGATTCTTACTTGCTAAAATAGATAAACCAACCTCTGGTCCTGACACAACAATATCTAAATCCGTCTTGTCTTTAATATCCTCGAGCGTAACCTCAGTATAGCGTGAGTGTGGTGACACAAAGCTATCATCAAAGCCATTCATAAGGAAGTTTTCAGGCATGTCAACCGTTTGTTTATAGATACCAGATAGTTTCTCTGACAATGGGACCTTGTCGACTCCATGCTTATAATAGAGACCTGCTTGAGCTCCCCAACACAGATGAAGGGTTGAATAGACATGCTTTTTAGACCAGTCAAAAACCTGTGTCAATTCTTGCCAATAATCAACTTCTTCAAAAGGCATTTGCTCAACAGGAGCACCTGTTACGATGAGACCATCATAATACTTATGCTTAATTTCATCAAAAGTCTTATAAAAGGTTTCCATATGTTCGGCATGGGTATTTTTTGACTTATGACTAGCCATATAAAGAAACTCGACGTTAATTTGAAGTGGCGTATTGGCCAAAAGACGTAGCAATTGAGTTTCCGTAACTTCTTTAGTAGGCATAAGGTTAAGGATTAAGACCTCCATTGGTCGAATATCCTGGCTACTAGCTCTGTTCTCATCCATGATGAAGACATTTTCCGAACGCAATACATCAAGAGCTGGTAACTTATTATCAAGTTTTATAGGCATAACAATATCTCCATCCTTATTTATTCTATCTTCATATTATAAACCGGGGAGGTATTGTTATCAAATATATATTTTCTCTAGTTAGCTATAGCTTTAAACTATATTTAGAGGCCACCTTTGTTTTAAAAGAGTTAAAAAGGCCCTAAGGCCTTTTGTTAGTTCGTAGATAGATTTATCCTGGGAAGTTCATCAATACTTTAGTATCGTAACCTTCGATAGCATCACGTCCATTAAGACCATCAAGCTCAATCAAGAAGGCACAACCAGCAACGACACCACCTAGGCGCTCAATCATTTCAATTGTAGCTTTGACGGTACCACCAGTTGCCAAAAGGTCATCTACGATAAGTACACGTTGGCCTGGCTTGATTGCATCGGCATGCATACAAAGTGTATCAACACCATACTCTTTTTCGTAATTGGCTGAAATCACTTCACGTGGCAATTTACCAGGTTTACGAACTGGAGCAAAACCAATACCAAGTTCAAAAGCAACTGGACAACCAACGATGAAACCACGTGCTTCAGGACCAACAATCATGTCAATCTTCTTATCAGTCGCATACTGAACGATTTCACGGATAGCATAGCTATAAGCATTTCCATCAGCCATCAAAGGACTAATATCACGGAAAGTAACCCCTTCTTTAGGGTAGTTTTCAATAGATGCAATATAATCTTCTAATTTCATTTGTTCTTCCTATAGGCTTTTCGCCAAAAAAATATTTACATACCATTATAGCATGAAATAGTAAATTTAGAAAATGCTAACCCTCATTTCGAGACGAATCCTTTGGATTAAGACTCCCCTACTTATACAGCCAATCATAAATTTCCTGTGGTGTTCCCAGAGCCATGAGTTCTTGGAACTTAACTAGTCGTTTCAGATCTTGGAAAATCTGACTGTCCTCAATCTCACGTTTTTCAGCTTCTTTATTGACTGTCATAACACCATTATCAATAGTCACAAAATCCAATTCATCAAAGATTTGAATCATCTTAATCAGGAGAATCTTGTCGATTTTAAGGTAATGACTGAGTTCATCCAATTTATAACGGACATCGAACTCTGGGAATTGGTAAATGGTTTTATAGAGCCTTGCAAATTGCTCTCTTGTTCCATAACCTGTCAGATAATAGGCTTCCTTAATGCTATTTTTAAAATAGATAGCCTGGAAATCTTTACCTTCAAACCACTCTTTTAATTCTGTCGCTGATTCAGGTAGGGTGTTGAGGACAACCGCAGGCTCTGTGTCTGCTGCTTCTTCTACCGATGGTACGCCTTCAGGCAGTGCCATATTTTTTGAGCGAAAATCAAATAATTGAACACCATCCACACACGCATCTTCTAGCATGAGCTGGAGCGTTGTCTGACCATTCCATACATTAACGGACAGGGTCACTGCTAATTCCAACCCCTGAGCTTGTTGAAATTCTTGAAGCAGATTACCTTTATTAAAAGCGACAACGTCAAAGCTATCCTTGCCTTGCTTAACCTTAAACTTAAGATGGGCTCCATTTTGTCCCATTGTCCTAGCTTGAGTAACGGTAATATCATGTAGCCAAAAGACTGGCTTTTTATTATCCATACCAAAAGGTGCTAGTTTTTCAAGGCTCTTAATGGTATCCAAGCTAAGCTCGTTGAGTTGGAGCTCTTCATCTAAATTAAGCGTATTTTTGGCGCTTGTATCGATATCATTGTCGTAGACATAACTACATAAAATATCTGAGAGTTGACCAAGATTTTCCTCCGGAAGGGTCATCCCAGCCGCTCCAGCATGTCCTCCAAAAGCAGTAAAGATGTCTCGGTGGTCATCAAGGGCATGGAAGATATTAATAGATTCCAAACTACGGGCTGAACCCTTAGCCAAGCCATCTTCAATATTCAAAACCACTACTGTCTGGCTGATTTGCTCCATGATGCGCCCAGCCACAATACCTAGAACGCCAGGATGCCAACCTTCCTTGGCCAAAACCTGAACAGGTTTGCCCAAATCCACCATGGTCATGGCTTCATCAAAGATTTTTTGAACAACTTCCTTACGTTCTTCATTTTTAGCATTGATTTCCAGAGCAATGGCTTGGGCTTCTTCATCGTCAAATCCGGTCAGCAGTTCAATGGCTGGATTTGGGTCATCTAAGCGCCCCAAGGCATTGAGTTGAGGGGCCAGTTTAAATCCTACCGTTTCTTCAGAAATCGTTGTTGGGTCTACATCTGAAATACGGAGTAACTCTTGCAGTCCGATACGCTCAGTAGTCTTTAGAATTTCCAGGCCGACCTTGACCATAATACGATTTTCATCCGTTAGGCTAACCATATCGGCAATGGTACCAATGGCTACCAAGTCCAACATCTCTGTAGGAATAGTTTCAAGGAGGGCAGTTGCCAATTTGAAAGCTACACCACAACCTGCCAAATACTTAAAAGGATAATCGGCATCTGGATGCTCTGGATGGACAATGGCATAGGCATCTGGAAGCTGTGCCGGCATACTGTGATGGTCTGTAACGATAACGTCCACACCTTGCTCTTGCGCATAAGCGATAGCCTCATTCCCCGCTACCCCATTATCCACTGTAACAATGAGTGAAATGCCTTCCTGCTCAATGAAATACTTGTAGACACTTTCATTTGGCCCATAACCATCTGTAAAACGGTTAGGCAAATAGACTCGAGCCTCAGCGCCCATCATTTCAAGAGCTTCCTTGACAATCGATGCTGACGTCATCCCATCCGCATCATAGTCTCCATAGACTAAGATTTGCTCATAATTTTCAATGGCCTGACGAATTCTAGCCACTGCCTTGTCCATATCATGAAGAAGATATGGATCATGAAGGTGTGATAAATCAGCCTTAAGAAAATCTTCAAGAGCCTCTTCTGTCGTCACGCCACGTTCATAGGCAATCTTGGCTGCTGTTTCTGCCAACCCACGTTCTTTGGCGAGTTTAAAAAAGCCAGCATCTGGCTCTTTTGTGTTTATTTTCCAATCATACGTTGATGTAATCATGTTTTTATATTTTCTCCCTGTCATCTAGTCTACCTATTATAACATGAATAATTTTATCATAGTGGATAGAAGCCTAAGTTTCCTAAAAAGAGAATGGAAAACATCGGAAGGTGCTTCGACTCGTGCTACATTTCCAATAAAGCCCTGCTTTTCTGGATAAAATAAAAAACTGGGTATTACTCCTCATTTGACTTGTGTTTTCTCAAATATTCCTTTCTTCTCTTTTTTATCTAGATCTATTCTACTATCATTTTCAAGTAATATTAGGAAAAACAAGAAAAAGATTCCCTATTTGGAAATCCTCTACATCAATATTTATAAATCATCCCTGTACAAGCTTGCTCTGAAAGTTCGACAAAGCCGAGGGACTGGTAAAAGGCTAGATTTTTCTCGCTACGTTCAGTGACAAGGAGTCGTTGATAGACATTGGGAAAAGTTGCTAAAGCCTCTTCTAAGAGTTTCTTTCCGATGCCTTGGCGCTGGTGATCTGGTCGCACCAAGAGGTCCTGTACAAAAATGACAGAGTGGCCATCTCCTACCAAGCGAATGTAGGCGACGAGCTCTTTCTCATCATAGACTGCTAACTGCCAGAGACTGGCTTTGACAGCTTCTTCTAGCATAGCTGGGTTGTTGGTATAATTGGTCCAGCCGACCGAGCTGTAGAGTGCGAGTAGGTCTGTTATCGCTGGAATTTCTTTTTTATAATCTAACATCTTAACTCCTTTTTAACCTATAGTGCTGGAAGAAGGCGATATCCCGGTAAGGGGACTCTTGGCAAACGGCCAGCTCCATCTTGAGCATAGACTCTCGCCAGCCTTCTTGGCCCTTGAAGCGATTGTCCTGCAAGGCATAAAAGACACGGATCCCTTGGTAGTCCTGAACTTCGAGGGCTAGATCGTCTACTGCTCTATCTAGATCATAGGCCTGTGCCAAGCCCATGGAGTGGGTTTCCAGGTCTTGACCGGCTAAGAGATCAAGCGCCTTCTGAGTATCATTTTCAAAGACGACGGTCTGCAGGACGCGGCCAACCTCATTGTGCTTGACGATAGAGAGCAGGCCTCCTGGTTTCAAGAGACGGGTGAATTCCTTGAGAACCACCTTGCGATCCTCTACATACTCCAAGACATTGTGGCAAAGGATGACCTCAAAGCTGGCATCTTCAAGGCTTGCTAACTGTTCCAGACTTCCGACCAGTTGCTGGTAGGAATGTTCTTGGGCCCGCAAGGCGACCATTTCTTGATTCGGCTCCACAGCAAGGACTTCATTATCTCTCGCTAGGTGGTTAGCCACCAGGCCAAAGCCACTGCCAAAATCAAGCACTCGCTTTCCCTTGATGTCCTGTAATTGGTCAAAAAGGATATCATAATAGATCTGTCCCCAGGGTTGCCGGAGGTTCTCTAAATAAGCTTGAATATTTGCGGCCATCTGGCTCCTCCTATTTATAGTTAAACATCTTGCTGGCTAGCTTGTCCGAGATGCGTGGAAAAAGGGTATAGAGCTTGTGGGTCAGGTTCAAGAGCCAAGGAAGATTGAGCTCGCGTTTTGCTTTTCCAAAGTTATTCACAATCTTCTTGGCTACAAAGTCTGGTTCCAAAATGTAGCGATCCACAGCTTTGACATAGCTTCCGTCTGGGTCTGCCTGATCAAAGAAAGTGGTCCGAATGGGGCCTGGATTGACCGTCGTCACATGGACACCAAAGGGCATGAGTTCCAAACGCAAAGCGTTAGAGAAGCCGATGGCCGCAAACTTAGTAGCAGAATAAAGGCTGGATTTGGCAGTTGCGACGAGACCCGCCATGCTGACGATATTGACGATGTGCCCCTTGCCTGCTGCCTTCATGTGCGCACCTACCAAACGTGAAAGCTGCATGAGGGCAAAGGTATTGACCTCAAACATCTCCCGCACCTGCTGGTCAGAAATGCGATCAAAAGCCTCAAAAATCCCATAGCCTGCATTGTTGACCAAGATATCGATCTGTCCGTAGCGCTGATAGAGCTCTTCTACCAAATCTTGGACGGCTGAGGAATCAGTGATATCGATCCCGATGCATTCAGCTTGAGGATGACTGGCATAGAGCTTTTCCAGTTTTTCTTGATTTCTACCTAGGAGAATCAGCCGATCTTCAGGGAGGAGCTTGACCATTTCCTGTGCCAAGCCTCCACTTGCTCCTGTTATGAGAATGGTTCGCATCTTAGATCTCCACTTCTTCCAAATCTTTGACGACATAGACATTTTCAAAAATGCTGGATGCATCCTTGCGCAATTGGCTGATGTCTTTTGATAAGAAGCGAGCACTGATGTGGTTGAGAAGAAGGCGCTTGGCTCCAGCTTCACGCGCTACTTCTGCCGCCTGCATATTGGTCGAGTGGCCGTGTTTCTTAGCAATCTTCTCATCTCCCTTGCCATAGGTGGACTCATGGACCAAGACATCCGCATTGACTGCTAGTCGTACACTAGCATTTGTTTTCCGTGTATCTCCTAGGATCGTGATAATCTTACCAGGTCGAGGAGCTGAAATATAATCCGCAGCAATGATCTTAGTGCCATCCTCCAGGGTGACATCTTGGCCATTTTTAACCTGACCAAAGAGCGGCCCAAAGGGAACACCCGCTGCCTTCAGCTTATCTGCGTCGAGCGTCCCTTCGAGGTCCTTCTGCATGATCCGGTAACCCACACAGAAAATGGTGTGGTCCAAAGCTTCCGCATAAACCGTAAATTTATCCGTTTCTAAAATTTTTCCTAGAGAGGTTTCATCGAACTCATGAAAATGAATACGGTAAGGCAGGCGAGAACCCGATACGCGAAGACTGGTCATCACAAAGGATTTGATCCCTGCTGGACCATAAATATCCAAATCTGTCTGCTCTTCATTGGCCTGAAAGGCCCGACTAGAGAGGAAACCTGGCAAACCAAAAATATGGTCTCCGTGTAAGTGAGTGATAAAGATCTTGCTAACCTTTCGCGGACGAATGGTCGTTTCTAAAATTTGATTCTGTGTCGCCTCGCCACAATCAAAGAGCCAGACTTCATTAATCTCATCTAGCAATTTGAGCGCTAAGCTCGATACATTCCGGGCTTTTGAGGGTTGCCCAGCTCCCGTTCCTAAAAATTGAATGTCCATTGTCTACTTTCTATCTATATAAATCATGGCCGTCCGGTTCTCTGAACGGAAAGAAAGGTCGCCTGGGTAGGCTTGTGCTAGCTCAAGGAGCTCTTCTTGGTTATATCCTGATAGTTTCAAGCGTCCATCTTCCAAGGTCATCAAGTCAGTCAGGGCTGAGAGGGCTTCTGTTTTAGTGACCACTTCTGGCTCAACCTCTTTTAAACAGATCTTGCCATCTTTTTCAAAGACCAAACAATGTGGAAAGATCTCTGCGACTTCAAATAAAATGGCAGGAGTGATATCCTCTGCTGGATGTTCAGCAAAGACACAGGCTAGCTCTTCATTTACGTAAGCCAAGCCATAAGACTTACCTGATAAGTTGAGGCGGATAAAGGGCTTGCGTTCATCAAAGCTTTGCTCAATGGTGAACAGGTCAAATGCCCGACTCAAGTCCAAGAAATAATCCATGGCCTCCTTGGGGCTCTTCTTTTGATAGAGCTCAGCAAAATAGGCGTTGATCACACTTGGCGGAGGCGTAATCACACGGAGACGCAATTCCTCAGAGATCGTGCTTAAAAGATTGGTCAGATAGACCCGATCGAGGCTGGTATAGCCTCCATATTTTATTGCTAAATCAACGTAATCCGTCATAAAATTCTTCCAACTTCCACTTATTTTTCTCTGCGATATAGCCTTGAATGACCTCGACGTCTTCTTCAAATTCTCGCTGGTCAATGATCGCGACCGTCTCTAGGTCATGTGTCCGATAGGATTTTGAAAAGGGAACGCGAATGGTAAAGGGAACAAAGAGTTCTCTCAGTTTTTCTAGTAGCAAAGCCTGCAGATCCTCACGGGCTGTTTCAGAGCGAGCTGAGACTAGGCGGTAAGGTGTCTGGGTTGGTGTAAAGTCCACAACTTTATCCGCTTTGTTGTAGAGGGTCAAGCGAGGAATCTCCAGCATCTCTAGGTCTTTCATGATAGAGAGAACAGTCTTTTCATGCTCTTCATGATTGGGATCAGAAGCATCAATGACATGGACTAAGAGATCCACATTCTTACTTTCCTCCAACGTTGACTTAAAGCTCGAAACCAACTCTGTTGGCAAGTCTTGGATAAAGCCAACCGTATCGGTCAGGGTCACTTGCAGATTGCCTGTTAGATGGATGCTCTTGGTTGTGGCGTCCAAGGTCGCAAAGAGTTCATCGGCTTCATACTGGCTCTTACTGGTCAGCTGATTCATAATGGTCGACTTTCCTGCATTGGTATAGCCGATCAAACCAATCTTAAAGACAGGTGATTCCAAGCGTTTTTCACGAAGGGTTTCCCGGTTCTTTTCAACTGCCTTGAGCTGGCGCTCGATATCGGTGATTTGATTGCGAACGCTCCGGCGGTTCAACTCCAACTGACTTTCCCCTGGTCCACGAGAACCAATTCCCCCAGCCTGACGGCTGAGCATGATCCCTTGACCGACAAGACGTGGCAAGAGGTATTTGAGCTGGGCCAAGTGCACCTGCAACTTGCCTTCATGACTCCTAGCCCGCATGGCAAAGATATCTAAAATCAACTGCATCCGGTCAATGACCTTGACCCCAAGGATTTCTTCTAAGTTGACATTTTGACGGGGGGTCAGGCGATTATTGACCACTACGGTCGTAATCTCATCTGCTTCGACCATTTGAGCGATTTCTTCTAGTTTTCCTGAGCCGACAAAGGTCTTGGTGTCGTACTTCTCCCGCTTTTGTGTATAGGAGCCCCGGACATCTCCACCAGCTGTTTTAGCCAGGCTCGCCAACTCCTCCATTGACATATCAAAATTGTCCATGCCTTGAAGTTCCACACCGACCAAAAGGATGCGTTCTTGTTTCTTTTCTGTTTCAATCATGCTGTAAAAACTCCTTTACATCTGCAAGAACCTGCTCCTTGAAATGGGGGGCAGAAATGGCGTAAAAGGTCACTTCCATTCGATTTCGAAACCAGGTCAGCTGCCGTTTGGCAAAACGACGCGTATTGCGCTTGAGGATCTCACTGGCTTCCTCAAGGCTCTGTTCTCCCTTAAAGTAAGGAAAAAGTTCCTTGTAGCCAATGCCTTTAGCTGCCTGAACTTCCGGATGGTCATCATAGAGCCAACGGGCTTCATCCAGCAAACCTTCCTCTAGCATGCGATCTACTCGACGATTGATGCGATCATAGATCAAGGACCGTTCATCATCTAGACAGATGAGATAGGGTTCATAATCGGTCTCTTCGTTTGCGAGGTCCTGCCCAAAATGCGCAATTTCAAGAGCCCGCATGGCCCGACGGCTATTGAGCTGAGGAATCACAAGTTCTTGCTCCGCTACCCTTTGGTACAAGTCTTCATCCGACAATAAGTCCAATTGAGCGCGATAGGCAAGAATCTCTTCATGAGGAACTTCACCACCTAGATGATAACCTTCGAGCAGACTTTGGATGTAAAGACCCGTCCCACCTGCAATGATAGGAAGCTTGCCTCGAGCTGTGATATCCTCAATCGCAGTCTTAGCTTCTCTTACAAAATCAAAAGCCGAGTAAGACTCGGTCACCTCCCGCACATCGATCAAATGATGGGGAGCTGCGGCTTGCTCTTCTAGTGTCGCCTTGGCTGTTCCAATATCCAGCTTGCGATAGACTTGCTGGCTATCGCCACTGATGATTTCACCATTGAGGGCTTGAGCCAAATCGATCGCAAGACTTGTCTTTCCAACAGCAGTCGGTCCCACAATCACAATTATCTTGGTTTTCATCGTTTTTCCTTGCAAAATTCACGTTTTTTCGTTACCATATATTATAACATAAATATTTAAAGTTCAGAAAAGGAGAAATTCTCATGGCTAAAGGATTTGGTAAAGGTTTTGTTACTGGTGTTGCTGGTACAGTTGCGGCTGTCGCAGGTGCAGTTTACACATTTAAGAAAAAAGTAATCGAGCCAGAAGAACAAAAAGCAGCTTTCATCGAAGAAAACCGCAAAAAAGCAGCACGTCGCCGTGTCTCACACTAATCATTCAAAAAGCTCCGGGAAACCGGAGCTTTTTTTTGTGTGGTTGTTAGTTGCTTTTACATTTTAATAAGTCAGTCGAAATATCCAATGAATTAGTCAAGTAATCCCACAATTCACTATGTCATCATTTATATATTATTCTTTCCGCAGTGACAAAAGTACCTGAAACAGGAGCTGTTTCAGGTACACGGAATTATTGAGAGTAAAAC
>ERZ772910.812-NODE-812-length-17290-cov-32.422106_pt1 | contig 17290 bp, 14 predicted proteins | sample MGYA00511357_ERZ772910 | MGnify/ENA primary metagenome ERZ772910 (study PRJEB29015, sample SAMEA2738096) | human oral metagenome | biome: human oral; feature: human-associated habitat; material: saliva | place: China | collected 2193 ... | reverse complement strand
CCGAATCTGCCATCGGTTTGGCGATTATGGTGCTGGTGTACCGCAACCGACAAACAATCAACGTTGCCGATTTGGATGAGTTGAAAGGGTAATCATGAACGATATGACTTTATATTTGATAATTGCCCTTGTTCCGTTGGCAGGCTCGTTGATTGCGGGTTTGTTCGGCAATAAAATCGGACGTGCCGGTGCGCATACGGTTACGATACTTGGCGTCGCTGTATCTGCCGTGCTGTCGGCTTATGTGCTGTGGGGCTTTATTGACGGCAGCCGCGCCAAGTTTGACGAAAACGTCTATACCTGGCTGACAATGGGCGGTTTGGATTTCTCCGTCGGCTTCTTGGTCGATACGATGACGGCGATGATGATGGTCGTGGTTACCGGCGTATCGCTGATGGTACATATCTATACCATCGGTTATATGCACGATGAAAAAGTCGGCTACCAACGCTTCTTCAGCTACATTTCTTTGTTTACTTTCAGCATGTTGATGCTGATTATGAGCAACAACTTCATCCAGCTCTTCTTCGGCTGGGAAGCTGTGGGCTTGGTGTCGTATCTCTTGATCGGTTTCTATTTCAAACGTCCGAGCGCGATTTTTGCCAACCTGAAAGCCTTTTTGATCAACCGTGTCGGCGACTTCGGCTTTTTGCTCGGTATCGGTTTGGTGCTTGCCTATTTCGGCGGCAGCTTACGCTATCAAGATGTATTCGCTTATCTGCCTAATGTTCAGACGGCCACCATTCAATTGTTCCCCGGTGTGGAATGGTCTTTGATTACCGTAACTTGTTTGCTCCTGTTTGTCGGTGCGATGGGTAAATCGGCACAATTCCCGCTGCACGTCTGGCTGCCTGATTCGATGGAAGGTCCGACCCCGATTTCTGCATTGATTCACGCCGCAACCATGGTTACCGCCGGTCTGTTCATGGTATCGCGTATGTCGCCGATTTATGAGATGAGCAGCACTGCGCTGTCTGTCATTATGGTGATCGGTGCGATTACCGCCCTGTTTATGGGCTTCTTGGGCGTGATTCAAAACGACATCAAACGTGTGGTTGCGTATTCTACCTTGTCGCAACTGGGTTATATGACTGTGGCTCTGGGTGCCTCTGCCTATTCCGTGGCGATGTTCCATGTGATGACCCACGCTTTCTTTAAAGCCTTGTTGTTCTTGGCCGCAGGTAGCGCGATTATCGGTATGCACCATGACCAAGACATGCGCCACATGGGTAACCTGAAAAAATACATGCCGATTACTTGGTTTACCATGCTGATCGGTAACTTGTCGCTGATTGGTACGCCGTTCTTCTCCGGCTTCTATTCCAAAGATTCGATTATCGAAGCAGCGAAATACAGCACCCTGCCGGGCAGTGGCTTTGCTTATTTTGCCGTCCTCGCCAGCGTGTTTGTTACTGCGTTCTACGCGTTCCGCCAATACTTTATGGTGTTCCACGGCGAAGAGAAATGGCGCAGCCTGCCTGAGCATCATGATGATCATCATGGCGAAGAGCATCACGGCTTGGGCAAAAACGACAATCCGCACGAAAGCCCGTTGGTTGTTACCCTGCCTTTGATTTTGCTTGCCATTCCATCCGTCATCATCGGCTACGTTGCCATCGAGCCTATGCTTTACGGCGATTTCTTCAAAGACGTGATTTTTGTCAATGCCGACGCGCATCCAACCATGCACATCATGAAGGAAGAGTTCCACGGCGCATTGGCAATGGTGTCACACAGCCTGCATTCGCCTGTACTCTACCTCGCTATCGCAGGTGTCTTGAGCGCATGGCTTCTGTACGTCAAACTGCCGCACCTGCCTGCGAAAATTGCACAGGCGTTCCGTCCGATTTACGTTTTGTTAGAAAACAAATACTACCTCGACGTCCTGTATTTCAACGTTTTCGCCAAAGGCACACGCGCATTGGGTACCTTCTTCTGGAAAGTCGGCGATACCGCCATTATCGACAACGGTATTGTCAACGGCTCCGCCAAACTGGTTGGCGCGATTGCCGCGCAGGTACGCAAAGCCCAAACAGGCTTTATCTACACCTACGCCGCCGCTATGGTGTTCGGCGTATTGGTACTGCTCGGCATGACCTTCTGGGGATTGTTCCGATAAGAATAAGGTTTCAGACGGCCTTAAACATTCAGGCCGTCTGAAACGAAGAAATATCCACATAAACACATTTTTATTTTAACCACAGGTTAACCACTATGTTTTCCAACTACCTACTCAGCTTGGCAATATGGATACCCATCGCCGCAGGTGTGCTGGTTTTGGCGACCGGTAAAGACAGCCGTGCGCCGCTGGCGCGTGTGCTTGCCTTCATGGGTGCGCTTGCCGGTTTCTTGGTAACGCTGCCCCTGTTTACTGGTTTCGACCGGTTGAGCGGCGGTTATCAGTTTACCGAGTTCCACGAGTGGATTCCGCTTCTGAAAATCAACTACGCATTGGGTGTGGACGGTATTTCAGTGCTCTTTATCATCTTGAATGCGTTTATTACGCTGTTGGTGGTATTGGCCGGTTGGGAAGTCATTCAGAAACGTCCGGCGCAGTATATGGCGGCATTCCTGATGATGTCGGGTTTGATTAACGGTGCGTTTGCCGCGCAGGATGCGATTCTGTTTTATGTGTTCTTCGAGGGTTGGCTGATTCCGCTGTACCTGATTATCGGTGTATGGGGCGGTCCTCGCCGCGTCTATGCGTCGGTCAAGCTGTTCCTCTATACGCTGATGGGTTCGCTCTTGATGCTGGTTGCCATGGTTTACCTGTACTATCAAACAGGCAGCTTCTCTATTGTCGATTTCCAAAACATCAAGCAGATTCCATTGGGCGTACAACAGCTTTTGTTTATAGCGTTCTTCCTGTCATTTGCTATAAAAGTGCCGATGTTCCCTGTGCACACTTGGTTGCCGGATGCCCACGTTGAAGCGCCGACCGGCGGTTCGATGGTGTTGGCGGCGATTACGCTGAAACTGGGTGCGTATGGTTTCTTGCGTTTTATCCTGCCGATTATGCCGGATGCGGCACGCTATTTTGCCCCCGTAATCATCGTATTGAGCCTGATTGCCGTGATTTATATCGGTATGGTGGCTTTGGTGCAAACCGATATGAAAAAACTGGTGGCCTACTCTTCCATCAGCCATATGGGTTTTGTCACTTTGGGCATGTTCCTGTTTGTGAACGGCCAATTGAATGACTGGGCATTGAAAGGCGCAATCATTCAAATGATTTCCCACGGTTTTGTGTCTGCCGCGATGTTTATGTGTATCGGCGTGATGTACGACCGCCTGCATACCCGCAATATTGCCGATTATGGCGGCGTGGTCAATGTGATGCCTAAGTTTGCGGCGTTTATGATGTTGTTCGGTATGGCCAATGCCGGTCTGCCTGCGACTTCCGGCTTCGTGGGCGAGTTTATGGTGATTATGGGTGCGGTTAAAGTGAATTTCTGGGTAGGCGCTTTGGCTGCTATGACCTTGATTTACGGTGCATCTTATACCCTGTGGATGTACAAACGCGTTATTTTTGGTGCGATCCACAATCCGCACGTTGCCGAAATGAAAGACATCAATTGCCGCGAATTTGCGATTTTGGCGATTTTGGCGGTTGCTGTATTGGGCATGGGTCTGTATCCGCAAGCGTTTATCGAAGTGGTGCATCAAGCGGCAAACGATTTGATTGCCCATGTGGCACAAAGCAAGATTTGAGGTGTGTAAATGAACTGGTCTGATTTGAATTTAATGCCCGCCATGCCCGAAATCGTCCTGTTTGCGCTATTGGGTGTCGTATTGCTGGCAGACTTGTGGATTTGCGATAAAAACCGCTATCTGACCCATCTGATGAGTTTGGGAACGGTCATTATTGTGGCCGTCACCCAATTGGCAGTATGGGAGCAGGGCAGTGTCGATGCCTTTCACGGTATGTATATTGCAGACGGCATGTCCCGTTTGGCAAAACTGGTGCTGTATGCGCTGACGTTCGGTCTGTTTATTTACAGTAAACCGTACAACCAAGACCGCCAAATCTTCAAAGGCGAGTTTTACACTCTGTCGCTGTTTGCCCTGTTGGGTATGAGCGTCATGGTCAGCTCGGCACATTTCTTGACCGCGTATATCGGTTTGGAGCTGTTGTCTTTGTCGCTGTACGCCATGATTGCCCTGCGCCGTGATTCCGGCCGCTCTGCCGAAGCTGCGTTGAAATACTTCGTATTGGGCGCGTTGGCCTCCGGTTTGCTGCTCTATGGTATTTCCATGGTTTACGGCGCCACCGGTTCCCTTGATTTTGCTTCCGTCTTGGCTTCCGCTTTCAATGAGCAGGCCAATGAATGGTTGTTGAAATTGGGTATGGTGTTTATTGTGGTCGCCATTGCATTTAAATTGGGTGCGGTTCCATTCCATATGTGGATACCCGATGTGTACGATGGCGCGCCGACCTCTGTTGCCGCCTTTGTGGGTACGGCTCCGAAAATTGCCGCTGTTGTCTTTGCGTTCCGTATCCTTGTTACCGGTATGGGTACCATACATTCAGACTGGGCGCCAATGTTGGCCATCCTTGCCGTTGCTTCTTTGGTGGTCGGTAACCTTGCTGCCATCATGCAAACCAATATTAAACGTATGCTTGCCTATTCCACCGTATCGCACATGGGCTTTATCCTGTTGGCGTTTATGGCAGGCGCGGTCGGCTTTACCGCAGGTTTGTATTACGCCATTACCTATGCTTTGATGGCGACAGTCAGCTTCGGTGTTTTGATGGTATTGTCCACCAAAGATATTGAGTGCGAAAACATTAAAGACCTCGCGGGTCTTAACCAACGCCATGCATGGTTTGCCTTCCTGATGTTGCTGTCCATGTTCTCCATGGCAGGTATTCCGCCGCTGATGGGCTTCTACGCCAAGTTCGGCATGATTATGGCGCTCTTGAAACAAGGCCATGTTTGGTTGTCCGTATTTGCCGTCATCATGTCGCTGATTGGTGCGTTCTATTACCTGCGCGTGGTCAAAGTCATCTACTTCGATGCGCCTGACCATGACCAGCCGGTCGGCAGCAACTATGCCGCCAAATTTGTCCTGACGGTCAATGCCTTCCTGCTGCTCCTGTGGGGTATCATGCCGCAAACCGTTATCGACTGGTGTGCCAGAGCATTGGAAAATACCCTGTAAGCTTCAAACAAAACCAACGGCGGCTGTTCCAAAGTCGCCGTTTTTGTTAGGATTCGCATTCGGATGAAATATACCCAAAGTTCAGACGGCCTTAAGCTTTTGAACAATCATCAAGCGGGTATCATCAAGATATTGAATATTCCATGAATAATGATGGGCAAGAATGCCCATTTAACATGTTAAAATCACACACAGGCCGTCTGAAAACAGAAAGACCATCATGACCGCATCCATGTACATTCTTTTGCTGTTGGCACTTATCTTTGCCAACGCACCATTTATTACCACCAAATTCTTCGGCATCATTGCCCTAAAACGCAAACATATCGGCCATCACTTGATCGAATTGCTGGCAGGATTCCTTCTTACCGCGATTCTCGCCTATATCCTCGAATCGCGTGCAGGAGCCGTACATGCCCAAGATTGGGAGTTTTACGCGACCGTTGTCTGCCTCTACCTGATTTTTGCCTTCCCATGCTTCGTATGGCGTTACTTTTGGAATGAGCGGAATAGAGAGTAGGGTTTGAATAAGGAAAAGGTCTCTGGATATCTGAAACAAAAACAGCCGAAAACCTGTGTTTAGGTTTCGGCTGTCTGGGGAAGGACTTTTTTGCAAAGGTCTCAGGTCGTCTGAAAGATTTTCAGACGACCTTTTTTATGTGTCAAATACGGATTGCTTTAGGGATGAGCTTTGGAACATTGACCTGGAGTTGCCATATTCAGCTTCATAATGGCAGCTTTGGCAACATCTTCAGAAATTTCAGTTGCTGCCCGCATTGGTATTGGCTGCTTCTGGTAACAAGAACCCTTTGTTTTGTAAGTCGCCTAAGCAATTAACAACAATATCTTTGGTTACAGAGATAAATGCCTGATCCAGATTGCTATGGGGAGCCAGCTCTTTTGGTGTGGAGGTTAAACCAAAAGTAGTTACAATAGCGTGATTAAATTCGGAACGGTTTAATTCTTTTTTGCCATCTGAGTAGCTACAGTAGAATTGATAGTAATCCTGAACTGTACTGCCTGCTAATCCGAAAGTCAGACCTGTTTTTATACCATTACCTACTGCACCACCAATATCGGCGATATTGTTGGCATGGATTTTCAGGCTGTTTTGGGCTTGCGGGTCTACTGTTACAATCTTTGTTCCGTTTAGTGCAATTTTGGCAGCTTTTGTTAGAGCCGGATTTGCTTTGAGGAAAGGCTTACCATTACGCTCGAACTCTCCTTCTAAACGTATAGGATAAGGTTGATTTGGTACTTTCAAATCACTTTGTTTATATTTTTGATATTCGGTTGAAGTATAGGGATGTGGGACAACACAGGCAGAAAGCGCTAATGCTGAGCATAGGATGAGTAATTTGTTCATAGATATTCTCCAGTTAATTTGCATTTATCTGTTCGTTTTCAGGTGAATTAAATAATGTATTCGAATAAAACCAATTATAACGTAATACAGTTTTTATACAAATTTTGCAAACTAATGTGAAAATTTGCATAGGGAGGTAGGTTGCTATATTTGGATTTCCCTTGCGAGCTTCATTATTTCAGAGAGAAGATTTCAGATAGTGATTGTAGATATTGAGGGAGAGTTAACTTTAATTACCAAGAGTACAGCTGTGAGCTTTTGAGTTATTAAGATTAGATATCGATTGAAAATGATAGGGAGATTTCAGCTTGGGGTCAGCCGGCAAATAAATAAAGCCAAAAGGCCGAGTTGATGTAGTTGCTTGAAACAATAAAGGCCGTCTGAAAGATTTTCAGACGGCCTTTATTTTGTTTGATGTTAAATATCGGTTAGAAAACAAGGCTGTTGGGGCGTAAAGCCTTGTCGTGGGGGCGGTTTAACGGTACTATTCTCGGTTAATCCTGTTTTATTCCTATGAAATTGAAAGTATAAGATGATTAATGATATTCAAAAGACAGCTGAAGGCAAAATGCAGCGTTCTCTGGAAGTATTGAAAGATAATTTGGCTAAAGTGCGTACCGGCCGTGCGCATACCGGCCTGCTTGACCAAGTGGAAGTGGAGTACTGGGGCAGCATGGTGCCTGTAAGCCAAGTGGCGAACGTGACGCTTTTGGATGCGCGTACGATCGGTGTGAAACCTTTCGAGAGCAATATGGCTGCAAAAGTTGAGAAAGCGATCCGTGATTCCAACTTAGGTCTGAATCCTGCTTCTGTCGGCGATTTGATCCGTGTCCCTATGCCTATGTTGACTGAGGAACGCCGCAAAGATTTGATCAAAGTGGTACGCAGCGAGGCGGAAGAGGGCCGTGTGTCTATCCGCAATGTGCGCCGTGATGCAAACGACCATATCAAAAAATTGTTGAAAGACAAAGAGATTTCTGAAGATGAAGCCCGCCGTGGCGAGGAAGCAGTTCAGAAGTTGACCGACAAATACATTGCTGAGGCAGACAAGCTCTTGGCTGCCAAAGAAGAAGATTTGATGGCGATTTAATCCTGTGTGCAAACCGTTCAGACGGCCTTTGGACGGTTTGCTCCCTGAAAGGCAGACATGAAAAGCAGTACGCAGACGATTTTGGAACACTCTGCCATCCCCCGACATATTGCTGTGATTATGGACGGCAACGGACGTTGGGCAAAGAAGCGTTTTCTTCCCCGTGTGATGGGGCATAAGCGCGGCTTGGATGCGCTGGAGAACATGGTGAAGCATTGTGCTGAACTGGGTGTGCGGTATTTGACCGTGTTTGCTTTTTCGACTGAAAACTGGCGACGCCCCGAGGAAGAGGTTTCTTTTCTGATGGGGCTGTTTTTGCAGGCTTTGCAAAAGCAGGTGCGCCGTTTGCACGATAACAATATGCGCTTGAGGGTCATCGGCAGCCGTGAGCGGTTTAATGCTGAAATCCTGAAGGGGATTGAGGCGGCAGAGGCGTTGACGGCAAACAATACCGGTTTGACTTTGAGCATTGCTGCCGATTATGGCGGCCGCTGGGATATTTTGCAGGCGGCAAATCAGTTGATTGCCGAAGGTGTCACTGAGATTACGGAAGAGGCGTTGTCGCGCTATTTGATGTTGGGCGATGCACCTGAGCCGGATTTGTTTATCCGAACCGGCGGGGAGACGCGCATCAGTAATTTCCTGCTGTGGCAGATGGCGTACGCGGAATTGTATTTTACGGATACGCTGTGGCCTGATTTTAATGAGAAATCGCTAAACGAGGCGATTGCTTCGTTCCAAAAACGGGAACGCCGCTTCGGGCGGACTTCCGAACAGCTGCCGGTTGAGCAGCAACGGGGTTGAGAACTATGTTGAAACAACGGATTTTGACGGCGCTGTGGCTTTTGCCGCTGATGCTGGGTATGCTGTTTTATGCACCTATGTGGCTGTGGGCTGCGTTTTGCGGCCTGATTGCCATGCTGACTTTGTGGGAATATGCCCGCATGAGTGGCTTGGACAAGCTGAAAATCAATCATTATTTGGCTTCAACGCTGGTGTTCGGTGTGATTGCCTATGCCGGCGGTTGGCAGTTGCCTGATTTGGTTTGGTATGTTGTATTGGCGTTTTGGCTGATTGTCATGCCTTGGTGGCTGAAAGCGAAATGGAAGTTAAACGGCGGCTGGCAGGCTTACACAGTCGGTTGGTTGTTGGTGATGCCGTTTTGGTTCGCACTGGTTTACCTGCGTCCTCAGCCTGAAGACGCGCTGTCTTTATTGGCAATTATGGGTTTGGTGTGGGTGGCCGATATTGGCGCGTATTTCTGCGGCAAATCGTTTGGTAAGCGCAAAATTGCGCCGACCATCAGCCCGGGTAAAAGCTGGGAAGGTGCGATTGGCGGCGCATTATGCGTTGCCGTGTACATGACCATCGTATGGAAAGCCGGTTGGCTGGCTTTTGAAGCCGGCTGGTTAAAAACTATTTTTATCGGCTTGATTTTGACCGTTGTCAGCGTGTGCGGCGATTTGCTGGAAAGCTGGCTCAAACGTGCGGCCGGTATCAAAGACAGCAGCAATCTGCTGCCGGGACACGGCGGCGTGTTCGACCGTGTGGACAGCCTGATTGCCGTTATCAGCATTTATGCCGCCTTTGTATATTTGTTTTAAACCGCCTGTCTTACATTGTTGGGGGAGTTGATTATGTCCGAACAAAAACAGATTTCATCTTTATCGATCTTGGGCGTATTGTTGGCACTGGGATTGATGGCTGCGGCGTTTATTTTGGGCGTGCAGTTTAAGAATCTGCGCCAACCGGGGACAATTACCGTAAAAGGTTTGGCGGAGAAAAACTTCCAATCCGACAGCGCGACGTGGAATACGGGCGTAAATGCGCATGGCGAGAGCTACCAGGAAGTTTTGGATTTGCTGACGGCAAGGCGCAAGAAGCTGTCTAAGTTTTTGGGTGAGCAAGGCTTTACGGCGGCGGAAATGAAAGTGGACCTGCCTGAAGTATCGCGCGTTTTCAATGAAACCCGCGACGAACTGGGCAACGTAACCCGTACGCCCAACGGCTACGATGGCGACCTCAATATTGTGGTCAACACCAAAAAACTGGACAAAATCCAAGCAGCACAGCGCGCCATTTTGAATTTTCGTGCGCAAAACGAATTTATCCGTTTCGACAATCCGCAATATTTGCTGGGCAATTTGGAAACCATCAAACGTGATTTGATTACGCAGGCGACGGAGGATGCGCAGAAACGCGCGGCCGAATTTGCCAAAACCGGCGGCGGCAAAGTGGGCGCCATGCGTTCTGCTTCGCAAGGCTCGTTCAATATCTATGCCGATACCGGCAGCAGCGAGGACGACGAGTACGGCGGTTCTTACGATAAAAGCACCGTCGGCAAACAAGTCCGACTGGTTGTTACCATCGAATACGGCATTGAGTAATTCTTTCAGATGGCCTTTTCAGCTGGGAGGCAAAAGGCCGTCTGAAAATTGAAAACGGCAAAGAAATCTATTTCAAACACAATGAATACCGTTTGCACAGCACATAAAGAACACACCATGACACAACAAGTTCTGACCATATTAGGCAGTACCGGCAGCATAGGCGAAAGCACTTTAGACGTTGTCTCCCGCCATCCCGAGAAATTCCGCGTGTTCGCGCTGGCAGGGCATAGGCAGGTGGACAAGCTGGCGGCGCAATGCAAACAGTTCCGCCCGGAATATGCCGTTGTCGGCGATGCCGGCCATGCGGCCGAGCTGGAAAAGAAACTCAAACAAGAAGGCATCAGTACGCAGGTTTTATATGGCGCTCAAGCCCTGATTGATGTGGCTTCGGCCGAGGAAGTCAGCGGCGTGATGTGTGCCATTGTCGGCGCGGCCGGCTTGCCGTCGGCTTTGGCTGCCGCTCAAAAGGGCAAAACCATTTATCTGGCAAACAAAGAAACGCTGGTGGTTTCCGGCGCATTATTTATGGAAACCACCCGTCAAAACGGCGCCACCGTCTTGCCGATTGACAGCGAACATAACGCCATCTTTCAAGTATTGCCAAGGGATTACACAGGCCGTCTGAATGAGCACGGTATCAATTCGATTATCCTGACTGCATCGGGCGGCCCCTTCCTTAACACCGATTTAAGTACATTTGACAGCATTACGCCCGAGCAGGCGGTCAAGCATCCGAATTGGAGCATGGGGCGCAAAATTTCCGTCGATTCCGCGTCAATGATGAATAAGGGCTTGGAGTTGATTGAGGCGCATTGGCTGTTTAACTGTCCGCCGGAAAAACTGGAAGTCGTCATCCATCCGCAATCTGTGATACACAGCATGGTGCGTTATCGCGATGGTTCGGTATTGGCGCAGTTGGGTAATCCCGATATGCGTACGCCGATTGCTTATTGTTTGGGCCTGCCCGAACGTATCGATTCCGGCGTGGGCGAACTGGATTTCGGCGCATTATCCGCATTGACCTTCCAAAAGCCTGACTTTGACCGTTTCCCATGTCTGAAACTTGCCTATCAGGCCATGAATGCAGGCGGTGCCGCGCCTTGCGTGTTGAACGCTGCAAACGAAGTTGCCGTGGCCGCTTTTTTAGATAAACGTATCAAGTTTACCGATATTGCCCAAGTCGTTGCCCACTGCCTTGCCCAAGATTTTTCAGACGGCCGTCACGATATCGAAGGCCTGCTGGCGCAAGACGTGCAAACACGCAGACAGGCAGAAGCCTTTATCGGCAAACAATAAAGCTTCAATGACAGGCCGTCTGAAACGTCAACCGCTTGGCATTTAGGCAGACAAAATGGAACAACTGCCTTTATAATCGGTTTTCAGACGGCCTTATCCGTTGATTATCACATTACATTCAGGGGATTTTTTTGCAAACCTTTTTAGCCTTTATCGTCGCCATTCTGATTTTGGTCAGCCTGCATGAGTTCGGACACTATATTGTTGCCCGCTGGTGCGGCGTTAAAGTCGTGCGCTTTTCCGTCGGTTTCGGTAAGCCCTTTTTCACTCGAAAACGCGGCGATACCGAGTGGTGTCTTGCCCCGATTCCGTTGGGCGGTTACGTTAAAATGGTCGATACGCGCGAAGGCGAGGTGGCAGAAGCAGATTTGCCGTACGCCTTTGACAAGCAGCATCCGGCCAAGCGCATCGCCATTGTCGCCGCCGGCCCTTTGACCAATTTGATTTTGGCCGTTTTGCTTTACGGTTTGAGCTTTTCCTTCGGCGTAACCGAGTTGCGCCCCTATGTCGGCATGGTCGAGCCTGCCAGTATTGCCGCCAAAGCAGGTTTTCAGGCGGGCGATAAGATTGTATCGGTCAACGGAATTGCCGTTAAAGACTGGAGCGATGCGCAAACCGAGATGGTGTTGAACCTTGAAGCCGGCCCTGTAAAAGTCGCTGTTCAGACGGCCTCTAATACCCAAGCCATCCGCATAATTGATGCCGCCGGCACGCCTGAAGCAGGTAAAGTTGCGAAAAACCAAGGCAACATAGGCCTTTTGCCTTTTAGAATTACTAACCGCATCGGCAAAGTCTTGGCCAATAGCCCGGCCGAAAAAGCAGGTTTGAAGGAAAACGACAAACTGCTGACCGCCGATGGGAAGCCCATCGAAAGCTGGCAGGCATGGACGGAACTCTTCCGCGCCAGCCCCGGCAAACGAATCGAACTGACTTACGAGCGCGACGGTAAAATACTGGCGACCGCTATCCGGCCGGACAGCGTCGAGCAGTCGGCAGGCGTGCTGGTGGGTAGAGCAGGGCTTGCCGCCCAGGCGGATAAAGAGTGGGATAAAACCATCCGCTATCGCTATACGCCTTCCGTTGCCCAAGCCTTTGAATTGGGTTGGAACAAAACCGTCAACTATTCGTGGACAACCCTCAAATTTTTCGGAAAACTGGTTACAGGTAATGCCTCTTTAAACCATATTTCCGGCCCCCTGACCATTGCCGATGTCGCCGGACAATCCGCCAAACTCGGATTGCAGAGCTACCTCGAATTTCTGGCCTTGGTCAGCATCAGCTTAGGCGTGTTGAACCTTTTGCCCGTACCCGTTTTAGACGGCGGGCATCTGGTTTTCTATACCGCCGAATGGATACGCGGAAAGCCTTTGAGCGAGCGCATACAGGCAGTCGGCCTGCGCTTCGGACTGGCAGCCATGCTTTTGATGATGGCTGTGGCTTTCTTTAATGACATCAACCGTTTGTTTGGATAATTTATGAAACTGAACCAGATTGCTTCCGCTTTAATGGTATTGAGCCTGTCGCCAATGGCATTGGCTGACTTTACCATTCAGGACATCCGCGTCGAAGGCCTGCAACGCACCGAGCCGAGTACCGTCTTCAACTACCTGCCCGTTAAAGTCGGTGATAATTTCAATGATGCGCGCAGTGAAGAAATCATCAAAAAACTCTACGCAACTGGTTTCTTTGACGACGTACGCGTCGAGACCATGGACAATCAAGTCCTGCTGACCGTGATTGAGCGTCCGACCATCAGCTCGCTCAATATTACCGGCGCGAAAATGCTGCAAAACGATGCCATCAAGAAAAACCTTGAAGCATTTGGTTTGGCGCAATCCCAATACTTCAACCAAGCAACGCTAAACCAAGCCGTTGCCGGTTTGAAAGAAGAGTATTTGAGCCGTGGCAAACAGTCTGTCCAAATCACTCCGACCGTAACCAAACTCGCCCGCAACCGCGTGTCTATCGATATTGCCATCGAAGAGGGCAAATCTACCAAGATTACCGATATTTCATTTGAAGGCAACGAAGTTTATTCCGACCGCCGTCTGATGAAACAAATGTCCTTGAGCGAAGGCGGCATGTGGACTTGGATCACGAAGAGCAACCAGTTCAATGAGCAAAAATTTGCTCAGGACATGGAAAAAATTACCAATTTCTATCAAAACAACGGCTACTTCAACTTCCGCATTTTGGATACCGATATCCAAACCAACGAAGACAAAACCAAGCAGACCATTAAAGTAACCGTCAGCGAAGGCGACCGCTTCCGTTGGGGCAATGTACGCATCGAAAGCGATACGCTGGAAGTACCGAAAGAAGATTTGGAAAAACTGCTGACCATGAAGCCGGGCAAATGGTACGAGCGCGCGCAAATGTCCAATTCGCTCGAAGCCATCCAAAACCGCATGGGTCAGGCAGGTTACGCATTCAGCGAAATCAATGTCCAACCGATTCCAAATGCCGAAACGCATACCGTTGATTTTGTGTTGACCGTTCAACCGGGCCGCAAAATCTATGTGAACGAAATCAACATTACCGGCAACAACAAAACCCGTGACGAGGTCATCCGCCGCGAGTTGCGTCAAATGGAATCGGCGCCTTACGACTCTGCCAAACTGCAACGTTCTAAAGAGCGCGTTGAGTTGTTGGGCTACTTCGACAACGTTCAATTTGATGCGGTTCCTGTGGCCAATACGCCTGACCAAGTTGACCTGAATATGAGCCTGACCGAACGTTCTACCGGCTCGCTCGATTTGAGCGCAGGTTGGGTTCAGGATACCGGTTTGGTGATGTCTGCCGGCGTGGCTCAAGACAACCTGTTCGGTACGGGTAAATCCGTTTCCTTGCGTGCTTCCCGCAGTAAAACCACAGTAAACGGCTCGTTGTCGTTTACCGACCCATACTTCACACCTGACGGCGTAAGCTTGGGCTACGACATTTACGGCAAGACTTACGACCCGCGTAAAGCTTCTTCCAGCGCGAAACAATATAAAACCACGACTTTCGGCGGCGGTTTGCGTATCGGTATTCCGGTTACCGAATATGACCGTGTGAACTTCGGTTTGGCCGCAGAGCGTCTGACCGTGAACACCTACAAAGGCGCGCCTAAACGCTATGCCGACTTTATCAACCAATACGGCAAAGGCGACGGTAGCGGCGTAGGTAACTTCAAAGGCTGGTTGTACAAAGGTACCATCGGCTGGGGCCGCAACAAAACCGACAATGCCTTGTGGCCGACCCGCGGTTACCTGACTGGCGTAAACGGCGAAATCGCCTTGCCGGGCAGCGACCTGCAATACTACACCCTGACCCACAACCAAACTTGGTTCTTCCCGTTGAGCAAAGATTTCACATTGATGCTGGGTGGCGAAGTCGGTTATGGCAACGGCTACGGCAAAACCAAAACCATGCCGTTCTTTGAAAACTTCTACGGCGGCGGCTTAGGCTCTGTCCGCGGCTTTGAAAGCGGTACGCTGGGCCCGAAAGTTTATGACGAATACGGCGAGAAAATCAGCTACGGTGGTAACAAAAAAGCCAATGTTTCCGCAGAGTTGCTCTTCCCGATGCCGGGCATTAAAGACTCGCGTACCGTCCGTCTGAGCCTGTTTGCCGATGCGGGCAGCGTGTGGGATGACAAAACCTACAATGATGGCAGCAGCAATACTTATTACACCAATCACGCGCTCCAAAACGTGTATGGCGTAGGCAAAACGCACAAATCGACATTCAAAAACGAATTGCGTTACTCTGCCGGTGCTGCCGTGACCTGGCTCTCTCCGCTGGGTCCGATGAAGTTCAGTTATGCTTATCCGATTAAGAAAAAAGAAGGCGACGAAATCCAACGCTTCCAATTCCAACTCGGTACGACATTCTGATGATGTTTAGGCCGTCTGAAACCGGATTTGTCCGTTTCAGACGGCCTCATGGCAGATTGGCGGCAAGCTTATTGCAAACCGCCCGTTTGTTTTCAAGCAAGGATTTTTATCATGAGTAAAATAGCCGACACCCTCCGTGTCCTCGCCGTAGCCCTGCCGGGTTTCGTGCTGTTGCCGCAAGCGGCGGCGGATGGCGTGCAGAAAATCGGTTTTATCAATACCGAGCGCGTTTATCAGGAATCCAAGCAGGCGCAAAGCATTCAGATGACTTTGGAAAAAGAGTTCAAAAGCCGTCAAACCGCCTTGCAAAAGTTGCAACAGGAAGGCGAGGCTTTGGAGCGAAAACTGAGCGGCGACAAGCTCAGCGACAGCCAAAGGGAAGCGGAAACCCAAAAATGGCGCAATCTGGTACAGAAATTCCGCAAGCAGCAGACCGAGTTGGCAGAAGACTACAACCTGCGCCGCAATGAAGAATTCGCCGCGCTCCAGCAAAATGCCAACCGCGTCATCGTCGATTTGGCCAAGCGCGAAGGTTACGACTTCATCTTGCAGGACGTGATTTACGTTAACGGCCGCTACGACATTACCGACAGCGTTATCAAAGCCCTAAACGCACACTGACCCTGCTCGGCAGCGAATGTAACCATACAGACAAACCTAAGGCCGTCTGAAACCCAAACCGGCATCTTTCAGACGGCCTGACATCTTGACGGCAGATTATCATGACTTCACAAGCATACACCCTGTCCCAAATCGTTTCCCAACTCGGCGGCGAATGGAAAGGCGAAGACATCGCCATTACCGCCGTCCGTCCGTTGGATCGGGCGCAGGCGGAACACATCAGCTTTTTGGCCAATCCGAAATACAAAGCCGAAGTACACGACAGCCAAGCAGGCGCAGTGATTGTGTCGCCGAAAGCCGCAGACGAATTTGCGGGCCGCAACCTGATTGTGGCTGCCGACCCTTATCTTTATTTTGCCAAAGTGGCACGATTGTTCTCGCCGATTGTCAAAGCACAGGGCGGCGTACATCCGACCGCCGTTGTCGAGGCAAGCGCCAAAGTGCCGGCAAGCTGCGAAATCGGCGCGAATGCCTATATCGGCGCGAATGCCGTATTGGGCGAAGGCTGCCGTATTTTAGCCAATGCCGTTGTTCAACATGATTGCACGTTGGGCGATGAAGTCGTGCTGCATCCCAACGCTGTCATCTATTACGGCTGCACTTTGGGCAACCGTGTCGAAATCCACAGCGGCGCCGTCATCGGCGCGGACGGTTTCGGCTTAGCCTTCGCCGGCGATTCATGGTTTAAAATTCCGCAAACCGGCGCAGTCACGCTGGGCGATGATGTGGAAATCGGTTCGAATACCAATATCGACCGCGGCGCAATGAGCGATACAACCGTCGGTAACGGCACCAAAATCGACAACCAAGTCCAAATCGGCCACAACTGCAAAATCGGTTCGCACACCGTTATCGCTGCCAAAACCGGCATTTCCGGCAGCGTCACCATCGGCAATTATTGTATTATCGGCGGCGGCGTCGGCACGGTCGGACACATCGAAATCGCCGATAAAACCACCATCGGCGGCGGTACATCCGTTACCCACAGCATTACCGAAAGCGGCCAGCATCTGGCCGGTATTTTCCCGATGTCGGGCTACAAAGACTGGGCGCGCAATGCCGTTTATATCCACCGTTTGAGCGAAATGAACAAACGCCTCAAAACGCTGGAAAAACAGCTTGCCGACAGCGACGAAGCCTAAAGGCGGTGCAAACAGTCCGCGCCCCGCATCCGAATACGTTTAAACCCAATACAAACAAGGAAAGACGAACATCATGGACGTACAACTCCCGATCGAAGCCAAAGACATTCAAAAACTTATCCCACACCGTTATCCGTTTTTGCAACTCGACCGCATTACTGCGTTCGAACCGATGAAAACCCTGACTGCGATTAAAAACGTCACCATGAACGAGCCGCAGTTCCAAGGCCACTTTCCCGACCTGCCCGTGATGCCCGGCGTGTTGATTATCGAAGCCATGGCGCAAGCGTGCGGCACACTCGCCATCCTCAGCGAAGGCGGCCGCAAAGAAAACGAATTCTTCT